>Ga0123354_10017557_pt1 | contig 11212 bp, 5 predicted proteins | sample TergutLab28metaG_2_FD_97872 | JGI IMG/M metagenome (GOLD analysis project Ga0123354, IMG submission 97872) | Labiotermes labralis P4 segment gut microbial communities from Petit-Saut dam, French Guiana - Lab288 P4 | ecosystem: Host-associated > Arthropoda: Insects > Digestive system > Gut ... | reverse complement strand
TTACATGTTTCTATGGGGGTACAGTTTAAAACAAATAATATTAAATTGGACATACTCGGTATTACCAAGTTTCGGACAAAATAATTTTATTATTCCTTAAAGGTTAATATGCAGTGAATACGCTACGTGAGAGAATGATCCGTGCTACGTTTGTCGTATGCGGTAAAAACCTGTACCAAATTAGCGCCCAGTGACTGAAAATAAAATCACGACAGATTCTTCAGATTATAAACTCAGCAAAAATCGTATTAACAGTTCATCTTCACCAAGCCCAACAAACTCAAACCACGGCAGTCCCTGAAAATTAGGTCTCATGCGAACCGAATGAGTTAGAAAGATGAGCCGGACGGTTATAAGTGTACTTTATGCTAAAAGGGGCCCCTGGCGGTAACAATATGGAGCGTCCTCAGGTTGCGGATGGAGGCAGGGCTTTTAGATGTGAAGTTAGGCGCGAATACACGTGAAGAATTTAGCATAATGGCTGTTACGTGTAGTCCTTCAACTTGGGAGGTGGGTGAGAGGCATAAAATTCCTCACCCCAAAATAGGGAATGTTAAGAAATTCTATACTCGTATATAAAAGGATTATTTGAAATTGTCTAAACAATGGGATATGATGTTTGAATTGTCAGGTCCATTTATAACAACATCAAAAGAGTTAGCAAATTACGAAAACCTGAAGGGGACCATTTGGAAAACCTACACGTCGATATCCTTAGGATTCTAGAATAAACAGCTAAATGAACAGTGCTAGATCATTACTATTCTTACTTCTATGAGTTTGGCATAGAAGGGAGAATGATATTAACATGTAACTAACAACTACTGTGTTACTGTGTGGACCGAATTAATCGTGTGCAGAGCCAGTGCGTGGTTCTTCAAATTGACAACGAACACGCGGGAACAATGTGAGGTCAAGGGTCAAGAACTGTGTTACTAATCGATTAACTGTCAGCTGTTCAAGGACTCTGCTCCATGGAGTTAATAGTATGGAACAGAGTAGAACTGAAATGTTTGATGGCATACAGTTACTAACAGTAGGCCTATTCAGTCAAGGCTGTACGATGCATTTTAGACTCCACGTTTCGGAACCGTATCGCAGCGCATACAAAAGGAAACTTGGCTGAAGAATATGGGCTGTTGGTCATGTGTCATGCACGAATACCTTTTATTATGAACCGCATGGGCTGCGAAATTAGTATGCGGCGCGAAGGAGATCATAATTTACGACAAAGACTCGAGCAAGAACGAGGAAACACACATTGAACGTGACAAAAACTACGCATAAGCCACCGAACCATCAACAGCATATAATGACGTCATCTGAAGTATCTCAACACTTTATTTTATTATTCTAATAATATTCCATACTTGAGAAACACATCGTCAGCGTAGTCTGAAGCCTGCCTAATGGAACGTCGAATTCTTTACGTGAACCATATTATAGGATGCTTTGTGAGAAGGTCGGATATATCCACCGGTCTGTTGTATAACGGCCAGCTAACAGCGTTGGCCTATACTGATAACAGATTAGCTTATGTAACGACGCTTGTACCCGTTCAGAGTTTTGTGTGGAGTCAAATACAAGAAGAATAAGATTAACGAATACTTACTGAAAGGCCAGTGTAGTGGTCTATTGTAAGGTACTGTCTGGTGACTGCGTAAAAGGATAAAGGTAAAGTGCACCTTTGTACTGGCACTGAGGCTCTGTACAGGCCGTACGGCCCACAGGGGAAGTACAGGTATAGCTCTACTCTTTCTTGACTACGGCACTAAAAGGGGATGAGGGGTCAGCGTCACGCCCCGGCCGCTCTTTACCCCCGGGAAAGACGCGGTACCCATTGTACAGGTGGCTGGGTAGGCCCCAGGGCCGGTCTGGAAGGACACGGAAAATCTCGCTCCCCACCGGGATTCGATCCCCGGACCGTCCAGCCCGTAGGCAGTCGCTATACCGACTACGCTACCCGGCCCACCTGGGGACTGCATACATAGGTTCCAAATTCTAGGGGGAAAATTTCAGTCAGATATTTCCTTACTTTGGGCAAGTTTGGAGAGATTTCTAAGGAAACGTTTTTTATGAAATATAAAATGAGCATAATAATTTATGTAACCAAAAATTCGCATTTAGACTGAAGTTACAGATATTATTTTGACTGCATAATAATTCTGACGACACTGGAATTTAGTGAAGGGAAGTTTCGACATAAATCCCTTGCATATAGACCTACCACACAGCATTGACATACAAATTAGTAATGGAAATAACATGCTAGAGAACTCGGAAACTTTATTTAAAATGGGGCCATCGTAGGTTTGGTGACACTTAGATAGCGTCTACTGAGATCAAATAGATATAAGGTGCAGTGGTATAAATAGTTTGAGCAAGGGCTCGCGGGCAAACGGGGGGTGTAGCTCGCCGTGCGGCCTTAAAAGAACCATTACTTTCTTCGTCATGTTTGTCCGTCTCTCGTCCGTCCGTCCACATGAAACAACTCCGCGCCGGTTGGATGGATTGTTATTAAATTTGATATCATATAAGATTTTTCACAAATCTGTCGAGAAAATTCGACTTTCATTAAAACCTGAGAAGACTAATTGGTACTTTACATGAAGACGAATGCACATTAATGAAAATATCTCACTGAATTCTTATTACAATGAGAAATATTTCAGACATAAGTTGTAGAAAACATCCAGGCACATATTTGATGTTCAATAACGTATTCCCGAAAATCGCACCGTGTATTACATAATATGGTAAAATATGGTAGTGCCAGACAGGCCAGTTCGGCTCCCACTGGACGGATTTTCATGAAATTTTACGTGTGTTACTTTTCCTAAAATGTGTAAATATCTCCAGTCTGAATATAATATAACAAAAATATCAGGAAATTTACATAAATACCAACGCATATTTACAGAAACATCTCACTGTTTTGCTTATAAAATACGACGTTACAGATAAAATTTGTAGTGAAAATCAAAATAGGCATTTCGTACATTTTTTCCCGAAAATCTTGTCGCTTACGAGATAATTATAAAAAATACAATACTGAAAAGGCCACATCTGCTGTATCACAGCCTGGCGAAAACGCATGTATTTTGCATGATGTGCAATTAAGAAAAAATGCACATACTGATCCACAATACGTGAGGGTAAGGTACATGCTGCGTTAGGGTTAATTAAGACAAAAGATCACGAATTCATAATATTCAGCACTTACTGGTTTATACGAAATCTTAATTGCATAACACTAAGGTTCCACATACAGGGAATTGTGGTTTATTGTAGTGTGACGTAATATTAGATGATATAAACATCGTGTTGTGACGTCAAGTGTCTATGATATTAAGTCTAAGAGCCTGAGGTTTCGTATGTACAAGAAAATGAATATGCCTACAAACTGTAAAAAATATTATCTGAAGGGTCAGAAATTACAAAACGTTTAGTCTGGCTGAAGCTGTGAAGTTATGTACTGTACGATCGATCAATTTAAGAAAAAACTCAAGATCGAAAAACAAATAATAAATTATGTATACAATAATTGCACTAAAAATGCACGGATGTATACTAAAATGAACTCCTACATTCTTCAGCCAATTATGTGGCCATTATTTGCTATATAAAGTATAAAGATTATATGCATTTAAAGTATAAAATAAAATTATAAAAAAAACAAATATATACAATTAATCAGAACCAATATGCAGTACAATTCACAACACAAAAACCTCTTTTTGACGTTTTGTTGACCGTGCATCTCAGTATATTTATCTCAGTAATTAACCAACTTGATGCACAAAATTTTGTTTTAAAATAAGTTTATTTCATGTCTCTACATGTTTCGAGCACATGTGATCATCATCAGGAGGTCACAATTGCATTATACAGCTTCTGGTATCATCACACCTATAGGTGTGATGATACCAGAGGCTGTGTAATACAATTTTTACCTCCTGATGATGAGCACATGTGCTCGAAACATATAGAGGCATGAAATAAACTTATTGTAAAACAAAATTTTGTGCATCAAGTTGGTTAATTACTGAGATAAATAAAAACTTCTCTTGAAAGGTGAACCGCCATTTGAAACCTTTACGTACCTTATTCATCAACATCAGCACTTTCTTATCGCACTAACTCAAATTTATGTACTTTTTAAATTATTAGTTTCTTTGGTTGTAATTACACTGTTGCATTTGTTTTGACATATCACAAATTCTTATATATATATATATATATATATATTTATACATTGATTTTATATTTTCAATGTATATAACCTATGTATTTTATATCCCTGATGATGGCCACATAGTTACCAGAAACATGCACCAAAAAACTAATTCTAGTACTTATATGTGCATTTGTTGGTAACATTATTGTATAAGTATTGTATTAATGAATGGAACTTGGATCATATGAACAAAAAATTCTTAAAATAAATTAGAGACCTTCATACTAGTAGCGAAAAGTCTGTATTACCTATAAACGAACAGTATCAGTTACAATGGTAAATAAATGGAATTTTGATACTAATGAAATGTGGTCACCGTATCGTTACAGTACTAATTAACAAACAGTATAAGCACGAGTATGATCCGGACGGAATTTATGATGAAGGCTGATCGTGAAAGAAAGCGCCATGAACGTCTATCCGCACAGAATGCATAATGAACGTCTCACCTGTCTAGCTATTCTACTCACGTGTAACATGGCACCGAGGGCGTAATTGCTGTCCAAGAGCGGTCACTTCATTTCTCAAGGTTAAGATCTTCTCCATGACGTTTATAGGCCCAGAAGCTAAATGAAAATTGCTTTGTGATTATGTCGTGTGTCTGTCCATCCGTCCATGAGATTCTTGTAGGCTAGAGGTCCAAAAATGTTTGCTGTCTTTCCGTTGAATATTGCTCTCGTCAATTGATATACAACACAGGAACGGTAAAAATTACAGAGGTAATTCCGTATGCCAGAGTCTTGTTTTATTCCTTTACTTCTTTAAGGTTTTGTTGACCGTGCATCGTGATATATCCGTACAATAAGAACCAACTGGATGCACTGTTTACTTTAAATTTATTTCAATAATTAACCTCTACATGTTTCGAGCAGGCTTACTGCTCATCTTCATGAAGTACTACTGTGTAAACACAACAGTTGCCATATGTCATGCGTTTATATTGCCTGGCTGTTGGCAGGATCGGGATCCTGCCAACAGCCAGTCACCATAAAAGCATGACATATACCAATTGCTGTAAATACAGAGTAGTACTTCCTGGTGAAGAGCAGTAAGACTGCTCGAAACATGTAGAGGTTAATTATTGAAATAAATTGAAAGCAAACAGTGCATCCAGTTGGGTCCTTTAATTTTGTTTACTCTCCTTTTTTCCCTTTCTCTCAACTACTTCTTACTATTTTTAATTCATCCTGTCGTCAGGTGCGCTACATCAATGCATGGTCTGCTAGGTTTTTTCATGATTTCAGGATGCTGTGAAGACTTCGAAAGTACATTGTCTTCAAGCGGTGGTGCCCACACTGTAGGCTACACGGTGATATAACCCGGAAGAAGGCAGTGCGAATCTCCACAGACATGAATACCTCAATACAATCTCTCTTCCTTCCTTTCAGCAGCTATTTCGTAATTTTCTTCATTATGTCTCTGCGCCTTAGTTTTTTTTAATTGTTAATGGAAACAGGGAGCAGAATCAGCTCTGTCTTCAGATCTAAACGAACAATTTCATGATTTTTGTTTTTCACCCACAGGTATTCGACATATCTGCCGCATACTTTATTAACAGACATTTTAGAAAAGTTCTGCAGTAATGCAACTCTTGTGACGTCATTAATATTATACAGCTGATTCAAAACAAAAACAAAATATTCAAAGAGAAACAAGAAACAAAAAAGCAAATAAATACACAAACCATGAAATTTAAAATTGATGGAAAGGATATAGCATTGAGACATATTTAGACACTAAGTCTCATAGAACTTCAACATGCACTACGCTCTGGTGCTGCCTTAGAAGAGCTCAATAAAAGTTTTGGAAAAAATGGATATTGTCGTTTATCGCTGCCCCTTCTGTATTTCTGATTAGGACTACTGCTATATACCATATCTACTGATAAATACATTACAGCAAGCATTAGCTGTTCGTATATACATACTGGAGAGGGTCAAATGCGTGAATACCAAATGAATAGTCAATGTAGCAAATGGGATAACTTCTGTTGAATTGTTAGTATCATTATATTAATACAAGAAACAACTTTCATTCATTAGACGTACTGAAAGAAACATTAACTTACGCTTCATCGACAATTTTGGGAAATAGTAAATATCAGATTTTTCCACCTACAGAAGCTGTAACCTATATATTTCTGATATTTTTGGTGAATACTAACATTTATTTTGATATCAGAAGTACTACTGTATCAGCTAACTTCCTAACTAGCCAATCCCATGCAGCACTGCCCGTCTTAAGTACCTAATAATGTTAAGTGAATCACAAATTTACCGCGTTGTTTGACAGTGAAGTTTTATTGAAACTAAACAGCACTGGGTTCACGAAGGCCAAAATTAATTCTTGTTGGACTAATTGAACGCTTTAGATGCAACTGAGGGTTTGCACCGAAACTTCGGTAACCAACTGTCTACCTACGTCGCAGATCATCCCAAAAAACAAATGCCCCAACTATATTGCGTCGGAAGGCTGAATTCTCGCATGTTGTAAAGGTAAAGCAATCCCATTACAGGCCTGGACAGGCCCTAAGGGTTCCAGCAGGCTGAGGTTCCCAAATTTCAAGACAGTCGGCACATGAAGGTGGTAAGGCTGTCAGCCCTACGCACCGGCCGCCTTTATCCCGAGAAAATATTCCTGGTACTCAATTCCGTTAGAGGCTGCGTCAACACCAGGGCCATAGTGCGGCCGGAAGGATTACGTCAATGAAAAATTCCAATGACACTATCGAACCCGCGACCTTACGGCTTGTAACGCAGTGCCTCAACCAACTGCGCCACTGCGTGCCCCTCTCGCATTTTGTACGCTCTTCTATCTTGAGATTAGAAGATCCATCTTAACATTATAATGCCATCTACGTCTATATCACACTATGGTCTCTTTCCTTCAGTTCTTTGTCTCATGTTGTTTCAACTGCTATGTAAAATTTATAGTTCAATTTTCCAACATATTCCTCTCCCACTATTTGCTGAGGGTTTAGCTGCTCTGTTAGCTTGTGTCAACATTTCTACCGTTTAGAGCGAGACTACTAATCTTGCAAGGTCTGTTTATAAAGTCGTTTCCATTACGGGATTTACAATATGCTTCAACTAAATAATGTTATTATATATATATATATATATATATATATATTGCAGAACACTGTTCATTTTGTAATATACAGTCACTATAACACACGCGATTTCGAGAGGTGGGTCAAATTGTGGGGGAAACACGAATGATTTAATTATACTCCACTAACGGTGCATCCAGTAGTGTTTTGGCAACACAGATATACAACAAACGGGACAGAAATCCAAGGAAAGATAAAACAAACTAACTCTTACTGAAAATTAGATGCGCACTTATTCTGGACCTCGTTATCATGTCTGGAGGAGGGGAGCGATATATACCAAAGAATTTCGAAAACCGGGTCTCAAAAAAAAAATGGCAAGGGTGCTACCTGATGGGCCAGTTTGAAATAGCAAATTTCTGTCCAATGACATGCGTCCCGTAAAATTAGGATTCCTTTCTCCAGTTTGCACTTCTAGTGAAAGCAGACCCAATTTTGTGATTTAAAACATCCAGGAAGAAAGACCATGTCCAAAATATATGTTAAGATCATTGCAAGAAACTGTCGTCACAAATTTGTTTTTGGTTTACCGCGCATACTTCACTATGTGAGGTATACGTCATTTCCTATTACGCACCATGTTCCACGCGCTCTTTCAACAAAGTGCATATAACAAACACATAGTGAATTTGTATTTCTTGCTCATCAATAGTTTCATCTCAGAAACTTTATTGGAAGCTGTCCAACGACTCTAATTTCAGCTCAGATTAGTTGAATAGAACTAAAAAGAATTTCTAAACTTAGTACAAGACATTACAGATGTCACTCAAATCTCTATTTTTTATTACAAACAGCTACAGATATGGCTAGTATCTAACAAATAACGGGTACAAGAAAATGTGTATGTCTGTCCCTAATCATTGTCTTTAACCCTTGCGCCCATAAAAATGTGATAACAGCAATCCACTCTTCGGTGCACTGCAACAACGGGGCCGCCATGTTGGAAACAACCTTTCTCGCTTAATGCGAGCTAAGCGCTGATGTTGACCATATCAGCAGGCTTGCTAAAGTGAGGCTAACATTGCTACAAACCGCATCGCCCGAATCAACCTCCGTCGGAAGTAACACGGATACTGCCTTTCTTTATTGACTGTCCCTCGTACTTGTAATACGTTTAGCTCCGTAGCAATAAATTAATATTTTAAATAAATAAGCATTTGTCATAAGGAAATGTGCAATACCATGAGAAGTACATTTTCCCGTTATGTGTAATCTACTCTAGTGCACGCCGTACCACGCATCATTTGTTACCACTCCCTGTAACCTATACCACACCTCCAATTCTTAAATTCAAACACATTCAATTCCCCTTTTACCTTCAGGACATTTTACTGAAATGTTTAAATCTGTGCACTTCCCCTACCTCCCATGCGTGCCACATACCCCGCCCAAGCCATGCTTCCTTGTTTCATCAACCCAATCAATTACAGAAACATAAATTATGAAGCTGTATGGAACGTATTAACTGGTTTTCATAGATCATCGTGTAATTCCCATTTTTAAGTACATCAGAAGGGTATCGAAACTCCTTAGGATGCTGCAAACATTTTCTCGATTTTTTTTTCGTTGTCAAAGCACACGCAACGTACTTAACTTGCCATTTTTAGCAAGCAGGTACCTCAGTATTCACTCACAAGTAACATATTTCACAAGCCATAACTCCACACACACACACACACACACACACACACACACACACACACACACATATCTCAGCATCCATTCACACATAACACATCTCATAAGTCAAAATCTCCATCAGTTTCAGCGGTGTCCTTGAGATTCCCCCCATTCCAACTCAATAATCTTGTAGTGCCACATACGATGCGACTGTGACCGTCCTAGTTCCCTCAGAAGTCTATGTAGAATAGGCACAAGGGTTTGTATTAACCACACACCGCTTATGTTCAGTGCAATAACATATACAGCAACAGAGCCAACGTGAGCAGACAGAACAAGGGATGGTCATGAGAAACACTGAATGCTTTTAAAATCGATATCGAAAGTTTCACCGGCGAAGACATTTGCTTCAGATTTAGTCAAAAGTAGATCGTCGACAAAATCTGAAGTAAGAAAGAAAATAACGTTCACACATTATTATCAATAGAGTTACAACGGCCGTAATTTTAATCCACACTCCTTAGGTTTAGTAAGTCAGGAACGTTAATTAGCAGCAGAATTACAAATTGTCCTTATTCCCCTTTAATTACTCGTAGGACTACAATCAATAAAATAAAAGGTAAAGGTAAAGGTAAAGGTACAGTTCACCCTAGCACAGATCACGAAGGCCCCATAAGGGGAGTAGAAGTATACCTATACTATTTCTTTAACTTCGGTACTAGATACGGTGGGTTGTCAAAGCCACGCCTCGGACGCTTTACCCCCTGGAAAGATTCGGTACCCAATGTATAGGAGGCTGGGTGGGTCCCAGGGTCAGTCTGGACGAGGGCGAATATCTCGCCCCACTGGGATTCGATCGTCGAACCGCCCAGCCCCTACCCAGTCGCTATAGCGACTGCGCTATCCTGGTCAACAAACAATAAAATATCAGCGTATATATATATATATATTACATATAATTCGAAATCATATATATATATATATATACCATTAATTATAGGCGCTTTTGCAAAATTACGAAAATTAGTCATATCTGGCTGTCTGTCCGTCCGGCCGACCGTCCACATGGAACAACTCGGTTCCCAATGGACGGATTCTCATCAAATTTGATATTCGTGGATTTTTCGAAAATCTGCCAAGAAAATTTAATTTTTATTAAAATTTGGCAAGAATAAAGAATACTTTACATGAAGACCTTCGTAATACATGATCATATCTCGCTCAATTCTTCTTAGAATGCGAAATATATCAGACAAAGTTGTAGATAAATCAAAACACACTTTATGTTAAAAATGTTTGTCCGAAAATCGTTCCTTTTATCAGATAATGTGGAAAAAAATATTAGAGCCAGACAGGACACAGATGACAAATAATAGGACGCGGGAATAATGCGATTTGCATGCTGGACAACTAATGCGCGAACACAGAAACACACTAATATATATAATATTATTGCTTTATTCACGGTAGCAATGGACATGCGAACGCGCATCAATATTACATTATACTTGCATTGTCTGTCTTCTTCTATAACAAGTGAAGCACGAACTTGTAAATTTGTATCTCCACAAAAAATGTCATTCTTGTTAGAGCGGAGGGCGTGAATCTAATCATTCACCTTTACATACTGCCAAAGTTAAGAATGCATGGATATGTCTATACTTGCACTCCTCCCACACGTCTTTATGTTAATCCGCTTGGATTTCTGCCAGTAAAGCAATGTGTATTGCTTCTATGCTTATTGATGAAGATTAGCTTTACTAATTGGCTGAAGGAGGAGAAACAGCCAGTCTTGAAAGTTGTGTGCTGTGGACGATGATTTTAAACTTATTTTTAATACATGAGAAATACTTACTTACTTACTTACTCCATGGTGCAGAGTCCTTCTTGAGAAGCTAAAGGTTTGCAGCTACTCAAGAAATTACCCGCATTTCACGGAACCCGAAGGTTCATTACCGCACTCACAAGCGTCCGCCACCTATCCCTATCCTGGGCCAACCCAATCCAGTCCATATACTCACATCCCACTTCCTGCAGATCCATCCTAATATTATCCACCCATCTACGTCTAGGTACCCCAGTGGTCTCCTTCCTTCCGGTTTCCCCACCAAGACCCTATACGCCCCCCTCTCCTCACCCTTACGCGCCACATGCCCAGCCCATCTCATTCTTCTCGATTTTATCACCCGCACAATATTGGGTGAGCAGTACAGATCATTCAGCTCCTCGTTATGCAATCTCCT
>Ga0123354_10017556_pt1 | contig 11212 bp, 6 predicted proteins | sample TergutLab28metaG_2_FD_97872 | JGI IMG/M metagenome (GOLD analysis project Ga0123354, IMG submission 97872) | Labiotermes labralis P4 segment gut microbial communities from Petit-Saut dam, French Guiana - Lab288 P4 | ecosystem: Host-associated > Arthropoda: Insects > Digestive system > Gut ... | reverse complement strand
CTAAATGATTTGTACTCCTCACCCAATATTGTGCGAGTGATAAAATCGAGAAGAATGAGATGGGCTGGGCATGTGGCGCGTATGGGTGAGGAGAGGGGGGTGTATAGGGTCTTGGTGGGGAAATCGGAGGGAAGGAGACCAATGGGGAGACCTAGGCGTAGATGGATGGATAATGTTAGGATGGATCTTCAGGAGGTGGGATGTGGGTATATGGACTGGATTGGGCTGGCCCAGGATAGAGACAGGTGGCGGACGCTTGTGAGAGCGGTAATGAACCTTGGGGTTCCGTGAAATGCGGGGAATTTCTTGACTAGCTGCAAACCAGCTAGCTTCTCAAGAAGGACTCTGCACCATGGAGTAAGTAAGTAAGCATGGGTGGCTGTCTGGTCAACAGACCAGACAGCCACCCATACAGTGAAAAATACCAGTGTCGCACAGATACAGTAAGTTCTTCTGATGATGGGCACATATTTGCCCGAAATACGTGGAGAGGTTGTAATATATATACTAATTAGTGGTGTGCACTTAGTTTGTTTCATTTGGAAAAGATTATACAGGGATGCACGGTCAACAAAACATAAAAAAAAGAAGAGGGATTGTACACTATTTCTACATTTTCTAAACACCTCGATTTTATGACGCTGCTAAACTAGAATTTTATGTGTGGGCGGGTTTACTGAATACGTGACTGAATGTAATTAAATATGTTTGCTTAAATAATAATGTAACTGCGTGATTGAGTACTTGAAAAACTAATTGTCATTCAGATAGTTAAGAAGTTGTCGGGTTTTCATGAAATCCAAATTTTAGCCCCCTGTGTGTAAGAGCCAGAGACTAGCCGTTTCCCTGAGCCAGATGCAACCAAATAACACTTTCCCATTTAAAGATAATACTTAATAATATCCTCCTGTGCCTCCCAAGGGTTGTCTGCTCTTATTTATGTTGATTTACATAATTATAAATACAAATAATGGAAGGAAAAAAATCTTGAACCTTGAACTGTCGTGTACGGAGTCCTTTACGTGGTCTGCGCAATGTCTTTCGTTGCTAATGTATGTCTTGGGCCATGTTGTGCAGAATTGTACTTTTTTTACACAAGTATGAAGGTTTGGAATGTCCCTGTAAATTTATGGTATTGCCGAACGGGAATTAACATATTTTATTCACGGAACAAAATTTTTAATTACTAATTGCACGAACACATTACTTTAATATACTGCTTATTAAGGTTATCAGCAGGTTAAGAAATTTCCTGTCTTTCTTATGGGAATCCGAAGGATTATCATACTGTCCACAACAACCCAACAGAAAAATAAGATCATTTCCTGACAACGTACCCTACATAGTCTATGATTAAAAAGTAAACAATTCATTTAAAATTCTCCAAAGTACGATATTCTTCTCCTTTTCCAGTTTTGATATAATGGCCGTTAAGATTATTAAGCGACGACCAGAAATGTAGAAGATACGTAATTCTCTCTATCGTCTGTTACATCACAACCAAAGAGCGTAATTAGGCAGCGTGACGTGACGCCAAGCGACCGCAACGTCCTCTCACCTTGCGTCAAGAAACACTGCCACATTTACAGGACTACCTACTTTTATTGACAACAGTCTGTGTCCTTTTTTAACAAGTGAATAATTTTTAAACTGAATGAAATAAATCTTCAAATACAGCACTGTTTCAGGTCTGTACAAAACTACGAAATTTTCCGTACGTCCAAACCCTCCGTCCTTCTGTTTGTACGATTCAGTATGTACGGTTAGATTGTGCCATTTGCTGTGTGCAGTATTATGACAGTTTTAACGTGGCCACATTTCTTGTTGTGAAAATATTAGACTGAACGCTGTGCAGTGTGTGAGACCGACTGACTGACATACACAGAATTTTGGAAATTGGCTCTGCTTCTGTCACGACTTAAAATAACGTCACGAAACGCGTGATTTTTTTTTATGTTTTTCTGACCGTGCATCTTCGTCTGTACCCGGTAAGTGACCAACTTGACGCACACTTTTTTATATGTTGTGTTTATTTAGACCCTCTATATGTTTCGAGCAATCTTGTGGTCATCCTCAGGAGGAAAATTGTATTAATACAACATCTGGTATAATCACTCTGAGTTGGTGTCCAGCCGGTATGGTCTGCATACCGGCCGGCAGTTTCTTCTTGAACTGCATACCGGCCAGACACCAACTCAGAATGATTATACCAGATGTTGTATTAATATATTTGTCCTCCTGAGGATGACCACAAGATTTCTCGAAACATGTAGAGATCTAAATAAACACAACATATAAAAAAAATAATGCTTCATGTTGGTCACTTACCGGGTACACAGGTAGAAACCCGTAATGCTGAATCCGTTAGGTCGAGTTACTCATTTTCCCTATGTCGATGAAATGGGTGTCACCAACAATATTTTAATAGGTGAAGTAAATGCTCGCTTCTTCCATTATTTAACGACATTCTTTCAGTCTCAAAATGCATAAACTTAAGGTAGAATTGTAACATTATCATTAAATGTAATTTAGGAATGAAAATTAATAAAAAGTCTGTGTAAAAATGAAGGTGCTAGCAAAGCTTTCTTGTGTAGTCTGTGCAGAGAAGGAAATTGTCAGTCAAAGTAAATTTTCTTCGGGTCTAAGTTCGAAACAGGAACCTCACGACTTCTGACTGTTTAGCTCTATAAATGCTATGAAAATATCTCTGTTTGTGTGCTTGTTCCTTAGGATCAAAATGTTCACGACATTTGCTCGTCGATCTCCATTTCAAATTTAATTTGTTGACTCTTAAATGTCCCTTTAATTGCGTTGATTAACTACCAGTATAATTAATCAGTCACATCTGACAATGCAACGCATTTGTTTTCGCTGTGCTGCCGCTGTTTAGCATGTTCACAGAACTTGTAAAATTGACTACTTCACGACCACAAAATGCTTTTTCGTTAACGAAGTGTGATCTGGCAGCAGACTAACTGAGCTACAGTACGAATATTGCATTGCACCATTCATGTCTGCTCACATAACCCTCTGTTACAGTATTCACCTGTTTAACTATTTGGAATTACTATGGAAGTGCTTGGTAAAAACTGTTATCGCAAAGTAATCGCCAGACACTCTGCCGCTTAAAACACCACATGCCCTCATGCTGTGCAAAGTTTTATCGGCCATGTTCAGATTGACCCATTCAGTTGGACTTACTCTCAGACGCTACACACTGGCTCGCCATTTCACACCAAGTTTCTGTCAAATCCATTTTAATACTGTACAGTCAGCTACGCCGAGCTTGTTGTGGAGTGTGTAGCATACGCATTTACATCGTTTTCAGACGCACCCCACCTTAAAATACCGCTTGGATCCGGCTATCCTGGTTAAGATTTTTCGTGGTTTCTGTCAGATTCCAGGAAAATTCTGGAATAATACTTAAAATGAGATTAAGGTTTCGTCTTTCCGGCTATTTTCCGATTTGTTAAATAGGCATACTAGCCATGCTATCCGTGATTTCAGGCTTCTGTCGCGAAGGAGATGAGATCTGCACTGTTCTGGGTTATTACGTAGCGCGTAGTGGTAATTCTTTGCCGACGTTTCGGGAAATCCTATCGGGCCCGATAGGATGCCGGCAAAGAATTAACACTTCGCGCTGCGTAATTTCTCTGAAGAGTGCAGATCTCAAACGAAGAAATAAATAAATAAATAAATAAAAGCGTCTGGATCTCCCGAAGGGTTTCTTCCATTGAATTTTTCCAACCAAAAATTTGTATGTGTTTCGAATTTGAAAACCGAGCACTGTTGCAATTTTATTTCTTCTGGGCAAGTATATGTAGCTGTTTTTTTTTAAATAAATAGTCCAATTAATACACTAACAGCATGTATTATTCAGGTAAGTTTTGTTCTTTAGAGTTTTGAAATTTCAGCCATTTAGATGGGAGACAGTCATATACGGATTATAACCTTTATAAAAACAAGAATTCCCCGTAATATGTTCTTAACTTAATATCATAGAGCTTGTAAGAAATTTTGACGTATCCAGTTTGGGCCTGCATGTAGTAATGGACGATGTTGTGTTGGTCTCTTGGTCAGTTCAATATTACGTACAAGGAATTTCGCTATGTTCATCTGGAAACCTCAGCGTAAGACCGTCCGCCACGTTGACCTGCCGCTTCGACCAGACACCAGTTCTGCTTTGTATTCGTGCAGCACCCAGTACAAGTCACGGGTGGAAAACTGGGTAACCCGAAAGAGGTTCCTGTTTTTTCTTGGTTATTATTTTCCACTCCACCATAAATACTAACATTCGTGTCCCCGTTTTAAGCTGAACATCGTCGTTGAGTAACTATGGAGTCGGTTCATTCCGTTGAGGATCCCAGATTCCATTCTTAGTCCGAAGGCCGGGTATTTATGCTGAAGATTTTTCGTGGGTTTTCTCTGTATTTCCATGCATATTCCGGGTGAAGCTTAAATTAGGACACGGCCGAATTTTTCCATGCAACTGTTACCCACAATTTTCACTCAACTTCCTGATCGACACTGTATCACGTATGCAACCAAGCATGCATGACCACTTCCTAACTCTTCTGGATGTACATGACATATGTAAGGCCTTCTGGGTATTACCTTTATGCTATAACTCTTTATCAATGGTAACTGACAGGTCCAAACAGTCCTAGATAAGCATGGAACGTGTTCATAAAGACTCTGTGTTTCCGACTCTGAAATAAATAATGTGTGTGGGAACACCTTGTTATTTGCTTGCTAAAAGGCTGAAGGGAAGGAATAGGCACTTGTTAAATGTGAAGTGATAGGTACAGACACATATTGAGGAAAACTCTGACAAATTCCATGAGGAAAACATTTACGAAGCATAACCCGGTTACTTCATATAGAATCCATTACAAAAGAAGGGAAAATAGTCGGACGCCGTTACAATAACGACAGTATGTACAGTGTGTCTGTAACTAAAGTGCACGTTTAGTCTAAGAGCGTCAGTAATGTGGAGAGACTAATTGCGCTTCGATTGTATGAATTTGTGTTCCGTCGTATACAGATGAAAGGCTGTACATAAAGAAGGCAAACTCTGAGGGAACTCGTTTGTCTCGCCTTTACGGAAGGTAGATGGGTGGATAATATTAGGATGGATCTCCAGGAGGTAGGATGTGGGTATATGGACTGGATTGGGCTGGCCCAGGATAGAGATAGGTGGCAGGCGCTTGTGATTGCGGTAATGAACCTTCGGGTTCCGTAAAATGCGGGGAATTTCTTGACTAGCTACAAACCAGTTAGCTTCTCAAGAAGGACTCTGCACCATAATATAAGTAAGTAAGATATGATCCCGTTTGGAGATTGAGCTGTCCCTGTGGTTTTAATATGTCTCAGTACGACTGAAAGAGTGACATTTGAGAATCAGCAGAGAGTCCCTTTTACGTGAGAGTATTTATTTATACGTATAAATCGCCTGATGATGTGTTATGATATATTTTTAACTGCAATTTGGTTGACACTCGGTGGCAGTAGTACAGTAAACATTTACACGCAAACAGTACATAGAATAACACAATCGACACAAACGATGCATAGAACAACACAATTAACATAACAACACAATTGACGCCGTCTGCTAGACACTGCGTCCCATATGAGTAACGTATACAATGGTAAACCGTCTGTTTCTGTGTTGTGGTTGGTGACGTTTGTTTCCGATGCTAGAGGGTCGAATGTTAAAACGTTAAAAAGTGATGAATCGGAAGGTACTCGTCAGGAGGCGATCATTATATAATCGACGTACTATTTTTGGTTTGCGTGGAATGAATGGAAAAAAATGGCCAGAAACTTCAGGGTGTTCGGTGTTCATGCCAGGAATCGAGTGTGACACTTGCAAAATACGAGTATAGGCCGTTAACAGTATAATACCTTTTAGGTTTCAGTCGTCTTTTGTTAGGTAACACACATCTCTACCTTCCTGTGCGCTGGAATGCCTTGAGCAGGACAATTTTAGCTTTATACTTACGTATGCAGGGCGGTTACAATTTGAACAATGTACAGTACTCAGTTCAATGAGCAAAATTCAATCAACGCATGTCCAAATACCAGTGTCTGTTGTGCCATGGGTTATATCCATGCTATCTCTACAGCAGATGTTCTCTGTGGTTTCCATGCACAACACCATAACTTTCAGCTCACTGTCGCACAAAAGTGCGTACTCTTTCAAAAATTCCTGGTTTCACTCCAATCTCCTGAAGAACACTTTCTTCTCCGTGCAGTAATACCTCTAAGTGACTGATCAGCTGTGAACACACCAAAGTATTTAGGTGTCTCCACAGCCAAAAGTCCAGACCTTTAAGTACAGGGTATCAAGCAGACCAGTTGGCTGCGCCTTCATTTCGTGTATGCTGTCCACCGAGAGTCCGGATCACGTGCTGTCTGCCAGTGCACAGAAAATGATGTAGGTGATGTTTCATCACGCATGAAGCGCATTTGTTGTCGCTGATGAACAGGCACGTCTTCCAAGAGCACCGGCAAATCATTAAACAAAAACCGACGGTGCTCTACACCTGTTAGTGTGTTTGGTGGGACAGCTGGTCCTAAGAGCTGATCGTCTTTAAGATGGCTGCCTTCCTTCAAAGCGCACTACGGTGTTAAAAGACAATTACTGAAAAACAAATGTTCTCCATATTTTGGAAGATGTTGTGTTAGGGCATATCACCACTATTGTGTGAAAACGGGGAACAACCAACTGTGTATCAAATAGGGAGTTAGCTCCTTTTTACAAAACAGGGGCGATATGTTAACTGGGAACATTTTGCTCGTGTGAATGAGTTCTGCACAACCTGAAAGTCTGTAACCGTTTTTAACAACCAGTATATACACATATCAACTATATATCTGGTCCTCTTCTTCCTCTTCCATTGCACTGCCTTGGTTGTATTTTTAATGGGTACAAATTATGGAGAACTTCATTCAGTAATTTGTTTCCATCCTCCTGTCACTTCTGCCCTCTTGTACCCAAGTTTCAGATGAGTGTTTGGGGACCTCCGTTCAGGTAAACGAACATTTTTTTGTGTTTGTTTTACGATACCGGAAGTAACTGAGACCACACAGCTTCGAACTCATGTATGATCGGAGTAACTGGAAAGGATCTGGAAGTAAGCCGTCCCTACTTGTATCGCTGTATTATCACGGATATTGCGTGAGTGTACTGAGGATAACCACTGAAAACTCAACCAGTACGAGACTGCCACTAAAATCTTGACATGTACCTGATGAGTTTCATGGCTCCATACGTCTGTGTGGTTCAAACACACAGGATGGGGCAAAGGTAACTTGACACCAGACGAAATATGTTAAATATTGATTGTCACATGACGTGAACTGCAAATTAAAATGAGATTAAAAGTTTATTAAACGGTAATACACCTACGATTTTTCATCAGCATTATTGGCCGGTACAGTAACAATTAAATGTTTGTATTAATAGAAGCCTATAGCACCATGGATATGATCCATAATACAGGGTTATTCAAAATGATTGTCGGGGTTTTAACAACTTGTCATACACAATACACTTGAGATAGGAGTATATGTTTTTTGTTTTATTTAATAGAACAGCACTCCAAGTTTTTGTTACATATCTTAGGGGTCGACTATATGTGCACCCTTTGTGATTATACAAACATCAACACGATAATCGAGTTCGTTCCAAACTGTTTGTAGCATGTCAGCGGTGATTATCGATTATCGTGTTGATGTTTATAGAATCATAAAGGGTGCACATATAGAGCATCTGTAAGGTATGTAACAAAAATAAAAAATATATATATATTCATATCTCAAGTTTATTGTGTATGCCAAGTTGTTAAAATCCCGACAATCATTTTGAATAACCCTGTATTATGGAACATTTGTTTTCTGTTTTACTATGGCGCTCCCTCATTTTCTGACCATAGAAATAATTTTACGATACCATCACATGTCGGAAGTGTGTAATTAACACCTGCTTTGTCTTTGAGAGGTCCTGATTCGACTCTTACCAGAGACACACACTCTATTAGAAAGTTTCGTGCTAATTATCAGTACCTTAGGTCAAATGTCAGGATGATAAACCCCAGCCACAACGGCTTCCTTCTTTGTCTTTTGAAACAAATTATTCGCTAATTGTCATATTTCGCGGTGTGTGGTACTGAGGTACTGACAGCAAAGTTAAATTAACCACAAATATAGTATGTTACTGCAGTAAAGTACGTGTGATTAAACGGCTAATTTAACTTTTTGCTACTTCTGTTTATCTCTAAAGCCTTGACATTTTGAAGACGAAAATTAACGTGAGTTATGATTAAATTTTATGTTTATGGTTTCGTGCATCGCTGATCTATATTAATAATTTCCAACGAGATGCAACACAAAGCAGTCTATTTATTATTCTGCAGAGTCACTATAAATATTTCGGGTGTCAAGCACATCCACCATCAGGAGTACACATAACTGTAACTACATCCTCTGGTACTGGTCATATTTTTTGTGCAGCTGCCTGCCTCCAACGTGGCCAAGTTGGAGGGAGGTAGCTGCACAAAAAATATGACCAGTACCGGAGGCTGTAGTTACAGTTTTATGTACTCCTGATGATGGGTGTGGCCGACACCCGAAATATTTAGAGTGAACTTGCAGAATAATAAATAGACTAATTTTTGTTGCATCTCGTTGGGCAATTATTAATATTGTGCTTAAATATTCACTTCGTACCGAACAGGAAACAGAGTACTTTTCAGTTATAAAACCCGTTCATTTCATTCTACGTAAGGAGATAATCCCTGCTTGTTCTGAAACTATTGAAAGTCACAAAACTACGATCTTCGGCCATAATTTAGGTTTTTTTTTATTATGACCTGATCTTATGTAAATTAACCACTGGGCCTTAAAAGGGTCAACAGCGGAACTAGTGTTGGACAGAAATGTAACTGTGGTGTTCCACTGTCATTATCTTCCCGCATACTCATACTGCAGCCACGTTTTCTCTGCAATCGTTGTTGTTTGATTACTATACTTACACGTGGCTATTATCTACAAACTTAGCATGTGAATGTTCAGTTATATCTGTTATGCTAACCACAATGGTGTGTTAGGAGCCCGCTGGATGACGGTCTAGTGAACTAGTTTCTAAAGTGTCCTGGCTAATGATTTCTTGATGTGGAGCCTCCATCTCAAACGTATAAATAAGCCGTTAGCTAAATTTGATGTAACAGTTCCAAGAAAAATAATTTTCATTGAATTTGTTGATACCTTTGAAGTATCTGTTTCATGAAGTTGCATGTTCCTAATTTAATTCATCTTCAAAGGGTATATATTAATTGACAGTCTTTCTTATCATTGCATTTTTGGCAGCTTTCTGGAAAGAGCGTCAAAGCCCTTTGAAGGGCGCGGCTTCAAGTTTGGAGGTCTTTGGTCTACCAGACCGAAACTTCGCGGGGAAACCCTAAGTAATCAGAATTTGTGTTACGAAACGAGGAAGGTACACTTATGTCAACTTTGCAACGCCTTGCGGTTCTCATGAAATTAACAACATATGTATGACATTCGAAGTCAAATACATCTAGGAAATGACACAACCACTAGCGGCAGGGCGGTGAGGCGTAACATTTCAGTAACATTTACCTGGTGTTCGAATGTCATGTTACGTCACGGTTGTTATTAAGAACGTGGGCAGTTGCGCAGGGGACTTCAGGATGTTTTTACTGCAGCAAGTCCACTACCGACCTAAGTGTACACTGTGGGGATTTCCCTGCGAGCTCTGCAAAATTCGTTGCGAAGCGTGTGTTTTTAATAGGGAAGCTAAGGCAGTCAGCATGCTGATTAGTGCTAGTCTGTGGTGTAGGAAAATGAGATAAAACGGAAATGTTTTCTTAAATTTCTTCATCAGTGCAAGTCCGAACAAAAAAAAATTAGTACTCAGTTACCAAGTTTTGTGACCTTCTACATTTATAACTGAAAATGACTATGAACTTTCGTTATGTTTATGTCTTTTTCTGCAGAAGTCATATAGCGAGTGTAATTTGGTGTATGCAAATCATGTGATTGATGATGCTGTAAAAAATGAAGTTAAGCCACTTACTACACGGTAAGGTGTCATGACCCAGAAACACGCATCTTAGCAAAACCCACTTGACTCCTGGTCAAGTTTCAAAACTGGACCTAGAGTATTTCTTTAAGATTCCTTTAATGTAATACTTCCATCTAGGTCTATTTCTCTCAACTACGCTCCTTACTCCAAGTTTCCTCACAAAATTCCTTTATTCTTCCCCCCTCATCTGCTCTCATGGCCGTCCATCTCATCCTCCTTGATTTCTTGGCCCTAATAATATTTGGTGGGAATTACGTATCATGAAGTTTCTCATTATGCAGTATTCTTCAGTCTTGTTACTTCGTCTTCTTGGTCCAAATGTCTTTCTTAGCACCATGTTCTGCAACACCTTCAGCCTATTTTCTTCCCGTTATATAAGAGATTACATTTCACAATCATACAAAACAACCGACAAAATTATGGTTCTTTATTTGTAATCTCCATATTTTATATAAAAAGGGTGAAAATTATAGGTTGAGTTGTAGCTGACACGTATTTCACATTTGCAGCCTTAAATTATAAGAACACACACAAATTGATGACTATAAACTGTCAAGAGCACTCCGATTTGCTGAGATTGTTTCTGCCATTCTCTCTCAAAAAGTTAGAATATTTTATGACCAAAATCAACTGAGTTCTGAAAACACAGATACAATCACCTTGTCAGCTCAAGTCTTGCACAACTATCTAAGAAATGTTTGTAACGCGCAAGATATCGTGTTTGTAGACAAGAATTATACATGACAGTTACCTTATGTCACAATGCTTTGTCCTTTGGGAGGAAATGCAAGCGAAGAAGTCACTAGCATACGTGAAAATACCGGGATTCTTTTGTAGATGGCTGTCAGTCCTTTTGGAAACTGGTAGCAGGGAAAAGACCAGACACGTAATTTTGTTATCGAAAATAACATTCTTTTGGGATGGACTTTTCCAACAATCTCATACCAAACATTTTCTGTAACGAACTTACAAACAATATTAATCGTTCCAAAATAATTACCAACAAGATGACACTTATGGACTATCCTTTATTTCAGGGTTAGTCGTCCTTCACTCTACATGTTTCGAGCTTCAGGGAGCTCATCATCAGGAGTTCACTTTTTT
>Ga0123354_10017552_pt1 | contig 11213 bp, 3 predicted proteins | sample TergutLab28metaG_2_FD_97872 | JGI IMG/M metagenome (GOLD analysis project Ga0123354, IMG submission 97872) | Labiotermes labralis P4 segment gut microbial communities from Petit-Saut dam, French Guiana - Lab288 P4 | ecosystem: Host-associated > Arthropoda: Insects > Digestive system > Gut ... | reverse complement strand
TCTACATGTTTCGAGCTTTCTAGAAGCTCATCATCAGGAGATCATTCTTCCTGTACAGTCAGCTTTCTGGTATATAGTATTTGCTGTAGCCCTCCTGTTCTCCTACGTGTTCTGCTCCCGACTGTAGGAGAACGGGAGGGCTACAGCAAATACTATATACCAGAAAGTTGACTGTACAGGAAGAATGATCTCCTGATGATGAGCTTCTAGAAAGCTCGAAACATGTCGAGAGTGAATGACGACTACCCATGAAAATAAAGGATAGTCTACAAGTGACATCGTGTTGGTTATTTTAAAGAATTACAATGATGCACGGAACAATGAATGTAAAATTTATGCTAAAAGAATTTTAAGCACAGTATAAAATAAAAAATATATATAGCCAATTATGGGCAAAACATTTTATCCTTGTTGCTTTCTTCACTCTTTGCGGACCTGTATTAAAAATTAGGACAACAGCTCGTTCCTTCAAACCGATGGTATACTAGTAAATGTGGTACTCTATAAGGCTTTACAGCCCACTAAATACTAGGCTTAATCTTCATATTCCCAACATAATAACCTCAAATCTCACCTGCGTTATGACTTTATTCATTCATTACATTAATTTTAGTAGACCTCGCCACACATTGCTACAATTTTGTATATATTTCATTTGCACTTTCATTTCCCACAGACGATGTCTTGAAGCATTCACACTTCCCAACTTCCTTATTCTCAGAGTAGAATATTATCAGTTCTGCATTACAATGAGTCAGAGAGACTGTGAATACCAATGAAGCATTTCTGAAAATGACGTAGCAATTTTTAAAACAAGATAGTTAGGAAGAGCGTAAAAGTAAAAGTTTTCCAACAATTTTTTCACTGCAAAATGAAATTTAAATTAATATTTACCAAATGTTGTGCTTCATTTATGAATATGCTTCTCAATAACAGAAATTACGTCTACTTGAAATAATCCAGATTAAACTCCAAATTTCTGCACCCATACCACTTATGTCAGATGAACACATGAACGATTTTTTTTGCACAGGCTTTTATAAAACTTCAAATTCTAACTTTCATGTGCCCACCTTCAATGCCTAACTGGTTACAAACATGAAAGGAAAAGATACACCCTCCTCTCGCGCGTTGCCTGTTTTGTCTTCCCTCTACAAAAAAAAAAATGAAGAGGTGCATATTTCCGAAAATTTATTTCACGTTCCTACATTAAGTGATGATGTTGTTTGATGAAATTTCCGGGTTTTTAGAAAGGGCATTATTGCGTATGAGATTTTCGCTCTGGGCTGTAATAGAGGGATACAACACTGCCTGTTGGAGGCACAGAAACACCACCCAGCTACACTTTACAATCACTCTAAATAATAATGATAATAATAATCTACATGGGAACGCATTATCGGCGATTAACCTGTAGATTAAACTAACAAAATGGGCAGATATCCCCAGCAAAATAAATCAACGTGTTACCGATAATAAAGCCACATATATCCGGCTGAAGAGGAGTGTTATATTCTTAGAAACAGAGGAATCTATATTTACCGTACAGGCCAAAGTCATTCCCTCAGGTAACTATCTAAAATACATTATCAAGGACACCAAAGTCATGAGAGTCGCAAGTCGCTTTGGTGGCTCTTCATCGGAAACTATCTTATTGTCTCATGTCCAAAATTAGCCCAAAATGCTTACAAACACCAACACAGAGGTGCCAAATTTTCCATCAGGAATTGGGGAAACAACAACCTTCTTGGGGAATCGCATTTTCCATATTACGAACGTTAGACGCGGATCGTCCTGGAAAACGACAGCCACAAACTCTACATGAATCGCACCTTCTTAACCAGCAAGAATGTTCCTTTCAATCCGACGGACATAGCAATGGCTGACAAAACAAATAAGGAAGCTGAATTCATTGACATATAAATCCCATTAACCCGCAATCTCCAAGCCACTATTACAGAAAAACAGCGCACGTGACAGGAAGTGGCACATGAAATCGGACAATAGTGGCAACTGAACAAGATAATTGTTTCATAATATAAACATAACCAACAGATACGCTACAGTGTATATGATGTACTGTATTCAAAATGTTCTCAATAACATGCTTCGGCCACTATTACGGCCATCTTCAGGGTGATGTTATTATTACAAGAATACATATTACAAATGTTGACAGTAGACTTAACTTGAAATGCCAACTTGATACAACAAGGTAATTTTATTAATGTATTCTTAACTCGACATGTTTCGGATACATACGCCCATCATCAGAAGCACTGGATGTTGAGTTGCAGCATATGGTTTTCTGCACCGAGTTTTTGGATGGGTGGTGGTCTTGAGAGCCTCTGTCGTGTCGTGTGTACGGTGCGGATGGTGCTGTGCGGGTCGCACGACACCATTCGCACCGCACACACGACCTACGCAGCGGCTCTCAAGACCACCACCCATCCAAAAACTCGGTCCAGAAAACCATATGTTGCAACTCAACATCCAGTGCTTCTGATGATGGGCGTATGTATCCGAAACATGTCGAGTTAAGAATACATTAATAAAATTACCTTGTTGCATCAAGTTGGCAATTCAAATTATTTCATGAGAAAGATGCACGTTCAAACAACTCTCAACTTGATAGTAGACGTCGGTTATGTAAACATGAAGAAATTATTTACCACCTAACCTCAGGATTCCCCCTTCTGGCGAAGAATGAGTATTTAATGAGACACGATAAAGTTTGTACACTTTCTTATTATTCAATATGTAAAGCCCTAGGCATTGAAACGACAGACAAATGATAAACACACACGCCAAAACCAGTGTATGAACAGGAAGATGTTACACTGTTGTGGAACCAAGCAGTACACACAGACAGAGAAGTTACAGCAAATAGGCCAGATATAATAATTAAAAACAAAACGGAGAAAACATGCACACTGATAGATGTGGCAATACCCACGGACAGAAAAGTCGTTCAAAAGGAAGCGGAAATGAAGCTAAAATACAAAAGTTTATGTATAGATATACAACGAATGTGGAACACGAAATGTATGATTATACCGGTAATAATTAGAGCCACCACAATAGCAACAAAAGGTTTAAAGAAAAATTTGGAAGCCATGCTAGAAAAATATTCAACAGACTCACTGCAAAAGACACTCTTATTTAGAACATCGTGCATAAAACGGAAAGTACTGCAGTCTGAAATTGGAAGCCTGAGCGGTGGGGATCGCCTTTTGTCCAAGAGAAGTACCGGGAAGAAAAGGCCTGTGACAAGAGAAAACAACAATATAATTATAATTATAATTATTATTATTATTATTATAAATTCGACATTTAAAGCAAGGTCAGGAGAGTCCTTAAAGAATAAATGGGTGAGCAAAGTAACCATTAGCCAGTACATTAGAAGTAGGTAGAGACAGCTTATTAGCGACAAAAAGTATCAAGCGAAAAAAAAATATTACAAACAGCAACAGTTAGTAAATGCAGACTCTGTTAACAATTTGGTGAGACAGTAGAACACATCACATCAGCATGCCCACCAATGGCAAAAGAACAATACACAAAGAAACATAATAGAGTGTGTGTGCTCAACTACACTTCAACATATGTAACGAAATAGGGGTAAAATTCGACAATGAACATTGGCATTACCGTTTACCAAAACTAGTATAAACAAGTCATGAAGGTAAGGTAACGTATATTGTACAATCAACGAGTGCAAACCGGTAGAACCATTCCTAACAATAAACCGGAAAACATAATTGTGATAATGAAGAAAGAACATGTATGTTAGGAGCTGTTGCAATTTCAGGAAACAGAAATTTGATTCAGAATGAAGCCGAGAAAATTCTAAAATATGAACGGCTTATACTAGAAATACAGAGCATGTGGAATGTAAAACCAGGAGTGATATCAGTAATAATAGGGGCAACTAGAACGATCTCAAAATCATTCAGAAAATAGCTCAGGAACATAATCAGAAAGTACAAAACCAAGGAACTTCAAAAACAGCCAAATTGGGCACTGCACACATACTTCGGAAAGTACTGATGTAAACGTACAAAACATGTAAAATGGGAAGTTAACATTACATGTAGCACAAACTGTAAATTTAAAATAAGCTGCAAAACTATATACCCTAAAGAGGTGGTGCAATATATATATATATATATATATATATATATATTGCAGATAACCTACACAAAGATGACAACAAATATAATAACAATAATAATAATACATTCATATAAAATGAGTACCATTTGAAGCAACAGTCTTGTCTTATTAAGGAGCTTTCTCACAAAACATTATTGATTGTTTTTCCAACCTAACGTCAGTGCTACAAGTGACTGCAAATTTTCACCCAAGTATCGCGGGTTGTGAATTTCCTAATGCGTTGGAACAGCATCCGCGAAGAACAGAACTTGATTTGCACGAGATATAAACGCCGTTGATGGAAGACAGGATCCCGTCTTACAAACATTAGGGTTCTGAAATCTGAAAGACCTAAATGTTCGGCAGCTTAGAATACACAAGCCTGGTTCCCATGAGTGCTCATGGCAAGGGATAGTGCAGAGCTGAAAGTTTTATGTTTGCAGTTCCCTAGTGAACCAGTAGAATTGTGGAACCAATCTTGAGAGTGGGCTCCTGAGTGTACTATTTCACTTATATCCGAGAAGAGAGCCAGCTCACTGCCAATTGTGTCTGTCCAACCCAACACTATGTCTGATATCATTGCTGGTCGCCGCTCGTAATTTACAAGAACCTCTGAATAATACAGGACCAAAGGATTTATACCACACTGTCGCACACAAAGTCTCATTCTTCACACACTTTCTCGATTAATGCATTGTGATCATTTCACTCGCATAAATGGAAGAGGATGAACCGGATAATACTACTGACAAAGTTACATACGTCGCCATTGTCGATACTGTGTACAACTAAGTAACTTCAATTTTATTGGTGCGCAGCTTAAAAATCAGACTCAGCCTCTATGTACAGGTATAATAATTACAGGACATATAAAACAGCATGCCGCGTTTTGAAACATTTCATTACTGTTAGATACGGTAATGAAACCAACATACACGCATAAATGTAGATTTGTTGGTTTCGTTACCATAACTAATTGCTCAGTATACAGTCATGGATTATGTAAAAATTTATTTAATTTCTGGTACAATTTACCTCACTTTACCTATCTGTCCAAGCAACAGCATCAAACTGTTAGTGGATCCAACGTTCTATGCTTTTCCGTTAATGATTTTTCAGCGAACTAGTTGATAAATCTTGCTACAACAGCAACATCCGATGCCAACCTGCCTTTTAATTTCCCGCCAGCAGTAATAATACCACAATGGCAGCGTGAAGTACTGTGGTGGTGCGGAGGGCTGAGAACCACTAATCCATTTAGGAACGTGATGTGTTACGTCTTAATAGGTCTTTAAGAATAGGAACATTCTGTTAATTATTCTCTGACACAACACAGAAAAAAACACGGTGACCATGCTCTATCTATATCTACATCTGCAGGATGCCATGTTTCCAAAACAGCAAGCATATTAAATATGGTAAAGTTCTTAAGACGGAAGTATTAACTGGTAAGTAGACTATACTTCTCCGCACTTGCTAAGGAAGCATGTCTAAGAATCAAAGCCCACACTGATTCTGACACACAGGTGATCTCATGGTAGGATAGAGAAAATAAAGCAGAAGAAAGGACTAAAACATTAATGTAATTCTCAGAACGGCTCTACAACAAAGAAGGGACATAATGTTTCCCAAGTGACCACCCTTGCCAACATACAAACAATAAATTACGGAAGCGGGTGGCACACTTTACCTAAAACAGACACGTAAAGCCCCTCTCCCGTCCACCAATACAAATTTAATTATTGGCGCAGACCTCTCAACCCTCACGCACTTCTCTTGGGAGATACGGAAGTCTGCCGGGAATGTTCAGTACCTTACCCGGAACCTTCACGTACTGGGGCTTCTCAGACTAATTGCCCATCCAATAAAACATCAATGATTAATAACTACAAGATCAGAACCGAGCGTTGTAGCTGTCAGACTCCAATGTCGTTTAGCGATACTCTGCCAAACCCTCATTCAACAAAACCATGGAGATTCTTGAGAGGATGAGAGTCGATCAGCGGCGACAACATTCTATGCCCTGTGTTCACATAAGCCTACTAATGCAACCTACGATGAACCCGTTAGATGCAGTCCACGCCTTCACTTTCTGATTCTTTTAAGATAACCACACAACACCATGGAAGAAACTTCCACTTTAGAAGCCAATAGTGGCCCATGAGACCAAAAACATTCCCCCCCTTTTTTTACACCTCGGAAGTTCATTCTCGTTTCCAAAACAGGTCGCCCTATTTCTGATACTAAGACAGATGAGCCGATACGACAAGCTTTCACACACTATTTAAGACACGCAAGTAACTACAAGGAGGACATCCCTCACCTGTAAGCTAAGATTCATTACACTGCTCACAAATACTTACCTCTAGTGTCTGCACTGGGCTAATGAAGTCTGCCTACACATTCAAATTCAAATTCTTTAGATTTCCTGCTGACTATAAATCGGTTTTAGCTCAAGAATGTAATACAGAAGTATGCATGATGATAAATGAAAACAACTTTCAGACTTACGTATTATACCAGGACCATTTTGCCATTGTCCATATCCCGAGGTACTTCTGTTCAACACAGTTTTCCAGACATATGTGTCTATTCTAGTCTTCACGTTGTCAGTATAGGATTAAGGACATCAAATACCGCGTCACCGGTCTTTTAATGGATAGTGTTGCAGCCTTGTACTGAAAGGTCCTGGTTTCGATCTCAACCTTTGTAACGGATATCAAAATAAAGTCTTTCAATATACTAAAAATAACCTAAACGTCAAGCGTACCCAATAAACCACCACAGACAATGGAAAAGAGGATATTTAAAAAACCTGCCGTACTAAATCCATTACTTTACAAATCTCAGAAAAGGCCGATCCACGTTACGAAGTATGAAGTTCTGTTCACTCGAAATTAATATACAATTCGTCCCACTGACAGAACCCTTCAGACTGTACAAATACAAATATATTGGCAACAACAGTGTAGTGTATATAAAGTACACACACCGGTAATTTATTTGTATACACATCTTTTCTTCATTTTAACCCATTTTATCCACTAAACACGCGACACAAATAGAATAAATACGGTTGTCCTGACCAAATTATTCTGTCTGTAATAAAAATTTCATAGAAAAGTAAGTAGTAGTAGTAGGTTAGAACTTGATTTTAAATCGTGAGCAATCAATATTTTAGCCGTCACTGATGTTATAATTTTGGAAAAATGCAGTATTCAAAATACAGGAGGATACCGATTAATCTCCTTTCTTAGTAGACCAGTGGACCATTCACACAAATTGATTACCGCACATTCACTGCTGCAGGTACATCAGGGACAAACGAACCAGTGACAGATAAACTTCATTGTGAATGCAATAAGTAGTAATTCTGGATTCACGAATAGTTCCTGAGACAAGGAACATATTCAATTCAAATAAGGCATCACGTGTTTCGACAGCCTTATGTACACAATTTATACACCTTCTCCATGGAACGGCGTAAGTGTTGATAGCAAAGAATACTCTTCATAGCCACGAATCGTGTCCTTTGTCGTGTTAACGGAACAAAAACGTTTTTCGATAGTAACTGGACAATTAGCGTCGTACATAGTAGCGAACGTTACGTGCAGGAACTACAAACCAATGTATGAAACACGCCAACAATTGCTTTATACAAGCTATACATGTCATTATCCTCTTACGTTTTGGGGTAATTTTAAAGAGTGTTCCGAGATGAGTTTACGAAACTTCATTGCGTCATGCAGAGAAAAAAAAACGGTCTATAAATCATAACCGTTATCTACGGGTAGCTCAGTGCGCTGTGACCTTGATCCAGTTACGTGCTAACGTGGGAGGCAGCACCGCGACACGTGTCCGGTTACTGCGGTTACATTTTATTGGGCTAAAGTCTTACTTGAAATACCTCTCACATTTACAAATGAGAAACACGTTTACATGCATCTCGTAGATGGTTTCTGCAGTGGAGATTTTAGGACTTCTGCCGAAACGCAATACCAGCAACTGTGTGCAGGTTGCAGATTTTCACGACGAAACACATTTACATTGTAGTTAAATAATGTATTACTAATTACAGTGTAACCACCACCCCACCACCACCTCCACCACCATCACCACTCCACCACCACCACCACCCCACCACCACCACCACCCCCCCCACCCCCCCCACCACTACTACCACCACCACCACCACCACCACCACTACTACTACTACCACTAGCACTACTACTACTACTACCACAACCACTACTACTACTACTACTACTACTACTACTGCTACTACTACCAGCACTACCACCACCTTCTGTTTATCATATTTAAGGTTATTGATGTATGTTCTTAGATGTTTCTTGTAAACGTACAGGTCAGCTTCATTAATTGTCGAGGATGCGTCATCAAAATTGAGACTACTGTCTGTCTTCAGCTATTACTTAGTTAGGTACGCAGTCTCTTCCTTTCATTGGACTGGTTTATGTGTGCATAGCCGAATAAGAGCCATAAAATTACGTGATGTATTTACAGGAGTGCTGTCCCATATAGCGAATGTAGGGACCCTGTACCGGCGTGAATGTCTTGTTTTCTGGAGGTGCAGGTGTTCACCGTCTTACTGGGAAACACAAACATGGCCTGCCTTTATGTCTTCAGCTGGACCGTTTGTATCTGACTGCCACTTCCCGGAACAGGAATAAAGGTGACTTCTCTGGACGTCTTGTTGATGCATTACAGCGTATGCTTTGTGCTGTTGTATTTACATTCGTTTCTGATCAACGATTTTCTTATCTAGACTTCGGGATCTTAATTATAGTTGAGTGCCGAGTTGATAGCCAAGAATTGTTAATTTTCATGGAAGTTGAGGGCTGCGTACCGGCATTTCCAACGAACACGTTCAAGGTATTGTAGATATTGAATTGAATTGAAAAGTGCTAGTTTTGTGCAGACTACTACGTTGCATGAAACTGGTTGCTTGCTGCAAGTTTGTTCGGTGTGCGTTCTGCCTGTACCTGCTAGCGTTGTAGTCTTCAGCTTACAGAATGTCGAATGAGAATGAGGTGGTGGTCATATAAGTATTGTTATGTTCATACCGTGCATTTTGATTAATTAATCTTTATTATTACAGTAACAAATGCATATATAATTAGTATAAAATTATATTTTATACTAATTATATTACTATATACTATAATCTATACTATACACTATACTATACTGTACTGTACAATAATTTAATACAATATATTATATTATACACTATACAATACTGTACAATACTATACTATACTATACCATACTCTACTATACTATACTATACTATACTATACTACACTATACTACCCTATACTATACTATACTATACTGTATACAAATAATACTAATTATATGTACGCCGGTCTCAATGGTCGCGCGGTCTAAGGAGTAGGTCTGCGGCTGCTCGCCTGCTGAGATTGTGGGTTCGAATCCCACCGGGAGCATGGATGTTTGTGTGTTGTGAGTGTTGTGTGTTGTCAGGTAGAGGTCTCTGTGACGAGCTGATCACTCGTCCAGGGGAGTCCTAGCGACTGTGATGTGTCGTGTGTGTGATCTAGAAACCTCCTGAATGAGGAGGCCATGGCCCACTGGGGGCTGTCGCGCCAAAAACAAACAAACAAATTATATGTGATTAGTTGGTGCGATAATGAACATTACGTGGTCATATAAGTAGGAATGTTGACTCTTTCTAGATACTAACCTTAAATATACCCTGAATGAAGTAAGTAAAAACGCGAAGAACCTCGGTGAGGATATTCAGTGTGTTGACAGGTAAATGAACCACGAAATCAAGTGCGATGAACTTGCTTAGCCGGTACTCGGAATATTCCAGTTTGCGTTCTTGAGATAAAGAGAAGCCAATATTTCCTAGTGTCAGAGCCAAAAGGAAACTGGTGTCGAGAAGACGCTGCTCTCTGTAGATATTCACAAGCGTGAGTTAATATTCGTTCAACGACTGTTCCTTTGTATGTCAATTAACATCGTTTGTCGGCGTCACTGAGAGGCCGCGGTGCCACTGTTTGTGAGTGGTGTCTGCGGTCTTTTCCACAAGGCTCGTGTAAAGCTGTGTGTGCACACGTGTTCAGATTCAGTATCGTTAGCATATGCGTGAAATATTTATGTGCATATTATTATTGGTTCGAATTCATTTATTTATTCTTGCTTCTTTAGCATTATTTTCGTGCATAATCCCCTTGATCCCCTGGATTGAGCTGGCTCAGGATAGGGGCAGATGGAGGGCACTTGTGAATGCGGTAATGAACCTTCGATTTCCATAAAATGCGGAGGATTTTTTGAGTAGCTGAAAACCGGTTAGCTTCCCAAAAAGGACTCTGCTGCATGGAGTAAGTAAGTAAGTAAGTAATCCCAATGAATGTTGGTTGACGATGCACCAGAAATTACATTCACTCTGCTGTCTGCCATAACATGCATATGCAGTTCATTGGTTGATTGTAATACATAATTTATGGTTTCTAGACATGGATCCAGAATTTCGAGTGTACAGTGTTTTGTATTTCCTATCACACAACCTAGACTAATGGGAATGTAAAGTGATCCCGTTACAGTCCCGGTGTGGCCCAGAGGGTGGGTACAGGTACAGCTCTAATCTTCCATGACCGCGGCGCTAGAAGGGGGTGAGTGGTCAGCAGCACGCCCCGGCCGTACTTTACCCCCGGGAAAGACCTGGTACCCATTTTACAGGAGGCTGGATGGGCCCCAGGCCCGGTCTAGACGGGCGGAAAATCTCTTCTCCACCGAGACTCGATCCCGGATCGTCCAGCCCGTAGTCATTCGCTATACCGACTGAGCTACCCGGCCCACAATGGGAATGTAAAAAAAAGGTAAAGCAGTCCCGTTACACGCCTGGAGTGGCCCAGAGGGTTCCAGGAAGTTACGGTTCCCAGACCTCATGACAACGGCACAGGATGGTGGTAAGGTTGTCAGCCTTACGCACCGGCCGCCTTTACCCCCAGGAAATACTCCTGGTACTCATTTCTGTTAGAGGCTGAGTCGACACCAGGGCCATAGTG
>Ga0123354_10017548_pt1 | contig 11214 bp, 7 predicted proteins | sample TergutLab28metaG_2_FD_97872 | JGI IMG/M metagenome (GOLD analysis project Ga0123354, IMG submission 97872) | Labiotermes labralis P4 segment gut microbial communities from Petit-Saut dam, French Guiana - Lab288 P4 | ecosystem: Host-associated > Arthropoda: Insects > Digestive system > Gut ... | reverse complement strand
TGTAATGCAATTTTGACCTCCTGATGATGAGCACATGTGCTCGAAACATGTAGAGGCATGAAATAAAACTTATTGTGAAACAAATTTTGTGCATCAAGTTGGTTAAATACTGACATAAATATACTGAGATGCAGGTCAACAAAACGTCAAAATTTGTGTTAAAGATTATTTTACACGCTTTCAAATATGGTATATAAGTCCTGAAAAATGCTAATGTTTAGCACGCTTGCTTCATGTTTTGGGAATTACAGGCCCGAAACTCGATGACCCCGGTATAGGCTATTCATAAAGTAGTACATGACAGCCTACACTTTTTTTGTATAATTTGCCACTTGCAGCTGCCTTATCATTTAGCGTTGTAGCTAATGAATAAGAGAAAATCCTGGTTAAATAAACAAGGAATCAACCAGTTACTTGGGGGTTCTGCATAGTACCTATTTTAATAATAAGCCATTCAATTAACGTACGGGTTCGAGCAGTTGGTATGTGTGTAACCGACCAATACATGTCTCGGTTTCTTGGGACGTGACATTAATACGCGTAAGAATTCCTCCTTTTGTCACCATTCTCAGTCTCATTGAATGCAAACAGTATCCTGCTTACTTCAACGTGCTAAAGTAATGAGCCGCCAAATACTGAAGAAAAGTTCTGTATCATGGAGTGTATTAGAAATGGTAAGCGGGGAACATACGAAATTTAAAAAAAAAATGGGGAAATTTGTTAAGGAATATAGGAAAGGGGTCACTAGCCACAGACGGAGATATTCAGGATACTGGCGTACATGTGGTTAATACTGTGCTGCCAACAGCTGCCGAGGCGGAGTTTATGTTTGGCTCGCGCTAATGGTCAGCCGGAAACATGCCCCAAGAATCAGCCTCCGCAGACTGCCTACTTGTTTAGAACTTTCCAATCATCTCGTAAATACCTCATTATTGGTCCCGTGAAGATTGTTTACTTCTTATCAAAGAGCTATGCAACCAGCTGACTCAGTTCAGTCTACTGATGTGAATACTGTGATAATGAACACACTGACTTAACCTGACCTAATTGTAAGAGACAGGTAGTGTCTTTCTTAAAAAACTAGTGTTTTCTAAGCTGGTCCAGAGATTGGCCACTTATGGAAGTCTGCTTATTGTTTCAAAAAAACACGTCCATAATTCTCCATTCTGCACAATTACATCCGGTCTATATTTTCATTACTTATTTGTCTAAGATCCACTTCAATATCACCTTCCTTGTACGTACAGTTCCAGGTATAGGTATTTAAAAATTTCAGTACAAAAATTTTAATTCTTTGTCCTTTTTATGTACTCTGTATCACAGTTCGTTGCTATCGTGTTAATCACCATATTAGTATCAACTGAAGATTATATGTGATAAACTTATTCCGAATAGTGTTGTAAAACAACGGAACAATCAAAACACCTGCCTTCCCTCTTCTTACACATTCCAAGTCTTGTAGGGAATAACGATTTTATTCCTTCTTTTAGAGTTTAAAGCCCAGTAACTTACCGTAACATTTCGCAGCTGCATGTTACGCACTGAGAGTATTTATACATTCCGTGAAATGCTCACAGAATACAGCGATTATTTTTATGAAGAGCATAAACCAAGGAGTTTTAAAATTTCTCCTCTGAAAGGTAGAAAGTGGATTTTTGTATATTATGTTTGTATATAATTCGCAGTAGGTCAGTTGATCAAATAACACATCCTACATGGCATGCAATTTCGATTTTTAATAAAGTAGCTGCACGCATATGGGGAAAATTTTAGGGGATTTCTAAGCAGTAGTAAACGTTTTCAAGGCTTTGGGATAAGGAACAAATATATATCCAACTTCTCTAAGATATACCATGTTTCTTTAATGAAACGAATGTGAAGTGACAGTGCCATATCGAATTGGATATTATCGTTTGAACGAGTACTACTAGACACTTCACGTAAACATGCTGCGACCACGTGCGCGATGGAAACGATCAGGCTTTGCAGTCGCCAAGGCAATTCGTCAGATGCGGAACACGCCAAGTGCACAGGTTATGGTAAGCCGAGGGTCGAAATTACGGCCTGTTCTGGTACACATTGTACTTGTCGGCATTACTATTTAAACCTTTTAAATATTACGTAGATTGAAAAACCTGGTGTATACAGTATCTGTGCTATTGTGGGACACTTCTGACCCCTAGACTTAGATTTCTTACAGATAATAACAAGAAAGAAAATGCTCAATTTTTTAGGAAGGAGTAACACTGTAACACTGTAGAAGACAGCAGCTGTCAGTCACCACTGAAAGAACCTACAACTTCGTACTGAGTCCTGAAACGATGTAAGGTCACTGATATATAGCCATAACTTTAGTTAAGTAATAACACGTAGATCCTAAAACTAAAGAGTGGCGGTCGGGAAAAGGGCTTTATATCTTACGTTTTCCTGTCTATAACCAATAACTCTTTGAAGCTAGACACGTGAAATTTGGCAGCACGATAGATCACAAACAAACCTATATATTTTCTGTACGAAGTATAAACTTAATGAAGATGAGAAAGTTTGGATTTGTCTGACATAATTAACCTAAACAAATTTTAGTAATATTTTTCTTCCCAGAAATCCCTAAAATATATTTCGGAATGGTTGTCCCTGTAATAAAAACTTAAGCTTATGAGTTCTTTTGATGTGTATTGGACAGTGCGTCATCTTGATAACTGAAGGATAAAATCCAACTAGATGCCACTTATTACTTTATTATGCTTATGTTAGGCTCAACATGTTTCGGGCAACAGTATGCCCATCATCAGGATCCCACGACGACAGCGTTGGTTACCACATAGGCCGCCTGGTTCTCGAGTTGCTGTTGGTTGGAAGTTAAGTACAGGCAGGATGGATGAGTGTCCGGGCCGAAGGTTGTAACACGTGTTACAGCCTTCGGCCCGGACATTCATCCACCCTGCTTGCACTTAACTTCCAATCAGCAGCAACTCGAGAACCAGACGGCCTATGTGGTAACTAGCGCTATCGTCGTGGGCTCCTGATGATGGGCATAATGTTTCCCGAAATATGTTGAGCCTAACATAAGCATAATAAAGTAATAAGTGGCATCTAGTTGGATTTTATTCTTCAGTTATCACTTTACGAGTTCTGTTTGTAACTCCTTGCGATACATTGGTGCCCTCCGTATCTCTATTTTCTACTAAAATCCCAGATGCTCAGAAAAATACTGGAGTGCTATAAATTCGTATTTCCCCATCCACATCCCAGCAATATGTAATGTACCGAGTGTATTAATTCAGTTTAGCTGCAACATTGCGAACAATTCAGTCGTGGAATTTATTGTACGATATTCTCGCTGTAGGATAGTTCCGTTATTTGGAAGAGAGGAGAACAGGCAGTACTGAAGGCTCTAGGCCAGTGGGCAGCTGGCTCCGGTCTTGCTCGGTCGTTACTTGGAGATTACACCAGCGCCTGGCGAGATGAGTCTCGTAAAACACGACCGGTGAACAACCCCCTGCACCCACCACACACAATTTAGCTGGTGACCTATCTTTTATTACAGACACCCAATGCGGTTTTTGGATATGATACCATTCCATAATCTAAATAGAACATGTGTTTCGTGACCCAGGGAGCCGACTGTTCGCCAGAGGCGGCAAGCGCCGATAAACGGAACGTTAATTTCTGTGTCAAACTTAAGCTGAGAAGGCAGTTTATGTGTGTTCATGTACCGGGCCTTGATTGCGATATTTTGTTAACTGCATGGACTAGCTTATATAGCATCTGGGTGGCTGCAAATGTCGAAATGGAAAGGATTTCGAAAGAAGTCATTTCCTAAGTTCTTATTTTAAACATATAGCCAGAATACTTAAAAAATTACACAAATATCGACGCCAGATTTGTTGTTTCCATGACGATCATTACGATGATTAGATACTGTATCCTGAGGTATGGCACCGGCTAGATATGTACTGACGAATTAAGGGCGACTGGTGCCTAATCACGTGGGTAAAACTAGACTGAAGACGGATGCAAATGTTTCCAGTGAAACAAGGGTAACTGACTGTACACTGTCACATCTCAGAAGACGGTGGCACGAGGTAGCGCAGTTGGTTTAGGCACTGCAATACAAGCTGGAAGGTCGAGGTTTCGATTCGCGATATTGACATAATCATTCAGGCTGCGCTATGCAATGGGGTCCCCTCAGACTCCAACACAAATGAGTACGACTAATATTTCCTGGGGGGTAAAAGCGGCCGGTATGTGGGATTGAAAACCTTAGCACCTTCATATAACAATTGTTGCGACATCTGGGAGCCTCATCCTCATGGAACCCTCAGGAGTTGTTCAGGCCTGTACGGGGATTGCTTTGCCTTTACCATAATATTCAAAAGTAGTGTCATTCAAGTTTTGCAAATGTTTAATATTAGGTGTTGCTTTTTCTGTGATGATTAGACTCAGCGCTGGATTCTCCTTTTTTGCAGGGCCAATGTTCTTCCTTCTTCACAGTGCAAACCCCTGTTAAGGTGGGCAAATTTGGCAGGTAAATACATTACTATAGGCAGTACATCTCCATGCCAGTTACGTAATCACACGGTGTTTGTCAATCGAAGAACGGCCATGTGACTCTAATTTCGTAGCGAAGTTTTGTGCTTAAAAACATCTTCACACAATTAACAACACTTCATTAAAAGCAACGATAAAAATTAGACTGTATGTAGCCGCATTTTGTCATCTCATCTTTTGATTCTCTTCCTTTGTTAGGCAGAGAGCCGAAGTTGTTTTTGCCTCCATAATTTAAAAACCCCTTAATGTTTGTTAAACAATCCACATTTAGAGAATGACTATTTATTGTGGTCTCAGTAGTTCATTCTTATGTCAAACGTATGCCATATTAACTCACTCTAACATGTCGTTAAGTTATAAATTTTTAATAAAATTTAATGCTTTCCACAAAAATTGTACGAATAAATCATATAAAGACGCAGCTAATTGTAAGAAAAACACAAGCCTACATAACTATAAATACATATGTATATATCTACATACATACATGCACACATACATACATACACAAATACATACATACATAAAAACATACACACACATACATACATACACACATACATACGTATATATCTACATACATAAATAAATACATACATACATACATACATATACACATACATGCACACATACATACATATGTATCTACATACATACATACACTAATACATACATACATAATACATACATATATACATACACAATAATACATACAATCATAATACATACATACATACAAACATACATACATACATACATATATCCCTACATACACACATACATACATAATACATACATAATACGTATATATCTACATACATACGTACAAACATACATACATACATACAAACATACATACATACGTATATATCTACATACATACATAATGCATACATACATACATACATATATACATACATACACACATGCATAATACATACATACATATATACATGCATAATACATACATACATACATACACACATGCATAATACATACATACATACATACATACATACACGTTATGCATGCCTACTTATAAACGCACCTACTTACACACCCTCGAACAAGTATACACAGTACAGATCTGTAAGTTGTGGCATTAACTTCGCTGAACATCGTGGAAGTCATCTTTTTTTTTCCAAGCCTCCAGCTGTATCATATTGATAAAGTATTTTATTCAGTCACAAAACAATATCAATATGTAGTCAATAATATAAAGTATTGGCTTCATGTTTCTTTTCATTAAACCATCCTCAGGCCAATATTTATTGTATGTAGGTACATTCAATGCGTGCCTACATTAAGGGATCCCATATCGTTTACATTAATAAAAACTAATATCATACCAGATTTTAATAATTTTAATTCTAACTTAATTTATTTTTAAAATCTATTGACAGAATTTATTTTTAAAAACATATGTAAGAATTCATATCGTTTCGTAGGAACTTTCATATTGGTTGCGGTGAAAGCGAACATGTCAACGCAAGGTCGGTAGAGATACGCATCTGTCAATTTCTGTAGAATTACAAAACGTACAGTGATAAGAGGTGATCCCCGGTCTGTCAATATAGAGGCCCACTGTTGGGTGAATAATCAGGGCACGATTTTCGGTAGGGGAAGTAGGAACAGCATATTTATCTTCTTCCGGCCTGGTTTAGTGTTCCGACTACAAATTTACATGTCTGTTCACAAGCAAAGCACAAATATGCAAGCAATATGCACGTTCAAGTCATTAGGGATTAGAGCTCACCTGTGCCTTATTGCGCCTTTCCCTTCAATCGTATGGTCCACAAGTGGCAGGACTGTACGTTATTTGAATCTTATTCGCTGTGTGCAGTAACCACAGTGTAGCAGATTGTCTCGTATTCTGCAACAATATCTGCTCATTTCTGAGTGTGTCTTGTTCTAAACATTTATTAAACAGAACAAAAGTTAACTCATTTCGGATTTCGTGATAAGAAACTTTGAGTAGTAATTTAACTGAAAATTTGATTAGAATACAAGAAACGGGAAAAGGCGCTGAAATTACGTCCTAACTGGGGAAACTGTGGACAACACAAAAAAGGAGATGTACAAGAATAAATGGTCGCGCCCTGTCATTTGCAGAACAATAACAACAGACTCAATATAATCTGCATCTATTTTCTTTTCAGACCCTGATGTGATATCGAAGAAACCTACCGTTTTTTTTTATCTATGCCGACCCAGCATGCTTATTAAGATAAAAATAAATACGCTTATTAAGCCATACATAACTTGATGTATCAAGGTGTGCATGGTCTAATTAGAGTATTTATTTGAACCTTAATTACTAGTAAAATAATACACCAATAATTACAACTATTAAGTTTATTGGAGCATATATGAGAGTTACCGTACCGTATATTCTCGAATCTATTCCGCGCCTTTTTTACAGTTTCAGAGGGCTAAAATATCAGATGCAGATTAGATTCGCGGTCGTGAGCTTGATTTTGGAAAAATGATAGAGCCGTTGTACGTGCCGTAAGGACAATATAATACAATAATTTATTATTTTATTTATAATATATAATATAATATTTATTATTTATTATTCATCAGACTCACCGTCATCACTCATAACTGAATTGTTATCCGTCACCCAGTCACTATCATCTTTATCTTCACCATCGCCCTCCCATAGAATGTCATCTTCGGATCAGCTGTGGGGCGTTTGTACCGCCGGCAGTTAAATGGCCACTTCACACACGGCGCGTTAGTCGGATAATGGTTAAAGCATTGGTAACATCCAATATTATTCAATCAGTCTGCCTTGTAGGCAAGGGGCGGTTGAAGGAAACGTGCGGATTAGAACCGCGAACTAACTTTTTTCTCCGTTTAAGAAATCGACAAAAATTAGTGCGGATTAGATTGTGGTGCGTATTAGTTTCGAGAATATATGGTAATTGCTCTCAGTCAGAGGCATGCATCTCAATCTGGAGGAGGAAAAATGTACAAAAACTTAGAAAAATTGGACAGAAAGTTGTAAAGGAAAATGTTTACTAGTTTACATATGGTTTATTTAGCTAAGGTTTCATTAATTCAGGTCACAGTTATGGCATATAATGCAGAACGATTAGTGAAAGATGATTTGGAAAGGATTTGGAATGAATCCGTCGTCGTCAAACTGACATATACGTTGCAGTTTGCCTGCAAAGTGGGAGGAAAGACATTATGATCTTAACTTAAGATGACCAGTGCGACGACCGGGATTCGAACCGAAATCTTCACGAATATATGTTAGAAGCGTTACCGCTTTACCCTCATCGGTTTGGTAGAAAGTAAAATAAAACGGAAGAAGAACAAGACAGGGAGAAGGGAGGACGCAACAAAAAAAAAGGATTAAATAATGCAAAAGAATTGTGATAATGAAAATAAATATTAAAAGTAAAAACAAACAAACAAACAAACAATTTTAATGATATAAAACTTTGAATAAAAGTTTATTTCTGAAACGTGTAATGTATTGCAAGTAGTTAATTTCAGAAACCTGATTTTTGTCGCCTTAACTTTGCTCTTGTGAGACATTTTAAAAACCCAATTTTCATATCCAAGCATTATAACAGAGGCAGGCATAAACCCAAAATCTTACCACATTACACTGACTTATAGTATAAGAACATCGGATGTTTTTAGATTTTCTCCTTTGGTTTAGAGAGTACGACATTCTCGAAGCAGCCGACACTTCCAACTTCAAGAACATTTGTTAAACAAACTCTGCTTTTCCCATTAGATGGGACGGGTAAAGAGATTACCTCTATCCAAAGGACTCGTACATTAGGTATCACACCTTCACCAAATTAGGTATCACACATTTACCAAATGACGAAAACACAACCAGTTCCCAAACGCTTTGCGTTCTAACCTGAACGCATCGAAACAAAAGTGAATCATAAATGTGTTAGTTCAGTAACATATCTTCATCACCACGCATGAGACCGAAGGACTATAGAGCAGAAACATCTTTAAGTTTTGAAATGTGGTGTTGGGGAAAGAGCGGAGAAGATCAGTTAGACCGATCGTGTGAAAAATGAAAAAGTATTACACACAGACACGGAGGAAAGGAACGTCCCACATAAAATAAAAAGAAGAAAGGCTAACTGGGTTGGTTACATCTTGCGTATGATCTGCCTTCTAAAAGCGTTTTTGAAGGAAAGATAGAAGGAAAGATATAAAGGATGGAAGATGTGCGACACACACCCATAGTCAGGCGCATTCTCAGCAGCGTACGACTTACACAATACGACATGCTGCCACAGCACCAAGTTAATATAAGGAAATTAATCAGTGAGCGTTTTTAAAAATGTGACTTTAGCAAGCAACAGAGTAGCTCCCTGAAGATGATCTTAGGATCGAAACATGTTGGAGCGATTTTAAATGTTTTAATGTAAAAAAAAATTATGTATGTGCATTAGTTGGTGTGCTAATTAAATGACTCTACGAAATGCACGGTTCAACGATAAAGGTGTACAATGACAGTAACTAGAATCTGCAGAACAGTAATGGGTCCGTGATACACTAAGTTCTGTATTCGGGGTCCTAATGAGTTGTGAAAAATGTAATATTATACAAGTTTCAATAGCCTTCGGAATATGTTCAAATAATTCTGGAAACAGGAATTTTCTTTCAATCTCTCTTTCTTGTAATCCGACTCCAGAGTAGAACAACTGTATACCCCTCATCTAGCTGCTTTGGGGCTATCACATTTCAAAGAATATATATTTCAATGGAAGATAAAGAGAACTGCTGTAGGAACTTGTCTGCTTTGCGGATTTGAGGAACAGATGTATACAGAGACTGGTGTTCGACGAATAGGAAAATGGCGTCATCGGATAATCAGGGGGTTCTAAAGCAGTAGTGAAAACCTCGTGGGAAACAAACATGTGGTGCCATCTTATAGCAGGACGTCCTAAACCGAGGCTTACATTTCGACACCATATGATGAGCTGTTTACATGTAGCCACTTTCTCTTTGTTTGCGAGAAGATCGTATTTGATTTATTTTCAAACATTTCTCTCACCCATCTCCTTCCCACACACACCAATGCATCTCGCGCATTGGCATTCAACTATTGGACTAACAACATGTAATGTAATCCTTCTACAGTTAATGTTGCTAAATTCTCCGTCCGTATAACTCCTTTCTTACCTCCGCCCCCTCAACCTTCCTCTACTTATTTCTAATTTAGTTTGAATAAACTCACATTACCTAAAATTGACTTATGATTTTTTAAATATGTAAGGCCGTGACTAATTCATTATTTTTTTATACATCGGACCGTGATCCGTGAATCGAATTTAATAATTTCCCAACAAGATGCGACTTATTCAGTCTATTACATTACTGTAGGCAGCTGTACATGTTTCGGGTGTTGACACCCATCATCAGGAGCTCGTACAGCTGTAAATACAGCTTCTGGTATTGATTAAGCGGATCTACTACCATCCACTCTCTGGAACTGATTCGTGTGTGTCGTACGGTAGGTGAACACCTACCGTACGACACACACGAATCAGTTCCAACTCAACAACGAGAGTGGATGGTAGTAGATCCGCTTAATCAATACCAGAAGCTGTATTTACAGCTGTACGAGCTCCTGATGATGGGTGTCAACACCCGAAACATGTAGAGCTGCCTACAGAAATGTAATAAACTGAATAAGTCGCATCTCGTTGGGAAATTATTAAATTCGATTCATTATTGTTACGTAACTCATGCCGGTGTTTTAGCATTTGATACACCAATATATATGTCCATCAGACATTACTTATATTTTGATGTAAATCCTAAAGCAATGTATTCCCGCTTCCAGTAAGCTGTCATTAGGCTGTACAGGGATTTAAAAAGAGCATAAATGTACAGCAATAATGTACAGCAGTAATGCAAAGTAATTTTGTAAACGCTGCTGTGAAATTTACACTAGCTCAAAGCTGAAATATGAAGCTATTGGTTTTTTATAAAAAAGTTGTGTTTGATGGAAATAATTATTTATTCATCAATGCCTGATTCGTTATACATAAATAATACAATAATATAAACTGCCAACTGGATGGAACAATAACAGATTTTATTGTTAATTACAATCAGCTCAACATGTTTCGAACGATAATTTCTCCCACCCTCAGGAGCACTATACTGTGTTTACAGCTTGTGGTATAATGCACCGGTGACGCTACTTGCGTGCAGTATCGTCGGTGCATTATACCACAAGCTGTAAACATAGTCTAGTGCTCCTGAGGATGGGCGAAATTATCTCCCGAAACATGTTGAGCTGATTTAAATTATTAATAAAATATTATTGTTGCATCCAGTTGGCTGTTTATATTATTGTTTCAACGATGTACGCTCACACAAACATAAAAAATACATAAATAATATTGAGCATCGCACTGCACTGGAGGGTAAGTCCTGGACGAGTTTTCAAAGTAATTTTTAATTTTGAATAATCAATAACCCTACATTGAGCAACAAATGCCCATAAATGTATAAAAATAACTTATATCATAAACGTAGTATTACTCCCACATGTTTCGGTCCCTTTTGAGGCCATCCTCAGGGAGGTGAAATTCAAATTTTCGCCATGTCTATATATATATATATATATATATATATATATATATATATATATATATCTCAAAG
>Ga0123354_10017545_pt1 | contig 11214 bp, 7 predicted proteins | sample TergutLab28metaG_2_FD_97872 | JGI IMG/M metagenome (GOLD analysis project Ga0123354, IMG submission 97872) | Labiotermes labralis P4 segment gut microbial communities from Petit-Saut dam, French Guiana - Lab288 P4 | ecosystem: Host-associated > Arthropoda: Insects > Digestive system > Gut ... | reverse complement strand
GTGCACACCAGCACTGCGGCTGATGTCTGTGTGCGGTAGGGTGTTCGCTGTTTGGTGCACACCAGCACTGCGGCTGATGTCTGTGTGCGGTAGGGTGTTCGCTGTTTGGTGCACACCAGCACTACGGCTGATGTCTGTGTGCGGTAAGGTGCTCGCTGTTTGGTGCACACCAGCACTGCGGCTGATGTCTGTGTGCGGTAGGGTGTTCGCTGTTTGGTGCACACCAGCACTGCGGCTGATGTCTGTGTGCGGTAGGGTGTTCGCTGTTTCCACCTGGAGTGGTCGCTGCACCTGCTTGCTACTGGCAGCAGTGACCGTGTCGTCCGACTGTGGAACCCCGTGGTCACCAGGCTGCCCCTGATGTCTCTCTTTGGCCACAAGGCACCAGTAGTAGACGTCCTCATCGTGCGCCACCTCGACGCCGTCGTCAGCTTCGCCGAAGATGGTGTAAGTGTTCTGGACTTCGAGGAACAAGACTGTGAAAACTGTACGCTGTAAGAGGAGGTGGGTCAGGATAGCCCAGTTGGTACAGCGACTCGCTGCGGGCTGGACGGTCGGGGGATTGAATCCTGGTAGAAGTGAGATATTCTGCATCTGTCCAGGATGGTCCTGGGGCCCACCCAGCCTCCTGTACAATGGGTACTGGGTCCCTTTCCCCGGGGGTAAAGCGACCGGTGCGTGGCGTTGACCACACACCCCACATAGCGCCGAAGTTAAAGAAAGAGTATAGCTATACTACTATTCCCCCTCTGGGCTTTCATGGGCTCTTCTAGGGTGAACTTTACCTTTACATTTATAAAAGGCGGATCCTGTGTCTGCCGTCATGAGTCATAACTCGTCAGACAATAGAGAGGGATGGTTGTTACGTTGGCAGCAGTGCTAGCACGGCTGTGAGCAGTGCTGGTAATGTGTGCTGTTGTCTGTTAGCACACTCGGAGAAATGGCTACTGTCAAATGTTGCGTGGAAATTTCGAAGGGCTTCCTGATTCTTTCAGATAAACCAAACCGATCCATCAGCTATCTGTACATAGTGCCACCGAACATGTGTTGTCTGTTCATTCTGGTTTATTTAGGATAGTCATATTGGGGTAATTTGGGGTGAAGGGAGTAAACACCCCTCAATATTCTCTCTTTCTTTGTAACTTGACTTCATCAATTAAAGTTCCTAATACCCATGGTCGACTCTGCACCCCCTCCCTCCCACCAAGCCACGCCTGTTGATATTTGTATCAGCAGCAATATTTAAGGCTGACCTGCGAACCAACAGTCTATAAACTTCACCCTGTAAACTGTCACCAAGGCCCAGAGGGGGAGTAGAAGTAGAGTAGCTCTACTCTTTCATTAATTTCGGCGCTAGGTGGGGTGGATGATTAAGGCCAAGCCGGGAAAGAGAGGCAGTACTCACTGTACAGATGGTTGGGTGGGCCCCAGGGACGTTCTGGACGGGTGTGGAAAATCTCACCTCCACCGGGATTCTCCACCCGAACCGACCAGCCCGTAGCGAGTCGCTATACTGACTGAGCTGTCGTGGCCCAAAGTATATTATTGAAAGGAATAAAAAGTGCAAAATTTTAACAATTATTTAACGTTCGATATCTTCTGAGTATTTTAAAATCATAGCATTTCTGGAAGAAGTTAATTAAATGCATATTGATTGTTGGATGTTTGTCTGCAGTTCCTACTGTAGCAAGTTCTCACCTATACCCATTCACCGACATAGCCTGCACAACTGTACACAAGTGTGCCAGTAAAGTGCCTGTTATTCTTGCCTGATTGTAGCCGAAATCTAAGTGTTGTGACGAAATGCTAGGAAACTGTCTATATGAGGTTCTTCGCAAGTCCATTTGGCTGTCAATGGAGAAAGCCTGGACTGACACATCCCAGCTAACAGGCTCATCTTCATCAGCTGTCCTATATGAACACTTCAAGAAAGGAAACGTACGTACACCGCAGCAGTGTGGTGCGTTCTGACGTCATGTCACTCGAATGGCGATATGATGTCGCCAGCAACACAAATTACATTGGTCCTCAAGCGCCAAATACCTTTGCTCGATTCTATCCAAATCTGAAGTGCCTTGATAGACTTTCATAACCATCTCCAATATCAAATTTACGCTAACTGTTTGAAAAATTATTGTAGTGGCTGCTGTCCACTGTTATTTAGTAGGGTGTCCGAGTTTGGGTGGGGTCGAAGTTAGCTGCCACCAAAATTTATGCGTAGTTGCCTTCGTAGGCTGTACTCGCCGAAGCGAAGTGATGGAGAGTTGACTGGGATTTTTATCGGCAGATAGAATGCGCTGTACCAAGTTCCTGCTAGTCATGTACTATGCTCATTTCCCCAATATTAACTGGCTTTATTCACAGCTATTTTGGGTCTCAAAGGCCTATTGCCTGTTACCAGGTTGAAGTCAAAATTCTTCTGCAATGTGCCACTGAGGTGATCACTTGGAAGCTGTTATCTTGACGAATGCCAGAAGCCAAAGACGCTTCTGTGTAGCAACGGCGGGTTAATAAAAGGTGCAAGGACCCCACCCTAATCATGCCACCATCAAAGACCTTGATACAGATCTTCATACAGTCTGCGAAGATCATGCAATGTGACAAAGCGTTGCCTGATCTTTTGCTATACAGAAATGCTGACTTCATGTTCCGCTTCGCAAGCAAATGCCATGGCGAGACAATATATGTACAGTACGAAAAAATAAAATCAAAACCAGAAAAAGGGAAAAACCTATTGCCCCAATCATTCATTATAGTACAACCAGTTTTTACGTGTTTTTAAATAAACGATTTTTATCTGACTGTAATAATAGATAAGCTTATATTCATTGATAGTATAGAAAATTTAGGACATTTTTTGTAACATTTAGTGTTTCCCTTGTGCGTTTTGACAGACTGTTTGGATTCCTAATATTCTTACAAGTTACCCTGAAGACGCGACGGTGAATGAAACAGGTTGGTGACGAACAGTGTGTGACAAACACATTATACACACGTGTATTTGTTGGTCATATTCTGTAAAATCGACTACAGTTTTAATACACGGATATGGAACATAATACGTATAAAATTCCTTGCAAATTCAACTGGAAATTTTGACAGTTTTCATCTACAGTTACGACTAACACAGATAACCTTTCAATATTCAATCCACAAATTTTAAAAGAGACAGCCTGATAGATGTTATCAGCAAAGTACAACGCTGAAGTACCAACTGAAACATAGGTAACCCTTGACTCTTTCATGAAGACAGTCTTCAATAATCACTGCCATCAGGCGCAAGCAGATTACCCGCATGGGACAGAGTGTATTTTGTGGGAGATTTCCTAGGACAAGTTTGGTTCTCCTGATGGTAAACTTTATTGCGTGCCACTAGTTTTGTACAGAGATATACAAACGTTTCGGATACACCTGCCCCCTCTATACCATAAAGATGGAGGTACCAGGCCTTTATATTTGTCTTTAATGTACCAAGCTACAGGCCGTCTCTCTTCAGGAGAATGCAATCTTGGGCTTTTACAGTAATTGAAAGTGTATTTCCTAATTTCAGTAAACAGCCCTAGTGTATTTTAATGTTGTGTTCATGACGTTTGGAGGAAAATAACCTTTAACATAAGCATCACAAGCCAACCCCAACGCATGTTCGCAGGTCCTGAAGTTGTGGGATGCTGATGATCAGTGCTGTGTGCAGACACTTAGCCTCAGTTTCCCGTCCTTCAGCGTGCTCGGGAAGGTGACCGAGTTCAGCATCCGGTCGTTGTACCCTGGGCCCTCTTCGGGGGCCACGCCGACACCATCTGGCTCCGGGGAGACTGCTGAGGCTGATATGTGGCAGCGAGATAAGCTCCTGGTGGTGTGCTGTGACAGTGTTGCTGTCCTCAGGGTCCAAGCCGCCAGGGATCGCGCCACTCCACCCCCTCTACCCCCACCTTCCCGCGAGCATCATGCCTCTGTACCCTCACCCTGGACTGCGGCGGACGCCAGGGGCATCATCACGCCGGAACTGCCATTGTCACTTGAGCAGTCTGACTCAAGGTACATGACAACAACCTGTACTTGCTTCTGTGTGTCAACAGTTGATGCTTCTCCTTTTTCATCTAATTTCGTCACCCTTCGTCCTCTTCCTCCTGTTGCGATGCATTTTCGGGAGCGACCACCAACATTACGAGCAGCAGCTACTAACTTCGTCATGTCTGTCTGTCTAGAACACCTTGGCTCCTAGGAACGGGTTTTCGTGACGGTCTTTACTGGGGACTATTAGTAAATCTGTCGAACAGAAACAAATTTGATTAAAATTGGACAAATATAACAGATGCTATGCGAAAACCAATGCGCATTTGTACTAATATCTCGCCGTTTGCCAGAGAAATACAAGGCATATGGCACAGCCGAAGAGGCCGAACAAACAGTGAACTGCCAGCGACACAATACAGCCCTGCATAAATGGAATTTTCTTGCGGTATAATCAGTAAACAAATCAAAAGAAGCACAACGTCATTCTGTACGTATATATGTTATCTCATTATTGTACTTCACTCCTTTAGAGGAAAGAACAAAGGCTGTTTGTTTGTGTGTCCCTGTATGTCAACTTCTAGACCTGTTGACGGATTTTCACGAAACACGGTACGAATTTTATTCTACTAGAGGGCACTCGAAGGCAATATTTATAACTTCCCACAAACAATAATACAAACATGGCAGAGTCGCGAACTCGTGAGACCGGAGCGAAACTAACTCCAATTTTTCTGTCATCAAATAATGTTTCGTAATAGACGTTATGAAAATATGCAACTTCTGTGCAGATGTTTCATTGAATGTAAAATAAAACAGGAAGGCATGAGATTTTTATTTCGTTTTCAGTTTGATAGTGGCAATGAAGGAGACACCAAGTTAGGCATGTAAAATTTGGTTCAGAAACATATCATAAACCAACCACACGTTTTCCCTTAAATACTGATCACAGCCGCAAATATGCCGATGACGTTTTGTTGCATTTATCTTATTTATTATTTATGTTAAACTACAGAACAGCGTCCGCCAACACTGACGAAGCTGTGAAACTTCAATTTCATATTCGACATCTGACATACACAGACTCTGCACTTAGGCAGTGAGGTCTCAACCCAAAAACTGGGGGCAGCTTAGTCAGTACAGCGTCTGTCAAAGGGCTGCTCGGTCTGGGGTTCGAATCCCGAAAAGAATACATTTTTTTTCTGCTCCAAAACCGCCCAGACCGGCTCTGGGGCCCACCCAGCCTCCTATTCAGTGGCTACCCAGGTTCATTCCCGAGTGGCAAACTGGAAGAGGCGTGAAGCTGACCACTCACCTCTGTCAAATGCCGAGGTTAAGAATGATCATCGCTATACCGCTACTCCCCTGTATGCCTTGATGGTGTGAACTGGAAGACCTTTACCTTGTTACAACAACAGTACATACAGACACGCAGAAATGACCTTGTATGCACTATACATTGCATACTTCTCTGATTTTCTTCTTGTCATTCTTCAACTGATCTGTCTTGTTTCGTTCTGTATTTTTCCTTGCTGCCTTACCATTTCTGAGCGCAAACAATCCAAATCCATAACTCTGTTTCACCTGTATCAGTCAGCTGCAAGCTGTCAGTGTTCCAGCCAGTTACACATCCAAGCTGCAACAGTATGGAAGTACGTCAAATTTCTCAGTGCTTTATCAAGTGCAGACCTGTGGTTACGTGGATGTGTAGTTTCACACATTGGCAGTAGATGGAGGTGAATGGTCAGCTTCACACTCCGACCGCTTTATCCTCAGCCCAAGTTGTGTATGGTGCTCGGGTGCTCTGAAGAAGAGACTTCAAGACCAGAATGGAATATGGATTGCTCAGTCGTCCAGTCTCTTCCTGATAATTACATTAATCTGCTTCACAGCAGTGAGGACTTCGGGCCCAAATTTACATTTTGAAAGTTTTCATGATTCAAGAACTGCAGCTGGTCTACACAAATATTATTATTTTTTTTTATTCAGTCTTCTTTTACAAGCAATTTTTTAGCATCAATGCAGTAGTGACATAGAATTTTACCACCAAACTGGCAGAATGTCTGTTCTGCTGTGATGTAACCTCACTAATACTTACAAATTCTGTTCAACATACCATTTAGGAGATCCTCCCGCTCGTCGGATATCACGCCACTGTGCGACGCACAGAGTCTGCGCAAGGCAGCGAGTCTGCACGGCCTCCATGCACTGAGAACCAGGTATGAACGTGAGCAGCACAAGATGAAGCACCTTGTGCTGCAGGGCGCACCTCATCTGACCCTTCAGCTCTGGGACCTCCAGGATATTCAGTTTTCGCGGGAGTTGCCTATAACACAACGCATGTGTGATCGCCACCTGGACTTGTCCAACCCGGACAAAGTATTGGCAGCCAGACTGCCATCAACTCCCGGTAGTAGCAGCAGGACGTCAAGCAACGCTACCAGCGTCAGGTCCGGCGATGGCAGACATCTGACAGTCCCGTTCCTCAGCAACAGGAAAAGTAAATCCCCAAGGCAATGAAAAACTGAACTCATTAAGTTAGCTGCCTCAACAAATCTACAATACCGAGTACGTAACCGCAGAAACCTACTGTTTTCAAGCAGGCATCGTCTTTACCCTGAGGTCGAGCCACAGCTCAGGGTGGGTGCCTGCTTCTCACTGAGCAGCCTCTGGTTCAATCCCAGATAACAATGTGAGATTCGTGGTGGATGAAGTGGTATTAACCTTTCAAAGCCTACTGGTTATGTGATGCACCAGCAAGTTTAACATTCAACAACTGTACGCTCTGCACACACTGTATTTATGTGTTTTGTATTTATCTGAGAACAAACAGCGACTTGTACCATTTACACCATAAATTGATCGGCTTTTATAACCGAGATACAAAGTGTTTACTGCACGGTATGGACTGGGTCTTTAAATAAAGAAGTCTGCCATTCATCTTTAAAGGGTTAAAGTAGGCTTCACTACTAGTTCCTTTAGCTTTCCCCTGTTAATCACCATTCAACCATTGCTCCATACCCACCTATCATTGCTCCTTGGGGTGTGTGACAGCTCTAACCAGCAAGTATGTTGTCACAGCCTCAGTCTTTGAGTCTGGGGCTTCATCTCTCCTCTCTGGTGCTTGGCTCTTCACTGCCTAGGGGATTAAACACTGTCCTTCCTCAGACTTGTACCAAGATGCTCTGAATATTCACACTTAGTAATTTAGGGGACACTCTTTTCAAGTTTAAGATTGACTCGCAAGTATGAACTTGCATGTGAACCTTAAACTCTGGTGTCATTGAACAGGACTTTTGTGGACAGAGTCCAATTTACTTTGAGCACAAAAAGGAAACCTGCATTTTATTAAATGCAGTTGCTGACACTTTATGTCGACATGCAATTTGAATGCCTTTTTGTCAAAAGTCCAAGTGAATTACGTAGGATACATGTATGTGAACTGTTGAATGAGACTTACATGGTCTTTGCGCACTTCTGGAATAGTATGCAGCGAATGGTTGTAATTCCTTACTGACGTTCTGGGACAACCTATCAGTTCCATCTTCAAGAGTTGAGAAATCCAAGACAGGTTGTTCTGAAACGTCAGTTAGGAACTTCTGCCATGTGCTGTGTTATATCCTAGAAGAGCGCAGGCAGCATTTACTGTGATGCAGAAGCCTGGAATCACACAATACTTATGCAGATTATATGTGAAGGAGATTGACTGTTTCAGTACTGGGAGTCACTGTTAATCTTCTACTGTACCTTTATAATTTTCATATCAGACATCCCCATTGAGTTGATAAATATGAATACAGGTATATAAATATGAATATATAATATACAGTCTAACACAACTCAATTGATTCACAGACCCAACATATGAAAGATAGGTCTATTTGATGAGGAATCTACACCCATATTCTGAATGAGATTTCCTACACCAATACAGATAAAATTCTCAATATACTATCCTCTCCCACAGGACCAAAACACACATCAGCTACCAACGCCCAAAACGTAAGTACCAAAAGCATATAAAAACAACTTAATAAAAAATCCATAACTTTTCAAGAACATGATTTTGTTATAAAGGTGCAGATAAAAAACAAAAACCTCCGAATGAAATGGTACCCAATATAAAAACAATAATGCATCCATAGACCAAGCACTACTTCCTGACATGCAAGATAAGCCACTGTTTCAATGAAGGAATCGCTACAATATCTAAATAAAAACTGGTCCCAGAAATAATATAATCCACTGTATCCACATCACACTCCATTATTTTAATATCCTTTAATATTCATTTTAATATTCACTTTATAATTTTAGTATTCATAGTATAATTGAATCACACTTAACTCAAAATCCTCACACCTTAACACATCATTTTAACAACCTTTAATGGTAATGTTTCTTATACTCATTGAACCACATTAATTTTCATTTAGCAATATTTTAAATATGTAATGCAAGATCTCACAATCTATAATATTACTGCCAATTGTATACACTGTCTTCTTAAGAAAACAGAGTTCAGCCTCAAGATGGCTCTGAAGGAAGCAGCTGAAACATGTAGCTGGAAATAATAATACAAAATACATATTTTAATAATAACCATTGAGTTTTGTTAGACTATATATATTATATATCCATATTTATATACATATATTAGTATTCTACTGTACCATTCACTTAAGGTCAGTAAGGAATACCAGGCATTATAAAGCAAAAATGGTGAAACCATGCAGGTTTGAAAGCATTCTACCAAAGGGCTGCGGTACTCTACATTGGATGTGGGCTGTGTCACAGCACGTGCTTTTAACTGACAGCAGCAGAGAGACAAAACAGTCTGCACTTGCTGTTTTCATTTGCTTCCATCCGCATTCCAGCATTTTAGTTTCATTTGAGTGTCTGTTCCTCTAAACACTGCAGCAACATAAGACTGTGGGCTCTGTTTAGTCAGAGGTCACATTTCATGTTGCACACAAACTGTAGTAAATCTCTATAATAAAAGACACTTACAAACTTTATTTAAAAAGCTGTTTATTGGAAACACTACCAACATGCATGGCATGTATTAATTACCCTCACGGCTGATGATAGTACGGCCAACTGTGCACTTTTAATTATACCGTTATATATTCACATACAATGGGATATCATCAATGACGTTTTCCAGTTGTACACTCAGTTGAACAAAAATCCATCAGCCTGAAATTTTCTAAGTCTCGAACTGCAAGTCACGTGACGTACAGTTGCCATCATAATTTGAGTCGTTTTTCTTTCCTTACATTTGCACATTTGTGGCGTTTCTCTCTCTTCCATTCATTACAATCAATCACACCGCATATATATTAAATGAAAACAACAGTACATTTCTTAATTTCAAATTAAAACATTAATTAAACTACATTAACTTTCCCAGGCGCGAGACTAGCTAGCTGTGCTGCTATGGTAGGGATGGATGAGTCGACTGGACCGTTCTGTTCTTACTGTGAGCAGATTTAGCCCAGGCAGTTGAACGTGTGCTAGCAGTCGCTTTCGGGAACATACTATGTTGATTCGAGTCCCACTATCGGCATATTTCTTTGTGTAGCCCAGGCAGTTGAATGCGTGTTAACAGCAGCCTTCAGAAAAAAAAACTATGTTGGGTCGAGACCCACTATCAGCAAATTTCTTTATGTAGCCCAGGCAGTTGAATGTGTGCTAGCAGTAGCCTTCGGAAACAAACTATGTTGGTTCGAGTCCCACTGTCAGCATAATTCTTTATGTAGTCCAGGCAGTTGAACGCGTGTTAGCAGTAGCCTTCAGAAACAAACTATGTTGGTTCGAGTCCCACTAATGGCATATTTCCTTATGTAGCCCAGGCAGTTGAACGTGTGCTAGCAGTAGCCTTCGGAAACAAACTAAGTTGGTTCGAGTCCCACTATCGGCATATTTCTTTATGTGCGTATTTGAAATCTAACTGGCTAGAGATGATGGCAGTTATGAAAACCAAAATGTGTATGGTTTATAATAACAAAATCAAAGGCAATGAAGTGATGCACTCATTAAATTAAGTCAGGTCTCTTTCAAATTTCTGCCAAATGAAGGGAATGTCTTCCGCAACTGGATTATGGTAATTCACAATTTTATAACCGTGGACAGAACAGGTAATCTGCTGCTGGTCATGGTTGAAAAAGAAGGGTAGGAAATTACCATGATCATCATCATCATAAACATCAAGGATTGGACCCTTTGACCCGTTGCGTCTACGGAGTTACAGCTGCTCATGCCAACGCTTCTTCGGTCTTCCAACTGTCATCCTTTCTTGTGGTCTGTAGTGGTATGATTTCAAAGGGATTCACTTTTGTGGCATTCTTTGCAAGTTAAGAAGCCAGTTCCATCTGTATTCAGCCGAAAACTGACCAGGCTGTGATAATAAGTCACCAAACCTAAGTTGAGTGGAGGCCAACAACCCTCCACAAAACAAATACTGTCATAAAAGTGAAGGTGCCGTTATTCGCTGTATGTCAGCAGTGGTTAAAACTACACGTTCTTCATTCTCATCATGATGGCTCACCATGACAGGTGTATTCGCGAACGTGTCATCGCTGTTGTTGAGAAGGGAGGGTTACCTGCCAGCACTGACAGGGAACTCTACAGAGTTCCCATGTCTACTGAAATGGAATGGCTACAGAAATACCAGAGGGATCAGCAAACTGGAAGGCGTAAGGGAACTTGGTTATGGCGCGTTTCCAGCCCAGCTCAGGATGCTGCATTAGTAGCCGAAGCTGACAGAAACCCTTTCTTCAGTGCGAGTGATCTTAAAGCCGCTACTGGCTTTCCTGGGCAAAAGGACACGATTATTTCGAGGCTTAGGGCAGCAGGTCTCAGGACACGGCATGCTGCGGTGAAGGAGCTTCTCACTGATGAACATAAACTATACCATTTAGCGTCTGCTGAGAGCAATGTAGATCGCAAGTGGAATAGAGTCATATTCACTGACGAATCTACATTTACCTCAGCAAATGATGAGCCGGTTTTAGTTTACAGACCTCGGGGAGAGCGTTACAACCCCCAGTATATGTCTACCTGCAAACGCAGTGGTCGTGTGTCTGTCCACTGTTGGGGCTGGATCTCCCATGAAGGGGCTGGAATTCTCCATCGTATAGAGGGTCACCTGGACGGCCTGCAGTATCAGCACATTTTGCAGAACGTAATGGTGCCCTCTGT
>Ga0123354_10017544_pt1 | contig 11214 bp, 12 predicted proteins | sample TergutLab28metaG_2_FD_97872 | JGI IMG/M metagenome (GOLD analysis project Ga0123354, IMG submission 97872) | Labiotermes labralis P4 segment gut microbial communities from Petit-Saut dam, French Guiana - Lab288 P4 | ecosystem: Host-associated > Arthropoda: Insects > Digestive system > Gut ... | reverse complement strand
GGCCATTATCTCCGTAACCGTTCAACTTTGGACATAGGTGTTTTGGGTTATATCGGTATACTTTAACATAAGGAACACCCTCCCGAAGTCTGGCACATTCCTCCTGGGACACCCTGTATAATGAGATAGTTTCCATGAATAGGTTACATGTATTGCAATTTACGTCACAAACAGGAACTGGTAGCCCTCGTGTAAATCTTCGCTTTGTAGGAGTGTGAACTTGACGCTTGTAAAAGTTGACTCTAGCAGTAAAGATACTGACATGCAGGCATATACAAGACGTGCCCGGTTGGAACGTCTGCTGCGATACCGACTACCCATATTGACGTTTCCGGCGCTTTCCTCAGACCCGTAGTACAGTGCCAGGATAGTACCTAGGAAGTAGGTCACGGACACTTCTATTCAATTCCAATTCGGTCGTTCACATATTGCACTATTTTTCGATGCTATAGTAAATTACTCTGTTTTGATTCGTCGTAAAGATGGCCGTAAATGAAACTGAATCTGTGTTATTTTAAGATATTTAGAACACGGTTTCGTACTGCAGGCTTACTCCGACACAGAAGGTAATGGCACAAGTGATTATAAAAGTATATTGTTCAATAAACAAGAACAGGAATTAAAGCTGGTATGGATGACTGTAATTCAGGGTTTGAAGACCCTATAAATTTCGTTGTGTACATTACGGAACTCACGTGTCTGTTTTAAATCCCTGCTTCTTAGATTTTCTTTCAGACTCTTTCTGTGCTTGGATTCGAAGGTATAATGCTGTCAAACCTTCGTACAATTTATCACCGGTGACATAAAAAGTAAATTTACTATAATTTTTCATAAATTAGGTACGGACTTAATGAACATTCTGTATGTATGTGTGTGTTATATATATATATATGTCGATAAATTAGCTCAAGCCTTTTTTTAAATTCTTATTGCAATTGTAATTCTAATTAACCACCAAATTCCATAAGATAGGGGAAATTCTTGACAAGCTTAGGAACTGGCAGATTCTCAGAAAGGACTCTGCTTGATGGACGTACGTTAATTATGATTGTCTTTTTTTGTTGTTGTTGCAGTGTGCAGTTTCGTCGTCCACAAGCGATGCCACGAATATGTCTCCTTTACATGCCCCGGCGCGGACAAAGGGGCCGACTCAGATGTGAGTATATCTCTCAGTATATATGGGTAGAGAAAACGGCTACAGTTTTACATGGCATGTTCTTCTCTACCTAAAAGTAAACAGAGTTGTGATTTGTCTGCCTACAGAATTAACTTCTCCAGACACATCATTGTAATTTAACCCTTATCCTGCTAACGTGGAGAATATGGTGAGCTCCTAATAATGCCAGCAGATGGCAGATGGGATTTAATTCGGCGTTTAATGGGTTAATCCAAAGAACGTAATAAAACTACATCTTCATGGTCTTAGTAACGCGAACGGAAGAAGTATGACGTTAAAATAGATAAAATCACTCAGCATGTTGTCAGTAGCCCATCACAAAGCTCCCGAACAGTGATATTTCAACAGTGTGTGCGATAAATTGGTAACGGAAGCAATTAGTCGTCTCCTGTTTCATGTAGTTTGTAATCCTGCGAATTTTAAAGTTTTTCGCAGTGATGTAGCTAACGATCCAGTTTTTCTGGGATATGACGCTGCGTCACATGCTAGTGGGATTCCGACGTTTCGGGAGAACATACTGCTTTCACTTGCAAGAGTAAATACGTTTTAGAAGAACACTTTTAGGGTTTGTCGACCCTTGCAGATGGAGGTAGTGCGTTCACTCAAAACGTCGGGATTCGAATACCCCGCGACGCAGCATCATATCCCAGAAATACGGAACCAAAATTTTATAATATTATATTTATTTGATCGTGGTTTCAATTCCTGGATGTACCCGCCATCTGGTTTCCTAATAGGAGATGTTAAAAGATATAAAGAAAACTTTTTTCTACATTAGTATATTATTGAAATGATAAAGTAGTGGAATTTGAACCATTGTTGTGGACATCGTCTGAATTCGCGCGAATTAAGCCTAAAATTCCAGAAGTTCCAGAAGGCTACAATAATCGGTTACTACGATATCATTTATGCCATAGACAACAATTGCTACACGAAATTAAATCAGGATTTCAGAATTCTAAACAATCACACGGCAACCATGTCTTGTGCTAGTTTTGTCCCCTGGACAAAAATCACGCCCGTTGTATAGTTTTTTTGTAGTCTATTTTGCGACATTCGGTGTCTAGACTTGAGGTGGACAAAATGCGGCGCGCTTACTTCACTGGTGCGTCTCCCGTAAGTTGCCTGAAGAAATATTTCACTTAAATGCATGAGAGGCTGACTGCGAATGGAATTTTAACATATTTTCTAAAGAAAGGAGAGTCATAATTAACTGCAACTAACCAACTGTGGCCATGTGATAAGTGGGTCCCTGTCACCACGGCATGGCGCGTCCTCAGGTTGCGGATGGAGGAACAGCCTCCAATATGGAGGGTAGCTGCGAATATATTGAATAAGCAGTCTCGGACCGCCGATAAGGGGTGGTCCTCCACCATGGGGATTGGGCGAGGTGCTGACGTATTTTGTTATGAAATATTAACAGACAAAGCCTCGGGCCTGGGCTGATAGTTTAGTACGAACTAAGCAACGAAAGAGGTACATGAGATTTGGTAGTTGGAATGTTAGGAGCCTGTATAGGGCAGCTTCATTTATGGCAGCAGCCAGGGAACTGGCTAGATATAAATCAGATTTAGTGGGTGTGCAAGAGGTTAGGTGGGACAGAGTGGGCACAGTAAGAGCAGGGAATTATAATTTTTTTCTATGGAAAAGGAATTGAGAATCATCAGTTGGGAACAGGATTCTTTGTACACCACAGAATAGTATCAGCAGTTAAGACAGTAGATTTTGTTAGCAATATGGTGTCATATATAGCTCTGAGAGGTCGCTGGTGTAATATCATTGTTCTAAATGTGCATGCACCAAGTGAGGTGAAAAGTGATGGTTCAAAAGACAGTTTTTACGAGGAATTAGAGCAGGTTTTCTTTATCATTTTCGTAAGCGTCATGTGAAAATTCTATTAGGAAATTTTAATGCAAAAGTGGGGAAAGAATATTTTCAAACCGACAATTGGTAATGAGAGGTTACATCAGGATATTAATGATAATGGTGTTAGAATAGTAAACGTTGTCGTATCAAAAAATTTTGTTGTTAAGGGCACGATGTTCCCACACCGAAACATTCATAAATACACCTGGGCCTCTACTGATGGGAAGACTCACAACCAGATTGATCACATATTGATAGATAGAAGATGGCATTCGAGCGTACTAGATGTACGAAGTTTCAGGGGAGCTGATTGTGATACTGATCACTATCTGATGGTTGCAAAAGTTAGGGAAAGATTGGCAGTACGTAAACAAGCAGCACAGAGGTTCGATGGGGAAATGTTTAATCTGAGGAAGCTAAATGACCTGGGAGTTAGGAAACAGTACCAGATTGAGATTACAAACAGGTTAGCAGCTTTGGAAAACTTAAGTAATGACGACGACATAAATAGGGCTTGGGAGAACATTAAAGGGAACATCAAAACCTCAGCTAAAGAGGGTCTAGGTCTGCGAGAATTGAAGCAGCATGAACCATGTTTTGATGAAGAATGTTTAGGTTTTTTTTAGAGAAAAGAAAGCAGGCTAAAATGCAATGGATACATGACCCAAGCCAAAATAGTGTAGATAATCTGAACAATGTAAGACGTGATGCAAACAGACATTTCAGGAACAAAAAGAAGGCATATCTGAAAGCTAAAATTGAGGAACTTGAAACTATCAGTAAGATAAAAAATATTAGGGACTTTTATAGGGGCATCAATGACTCTAAGAAGGGTTACCAGCCTAGAACTAATATAGTGAAGGATGACAAAGGTGATTTGGTTGCAGACCCCCACAGTATTTTGGCTAGGTGGAGGAACTATTTCTCCCAGATATTGAATGTACGTGGGGTTAATGATGTTAGGCAGAGAGAAATACACGCAGCAGAACCACTAGTACCTGAGCCAAGTGCCTCTGAAATTGAGTTGGTTATTGAAAAGCTAAAAAGTCACAAATCACGAGGCATTGATCAGATACCGGCAGAATTGATTAAAGCAGGGGGTAAGAGAATTCGCTTTGAGATTCATAAACTTATTATTTCTATTTGGATTAAGGAGAAATTACCTGAGGAATGGAAGGAGTCGATCATAATACCTGTTTATAAGAAGGGTGATAAAACAGATTGTAGTAATTATAGGGGCATATCATTTTTGTCAACTACGTACAAAATTTTATCCAACATCCTGCTGTTAAGGTTAACTCCATATGCAGAGGAAATTATTGGGGACCATCAATGTGGATTTCGACGCAGCAGGTCAGCTACTGATCATATATTCTGCAATCGCCATATACTTGAGAAAAGATGGGAATACAATGAACCAGTGCATCAGCTGTTTATAGACTTCAAGAAAGCTTATGATTCAGTTAGGAGAGAAGTCTTATATAATATTCTCATTGAGTTTGGTATCCCCATGAAACTGGTAAGGCTAATAAAAATGTTTCTGACTGAAACATACAGCAGAGTCCGGGGGGGCAAGAATTTGTCCGACATGTTTCCTGTGAGGAATGGTTTGAAACAAGGAGATGCTCTATCGCCATTGATTTTCAACTTTGCTTTAGAGTACGCCATTAGGAGGGTTCAGGTAAACCAGAATGGCTTGAAATTAAATGGTACACACCATTATGTCGATGATGTTAATATATTGGGAGGAAGCGTGCATACTGTAAAGGACAACGCAGAAGCTTTGATAATGGCTAGTAATGAGATTGGTCTAGAAGTAAACGCGGATAAAACTAAGTACATGGTCATGTCTCGAGATCAGAATGCAGGACAAAGTCTCAGTATGAAGACTGATAATAATTCCTTTGTAAAGGGTGGAAGAGTTCAAATATTTTGGAACAAATTTATCAAATCAAAATTCTATTCAGGAAGATATTAAGAGCAGGTTGAAGTCAGGGAATGCTTGCTATCATTCGGTGCAGAATCTTTTGTCTTTCCAGTTTGCTCTCCAAAAATTTAAAGATTAATATACACAGAAATATAATTTTGCCTGTTGTTTTATATGGGTATGAAACTTTGTCGCTGATATTGAGGGAGGAACGTAGGCTGAGGGTGTTTGAAAATAGGGTGTCGAGGAGAATATTTGGGCCTAAGAGGGATGAGGTAACAGGGGCGTGGAGGAAGCTACATAATGAGATACTTAATGAACTGTACTGCTCGCCCAATATTGTGCGAATGATAAAATCAAGAAGAATGAGATGGGCGGTGCATGTGGCGCGTATGGTGGAGGGGAGAGCCGTGTACAGGGTTTTGGTGGGGAAACCGGAAGGAAAGGGAGCACTGGAGAGACCCAGGCGCAGATGATAGGATAATATTAAGATGGATCTTCAGGAAGTGGGATGTGGGGGTATGGACTGACTCTAGCTCAGGATAGGAACAGGTGGCGGTCGCTTGTGAATGCGGTAATGAACCTTCGGGTTCCATAAAATGCGGGGAATTTGACTAGCTGCAAACCGGTTAGCATCTAAAGAAAGACTCTGCTCCATGGAGTAAGTAAGTAAGTAACCTACTGTGGTTGGATGAACAAAAATAGGAAACAATAAAAAAACAAAAATATTTTATCGTATTAATTCATGACTTCTGGCTAAACGGCCTCAAAATTGCTTCTCCCGACGCTTGTCTACTTTGCCGCCTCTCATCTAGACGATGTAACACCAGTGATAGGCGATTAATTATGAATAATGAGTTTTGATGGAATAATAACTGACGGTGGAAAACCGAAGTACTCGTTGCGTTTTTGTTCATCACAAGTCCTTCGCGGACTACCCCGGGATCCAGCCACGACATTCATGGGGGGGAATCGAGTGACCAGCCACACGAGCGGTTTTGTTTCACCAGTTCAGCACCAAGCGGCTATACTAAGAACACAGAAAGAAAACGGTGGATCGGCTGCGCCCACATCTTCGTCTTGCTCTCATTCTTCCATCTCCGCCTTACTTCGCCACATTCCCCTGTAGTGCATTGCCATTTTTTTTTTCCAAATGCATGTTGGCTGTAATAACCATATGAGGCTTCAATTAGTGAAAGGAGATTTGGGGCTCGTTGTTGAAGGGCATAGGGGTTTGAGAGGACTCACAAGTCGCAAAGATGTGGAAGCCTTGTGTTGTCCCGCATTATCCAAGGGACTAGCTTCCATAACATTATCGCAGTGACCAAAATTTAGATTACATTCACCTTGGTTTGTGGAGAAAATACATTTCGACGAATCGAAATCATATTCGAGGTACTGTATAGGTAAACCCCATATTTTCTCGTTAAAATTCGCACATCCGATGATCGGACACCCAATGTAAAATTATTAGACCAAAAGTTACATAACAACTAGTTTCAGTAAAACATTACTGCTTGCATTAAATTATGTGAAACTTAGAAGCAGCCAGCTTAACGGGTTTTAATACAGTGGTATTATAGGCTCATTCCTGCAACCATTGTTGCGGTAGGAAAGCAATATGTATTACATATTTCGAGTGTGTGTCTGTAACCTTAGCCATCCAGCATGCTGTGCGCTTGGCTGTCATCTCTCCGTCTCTACAGTATTTTTTAACATTATCTCACAAACGGCACGATTTTCGGGGAAAAAAAAAGTTATTGAACATAGAACCTGTGTTTTTATTTTCTCTGTAATTTTTTCCCCGAAACATTTCTCATTCTAAGAAGAAATGAACGAGATATGATCATAAATGAATATTGGTCCTCATATAAAGTATCCGTTATTCTTGCCCGATTTTAATAAAACTTGAATATACTAGACAGATAATTTTTTGTACCATGACCAACAAATGCAGAATTCTAGGTAGAAGAAATCCAACGAGATGCAACAGTATGCAGATACTTATTTACTGCTAAATTACTCTACATGTTTCGGGCGTCCATCGCGCCCATCATCAGGAGTACATAAAACTGTAGTTGCATCCTCTGGTACAAATCATACTATCTGGGTAGCAAGCTTCTTCAAACGTGACCAAATATGTGGTCCCGTTTGAAGAAGCTTGCTTCCCAGATAGTATGATCTGTACCAGAGGCTGCAACTGCAGTTTTATGTACTCCTGATGATGGGCGCGATGGAGGCCCGAATCATGTAGAGTAATTTAGCAGTAAATAAATATCTGCATACTGTTGCATCTCGCTGGATTTCTTCAACCTAGAATTACAATGTACGGAACCACGAATATGAAATGCACAATTGTCTCACAAATTATCACACTCCTACATGTTTCGACACTATCGTGTCATCCTCAGGGAGCTTGTAATCGATACCTTACCAAGCTACACAAGTATTTCAAATGCAGCTCTGTGTTGTGTAACTTGGCAAGATATTAATTACAAGCTCCCTGAGGATGACACGATAGTGTCAAAACACGTAGGAGTGTGATAATTTGTGAGATAGTTGTACATTTCTTGGTCACAGTACGAAATGATTCAAGATGCACGGTACACGTATTAAAATAAATAAATTTAAAAAAAAATTCTAGACATATTTTCGAAAAGTATTCGAATATGAAATTTCTTGAAAATCCTTCATGTGGGAGTCGAGTTGTTCCATGTGGACGAACGGACAGACGGACAAACATGACGAAGCTAATAGTCGCTGAGAGCCGTGTTTTTGTTGGAAGTATGTTGTGCGTAACTTGTAAGGCGTTAATGAAAGGTAACGAAGAGTCTGTGATGTACGATCTGAGAATGAGAAGTTAGTTCTGTGGGCGTTACACTAGTTACAGGAACGTGTGTGTTAACTGCTTTGCCCTTGCAGGATGTTGAATTACTTTATGTGCCTGTTATTGCTGTCTTTTTTTTTTTTGCAGGAATATTTCGATACCTGTGTGTGTGTGTGTGTGTGTGTGTGTGTGTGTGTGTGGGTGAGTGTGTGGGTGCCTTTTGATGTCAGAGTTGAAGGTCATATTGAAAGAAAATTTTGCACTTGTGTATGAGTATAGAATGGCAAAGAGGAAAGAGTTACTGCCTCCGTACTGTACAGTAATAAGCCTACAGTGTGTAGTGAGGTAATATGTAAAATATAACCAACTTCTCTGTCGAATTTCTGTCCTCTGTTTTCTACCGCAGACTAAACAGACAAAACCCAGTGAGAGTATGAAATTCATTCTTTTGTGTTGATCGTCTATATCGATTAAAGGTCCAGGCGATTCAAATCTTAATTCTCAATCTTTTTTCTTTTGTATAAATAACTTTTATTCCTTGATTAGAGTTTTTTTGTTCAAAATTGTCTACCATAAAATCAAGATTTGGAAGACTTAAGGACCGCCAGGCGTCCTACTCTTGTGTTTGCATCACCCTGGGATACCCTATGTCAAAACTATAAAATCTGCCCTACGCCAGCCAAGGAAATACTGTTTAGGGTTAATGCAGGTCCACTGAAACATCATATTTTCATTAATATCAGAACTTAGCTTAGAGTAAGGTGTATTCCGAATCAATCACAGGTTAAAATTCGACATTTCAGCGTTTCTTGGGCCGTCCGAACTTTCATATGCTTGTCTGTTTATATGTATTATGTTAGTACTGAGGAGTGTATCCAGTCTAAAGACTGTTGTGCCATCTGCTCCTATAACATGTTGCATTTACAACAGTCATTGACGATTTCTTCTTTGCGTTTGTGTGCTAACATTGCCTAATTGTATATTGCTAGACCTGATATAAAGAAATCGGCATAGTGACTAGGCCACGTATTCGACAACTCGAGAATTTTGGTTCGATTTTTGGCGGGAGTAAAGATTTTCCTCTTCGTCAGAGGTACGTATCGACGCAGGGGCTCATTCAGCTTCCTATAAAGAGGGTACTGGCGCTCTTTTCTCCCGGAGTAAAGCTGATGTGGCATAGAAGTAAGCACGTAATTTAGTACCAAGCTGAAGAAATATGTGACCTATACCTTCACTTCTTCATAAGTTCTCATGGTGTGGTACTTAAGGGTTTAAATCTCGGTGGTAATTATATGTACCACCTACTGTAACTTTAATAAACTTTGCATTTTTCTACACATTGTAGTGTTTTTATGTGTCACGTATGATTCTCAGAATAACTAGTGATTAATTTCCTAAAGAGAATGAACCTGTTGATCTCTCGAATGGATGCAAACTGTTTTCTGCCTCAGGCAAGAACTAATTTATTTGTGTATAATTCAGATCGGCATGAATCTTGAAGGTGCCCAGGTTCCTCATGGCACTGCACGCTTCTCATGCAGATCTCCTGATGTTAATATTGCACTCTCCGCCACCATGCGGCGCTCGCAGCTACATCACAATTTCGTCCAAATGTATCCCTCCCACTATAACATACACAATTCCGCCCAGCGCTCATCTATTGTTCTCTGCTGCGTACTTAATACATTTCACCTTCCATCACTTTACTTTCTTTACTTTCCAACGACCTACCTTGCCCCCCAACCTACCTTTACCAAAAGGACGAGCGGGCACTGCACGGTACTCTTCAGAGCCGTTACATTTTCCCTTTCCTCTTTAATAAATTTAATTTCACTCGCCACATTTCTCCCCTTTTTCTTGTACTTCGCTTCTTCTTTAGTCTGCAAAGGTTTAATTAAGCCCAAGGACAACTTCACCTTGTGCTTTCCGTTCTAATAGTGTTAGCTGATTCCTTGAACAATCTTTCGCCCTTTCCGATTGTAACGTTGTTAAAGTCCATACTCCTGCCCCATAAATTAAAATTGGTACTAGACGAATTTGTACCACTTGGCGATAGTGTCTATTTTAACATTTTTAATGGGGTTCTTTTTACTGTGTCATTGGAAAGCGTAATTGGATTTTCGAGCAGGAGTTATTGATAAAGATAGATTTAATGCCAATATACTGACGGTATTCGAGCTGATATAGTCCATGCACGCCATGCATGTCCTAAATTAATCACTCGATTCGTTTCGTGTATTAGTCGCCAGATTACAAATGCCTACATTGACCACACCTGTTTCTAATCCTTCTACTTTGCTGACGCTCGGGTGAAGGAAAGGATGAACACGGCCCCCTTTCTTGCCCTACCTAGAGAGCACTCATTTGCTTGTTTAACACCAACAACCAAATGGATATTTTTGAATTTGATGTTCGTGTGACCGTGCATAACTGATACAATAGTATTAACAACCAAATAGATACAACAATAACAATTTATTAGTAAATTCAATCAGCTCAACATGTTTCGGGCGATAATTTCGCCCGAAACATGTTGAGCTGATTGAATTAACTAATAAACTGTTGTTGTTGCATCTAGTTGGTTGTTATGCTGCTGAACCAAATGAATACGCCGAGAGAGAGCCTATGCATCATCGACACTTCCTACGTGTTCCGTGGGCCTCATGCGATCCAGCTTTTCTTTTGTCCAGCTCACGAAATGAACAGTGGCAATTATTCATTTCAGCGAAACTTTTTTCCGCTTACGGGATCATGCATTTTCAGTTTCAAGTTCGATTACTGTGTACGAGCTGTTAATGCTGTCTGATTGTTAAGGAGAGAAGACAGACACAGTCAGTAATATGTGTACCACAAAACTTTACTGTAATCAGTAAAATGTGCATTACGGTACTGTCCTGAAATAATTGCTATTTTGTTCAACCAACGTATCACTGCGAGATAACTTTATGAGGCACATGCAATAAGGGCAGGTTCAGCTTGCTTTTTCAAAGAAACCATCAACAAATTACTTTTTTTACTATAGATTCGATAAATTTTGATGATGAATGCGAAATTAAATGAATGCTTTTGGCACTGCATCAAGCTCTGCTGTTTAACACAATACATTTGCTAATTAAGTTTTGTTTAGAAAGACATTTTTAAGTTGTACTGTTATTTTTTTTTTTTTTTATAAAACGGGGAATACAGTATTGAATCAGTACTAACATTGCGTTTAACTTGTACGTTGTGCTTCCCGTAGGTTTCGAGATTTCCGTACTTAGAAGCTGCGGCCAAATTTAGGACAGTAGACATTGTTACGGACCGCCTCTGTGGTCTAGTGGTCAGAGTTTCTGGCTACAGATACAGAGGTCCCGGGTTCGATCCCCGGTGCTACCAGATTTTCTGAGTAGTAGTGGGTCTGGAACGGGGTCCACTCAG
>Ga0123354_10017543_pt1 | contig 11215 bp, 8 predicted proteins | sample TergutLab28metaG_2_FD_97872 | JGI IMG/M metagenome (GOLD analysis project Ga0123354, IMG submission 97872) | Labiotermes labralis P4 segment gut microbial communities from Petit-Saut dam, French Guiana - Lab288 P4 | ecosystem: Host-associated > Arthropoda: Insects > Digestive system > Gut ... | reverse complement strand
TAGCCGATTGCGCCGGTCAAGATGATCTGCGCGGCGATGACCAGCGTCAGGTATATTAACATGCGCCTGCTGAGGCTTCGTTTGAACCACGCGAAGAGCCGTCTGAACATGATGTCTCCTGAAAAACGATGGATAAAAAACGGATCAAAGACATGGACACGGATTTAACGGATTACACGGATTTTCGCGGATCATTCGAAATCAATACGTATCCGAGCTTATCTTAAATCCGTGAAAATCAGTTAAATCCGCTTAATCCGTGTCCATGTCTTTTGCTTTTCTAATTTCTGTAATGGCTCTCCCGATATTCGGAAGGGGAGCAGCCGTTGAGCTTTTTGAACAGCGTCCAGAAATATCTGGAATTCTGATAGCCGACCGACAGCGCCACGTCGGCGATGCGTATCGTCGTGGTCGCCAGGAGCGCCCTGGCTTTCTCCAGCCGCATGGCCGTAAGCGCCTCCACGAAGTTCAGGCCGGTTTCCTTTTTGAATATCCTGCTGAAGTACGACGGGTTCATCTGCAAATGCTCCGCGATAACATCCAGGGACATATCGCAGCTGCAAAAATTGTTGAGCAGATATAGATTTGCTTTGGCGATCTTCGTCCCGATGAGGCTGCTCTGGTTCGTTCGGATCATTTTGCTGGTCTGTTCCAGTTTTTCCCGGAGCCATCTTTCGAGCTCATCCCGGTTGTCGAGCTTGTTCATGACCGTGTACAGCTCCGGCAGGCCGCAGCCGAAAACGTTGCGCAGTTCCACGCCCACGTCGGCGACTTTACGGGAAAACAGCGCCAGAAAGCCCATTATTTCGATACGCATCCGCTCGATCGCGCAGTTTTGCTGCTCCATCGAGTCGAACAGATCCTTCACGGCCTCGGAGATGTTCTGCTCGCTGTCGCTTCGTATGCAGCTGGCCAGCAGCTCGTTTTCCTTTTCCGCGGGATAGATGAACCTCAGGCCGGGCGCGTCGGGCATTTCGTTCATGCTGATTATTCCGGGAAACTCCGGGAGGCTGTTGCTCTCGTAGGCCAAAAGCGCCTGCCTGTATGATTTCCAGATGTGTATGATATTATCGCAAGGCTCCCCGGTGGCCGCGGCCACTGACACGTCCAGAAACCTGTCGATATTTTCCAGCACCCACTCCAGCCCCTGCTTTATGTCCACCCCGCCCAGGATCATCACGAGCCGCTCGTGCTCTATATGTACGCGCCAGATTTCGCCGATCCAGACGCTCTTTATTATTTCCTCGACCGCCAGAAAATGGTTTTGAAGCTTTTGCACCCCGTCCGCCCTTACGATCTCCTGGGCGTCCAATATGGTAAACAGCACGCAGCTGTAGCCTGGCTGCTTAAAGCTGATGTCCAGGAGACCGGCGCGCGTTTCCAGCTCATCCTCATTCTCGATTTTTCCGTTCAGCAGGTCGTCCAGCAGGCTTTCGATGAAAAATTCGCGGTTCCGCTCCAACTCGTAGTCGATCATTTTGATCTTGTTGCGGAGCAGATTTTCCTTCTCGATCTCCGCGATCTGCCGCTTCACCGCCTCCAGAAGCTCCTCCTCGCCGGCGGGTTTGAGCAGGTATGAAAATACCTTCAAATCCAGGGATTTCCTGATGAACTCCGGCTCGTCGTAGCCGGTCAGCACGATGAATTTTGTGAACGGATAGAGTTGGCTGACTTCGTTTACCATCGTCAGGCCGTCCATTTTGTCCATCTTTATATCGGTAATTATGATGTCGGGCTGGCAGAGCCGCGCCATTTCCAGCGCCTCAAGGCCGTCGGAGGCGCAGCCGGCCACGGTCACGCCGATGCTCTTCCAACAGACCGTGTTCGCGATGCCGTCGGCTATTTTTATCTCGTCGTCAACTACCAAGAGCTTGTACGTGAATTTCAACTCCAGTTCAAGAAATCTAATGGTTATAGTCAAACAAAAACCGCGTCCCCGGCCGGAAACGCGGTTTTATCCGCTGTAATTGTTGCTTTGTATTCTTAATAATTGCTCATAAACTGCGTGCCGTCGAAGGCGCCGTGAAAACTGGCGTCTCCCGGATTTCCCGCCATGGCTGGGAAAATATCCAGGACGGCGTTTTTAGTGCCCTGCACGGACAAAATGCTTGTGTTCACCTTGAATATCGCGCCCAACTCGCTGAGGCGCGCGTTCACGTCAGCGTCTCCAAAACTATTTTCCCCGGGCAGATAAGTCGGGCCGCCTCCGGTTCCGCCGCCCAAATCTGTCGGGATGACCGCCGCCAACTTGAAGTTAAGGCTTGGCTCGGTCTGCGGAATTCCAGCATAAAACTTCGATCCGGTATTGCCGGGGTAGCACAGCGTCCACGGATTGCCTTGGGAATCCGGGTTCGCCAGAAGGTCAGAATAAGCGGATTCTGTAACATCAGCGCCAAACGCGGTCAAAAGGTTGTAAAAATGCGTCGCGCCGTACACGAATCTCTGTACTATAGGATCAACGCCGCTGTAGGCGAGAATATCCCCGTCAATTTTCACATAGATGTCGCCGTTCTGCGGCATGATGTGCGAATTCACATAGGCGTTCAGTTTGTCCGCGTCGCCCGCGATGGCCGCCGGGCATAGACCCGTGAAAACCTGCTTGGCGTAATCCAGAGCGCTGTCAAATGTCAAAACAAAAGCGCTGTTCCCGGTAAGGAACTGGAACTCGGTCACGAAGCCGCTTACGGTGCCTGTCATGCCCGCGATATAATTCTGAAGGATGACGTAGTCCGCTAGCGTCACGGTTCCGTCGCCGTCCAGGTCGCATTTTTTTGTGGTTGCGTTGGTGTTTGCGGATTTGCCGAGATTTACCTGAAGTATTGCGAGATCAGTCGCGTTGATATTGCCGTCGCCGTTAATATCATACTTCGGATCATACGGATTCCCGGTGGATGATGAGGACGCGTCGGCGGCGTCATACAATTTCAGGAATCCATCCACGCTTACCGTAACTTCCGCAAGGGTGTCCCGGTTGCTGGAGTTGACGAAAGAAGCCTCGCCTTCCCAGTTATCCCCCGGGTTGCTCCCGTTCTGGCCGCCTGTGACCGCGTCGGTGTTTATGCTTATAAGGGCCGTCTGAATCGATATACTCTGATTACCGCCTGTCAAATACCAGGAGAAAGTGGTCGCGCTGGCCGCCAGAGCAAACACTATACCTGCCGTCGCGGCTATGATTAGCTTTTTTCTGATCTTCACACTGCCCCTCCTTACAAATGTACTGATTACGGACTATAACTTTATTCACCGTCTCCGCCGCGCCGGAAGAAGAAATCTTTACAATAAACTTATCCCGGAACGGCGCAAATGGCGAACAAAACTGACGGCTGCAAGCCGGGCGGGCCGGCAGGGCCGGGAAATCCAGCCCTGCCATATAGTGCGCCCTGGTGTTGATTAATAGTTGGTCAGATAGGAACCGCCGTCAGCAGTACCGGCAACAAGAGTCTGATCCGGGTTGATGTAACCGAAAGCGTCTACAAGAGCATCCGGGCCGGTCGTCCATGTTACGCCGCCGTCGGTGCTGACGCCGCCAGCCCAAACAGTGCCGTCCGCAGCCGTGCCGCCGTTGTCGTCGGCATAGATGTCTTTAACAGCGTTTACAGTGCCCTGGATAGCAAGTACTCTGAAACCATAGGTGAATACGGATTCCTGCTCGTTGATCATGCTGCGGACATCGGTAAGGCCAAGCGGATATAAGTCTCCGCCTATGTCGATGTTAAGTCCGCCGTATGCCGCCCAGATTTCATCCTGGAAATTCTGCCACCAGTTGAAGCTCGTGCCGTACTGATAATTCGCATCGAGACCGCTGGTATCGGAAGAATTGATGCCCTTGTCGATCATGTTGGTGAAATAATCGGTGCCGGCCAGGTTGTCGGTGATATCCTGGTTAAATCCGCCAAGGCCAGCGGGTACGTAGTAGTTCAGCGGGATGGTGAAAGTGTTGTCAACAAAGCCCGTGTCGGCGCTTGTCAAGTTGTACTGAGGCATGCTCGGGGAAGCAAGAGCGGAAGCCACGGGAAGCCATACGTATGTGTCATGGGACTGGCCCTCAACAACGGGGCCGTACTGACCAAGCTGATCGGCGACCGCGGTGCCGAGCTGGGCCGTGATGTCGTCAAGCACTTTTCCGAAGTGCTGGATCGAACCCGGAACATCGGCGACTGTCGTGTCTTTGTTGCTCAATACGTTCAGCACGAACTGCTCTAACCCGGCAAAATCATACATTGCCGTGTAGTTGACGCTTCCATCGGGGTTCATCAGCCAGTTGGAGGCCAGCGGAGGAACGCCGCCGACGTTCAGGGCGGGGTACTGGAGATAGAGTATGTCCATCATGTACGGATCCATGAAATCGGTGCACTGTGTCTGGAAATCGGCAAGATCTGTGTTAAGGTTCGTCAACGCGTCCATCGCGTCCCTGAACGTCTGGTCGATCTTCAAATACTCTTCGTCTTTGTCGATCGCGGTATTGGGGTCGCCGTTGTTCACGCCGTCAAAATAACCGGGGGCGGTAAGGCCGAAATCCTGAGCCGTTCCGAGGTTACCCTCAACAAGCGCGAGAGCGTCAACGACATCGCCGGCCGGAGTATATCCAACTCCCGACATGAAGTCGTTGAGAAGGGTGTATGTATCTTCGCTGCTTGGCACAGTTCCGCCCAACACTGCGTCGATAAGGGCCTGATCGTTGTCAAAGCTGGTTACGGTGTCTTTGTTGATGGCCAGATAACCGGTCATGTTGGAAACGGTGATCCTCGCAAGGGCTTCGCGGGTGCTGTCGTTTGTGATCGTGATGTCGCCGCCGTTGACTAACTCGCCGGGAAGAGCTCTGCTGAGAAGGTCATGCAGAGTGCCGATGTTCGCGTCTGCCGTGGTGCCGGTTTCCGTCAGGTGAATACGCGCGGCCTGAGTGTTAAGGTTGGCCGGGCCTACGCCGCTGACAAACCAAGCATATGTAAGCGCTCCGCTTACACCGAGAAGAACTACCAGCCCGATGAGCCCGATGAGTTTCTTCTTCTTCATGTTTCTGAATTTCTCCTTCATTAAACAATCCTCCTACGTTATATATTTTATTTACCGGCGCGGCCGCCGTGTTTTGCGCCGCTTCCGGCATTATAACTGCCTTGATCTGTGGAACTGAAAACAGATTTACTTTCCTTCGCCCTTTTTACGCGGCCTTTTCGCGGCCGCGATCAGGAACAGACCGAACACAACCACCAGCACGCCGGCCAACATTCTGGGCCAGAGCGAATTCTCGCCTGTAGTCGGCATTTCCGGCACGTTTGGCACCTCCGGCTGATTCTCGTTTACGAGTTCCGGCGGCGGCTCAGGCGTGATTTCCGGTGTTGATGTCGGAGCGACTGTTTCCGACGGTGCCGGGCTTTGCGGCGGATATGTACTGTTTTCAGGCGTTGCGGGCGGAACCTCCGTTATTGTCGGTTCGACCGGCCCCGCGGGATAGCTGGGTTCGTAAACCGGGCCACCGCCTGGGCCTGGATTTGGATAACTTGACGGCGTCGGCGTGCCCGACGGTGGCGGAGTGCTTGGCGGCGGCGGTGTGACCGATGGCGTCGGTGATTCTGGTGGCGTTGGTGATTCCGGCGGCGTCGGAGTGATCGACGGCGTCGGTGATTCTGGCGGCGAAGGCGAAATCGACGGTGACGGTGAAATTGACGGCGATGGTGATGGAGACGGCGTTGCCATTTGCTCCACACAGAACCACCATTGCAGCATCGCCGGCTCTTCCTGGTAGGTCGTGCTGGCGTATGTAACCAACTGTCCGTCGTTGCCGTTCCATTTCAGCACTTTTCCGCTGTCCGCCTCGTCCCACGACCAGCCGGGCGTTTCTCTGCCCTGCATGTGGATCGATACGTCCACCTGAGCGATCGCGCCTGCTTTAAGCCAGCCGAGGTCGTTGTAGACGGTCGGGTCTGAACCGGAGACTTCGGGGCTGATCGGGTAACAATCGCAACCCGTCATAGTTCCGTCAGTGCTCTGAACCACATAGTGGTCGAGACCGTCGGAGGGCGGGCAGTCGCAATTACCCGCGCAATCCGTAGTGCCGTCGCCCTTGGCCGGGAAGTTGAGCAACACGGTTCCGTCCAGGCTCACCGTAATATCGAGCCTGTCGATGAAGGTGGTAGTCTTGTTCCCGTTGATCAAGTCCAGCACTTTGACCTTGATGAGCACCGGGAAAGCCGCGTCGTTCCAAAGAGTTACCTTTCCGTAGGCAGTTTCGCCGGGGAGCATCCTGTCCAGGTTGAACATGTTCCCTTCGCCGACGATCGTCACGCCGTCGGACTGGAGCACGCCCAATTCCGCTAAACCGGAGGTGTCGTCGCCGGAAACCCGCAGTGTCAGCGCGTCTCCGGATGTGTCGCCGTAAGGTCCGGCGTAGGGGTACGACACAGCGCCAAAAACCTGAAACACGATTGTGAAGGTTAACATGCAGGCCAAGAGCCAAGCCACGCTGACGCGCGTCAATTTTCTCCTCTTTTTTAAAGACCATTTCATGTTTAGAGGCCAGTTCATGGGCTTAAGCCAGTTCATGGGCCGACCGCCTCCTTCATCAATCCGGACGCCTGCGTTTTAGCCATGGCGGAATCCCAGCCCCAGGCCCCGGCAGCCTCAGCCGCGTTGGAAGTGGCTTGAATCGCTTCGGCGCGAAGCAGCAGGCGCAGGCTGTCCATGTCGTTTGCCGTGACAGTAAGCGTGACCTGCAACGACGTTTCCGCCGGCACGACCAGGTAGTTTCCGCTCGGATCCAGCAGTAGGATCATGTTTTTTGGCATGCCGCCGACGGTTACATCCTCCGCCTGGGCATTGACCGCCAGTCTGCTGACAAGCGACGCCTGCACGTCTGAGACGCTCACTCCGGAGACATCCTTTGCCGATGGATTTTCATCCGCATCAACATAATACGGAATCCAATCCAGACGCATATAGGTGTCCAGACTGCTTTGGTTGTCGATCTGGAAAGACTGCGACAAACCGCCGTTCCCGTCCGGGGCGAGTTCTGTTGTGGGTTCGACAGAGAGTGAAACGACCTGGGCGCTTGTAGGCGCTACGACAACCGTTTGCACGTCTTTCTGAATGAACCAGGCGTTACTGACAACGGCGCTGCTCACGGACAAAAGCAAAACGCAGGAGGATGCCAGTAAAATTTTGCTTTTTCTCATATCATCCCCCTTTACTTGTCCGGCAACTTGGAAAACCAATCTAGATTCTGTCCGGTCAAATCTTGTCCGAAATAATCTATCAAAGCGTTCTTCGTCGCCTGGCAAAACTCGGCCTCCGCCTTTACAGACGCTGCCAAATTCTGCTCCCCGCCGACGAATTTAGCGTAGAGCGGGCCTAAATCAAGGACTCCGGGTTCACCCGGCACATTGCCGTCGCCGTCGCAGTAGACATAATATGTGACTGCGCACTGCCCGGGGGTCGTATCGCAGACGAAGCTGTCTATGCAGAAAGCCCCGCCGCTGTTGTTGCGTGATATCGTAAGAGTGTGCGGCCCGTCAGTCAGGCCGCTGGCGGTGTATATTGCGTCGCCGGTCGAGTACTTAGCGTTATATTCGTTCACCATCTGGGAGGCGCCGTCGAGGTTAAAATCCGCCGAGCCGCACATAGAGCCGTTTCGCCCATATACGGTAATTGTTGTGCCACTGAAATTGAACGTCAGCACGGAGTCGCTGTTGCCGTCCGCCGCCGGGGTGTCAGGCCGCGGGTCGTCGTACAGCCAGCACCAGTCGTCGCTGACCCAGCCGGTTCCGGAGCCGTTATCAAAGGCAAAACGCTCGGGATATTGCGCGGAGTTGCCGTCAACAAACCAGTTCCCTTGATCGTTCTGATATTGATAAGGGTAGGTGTCCTTATCGACGGTCAGATTCTGCGGGCCGTCCGTGGTCATGCCCATGTCGAGGCTGTTTACCGCCTGATCGCCGAGGACAAGGCCGTTGTTATCGAACGCCGATGTGTCGCTGGTGCCCGTGTATGTAATTTTACAAACGAATGGCTTCCCATTCAGGCCTGTTATCCTGTTTGTATCGGCTATCACGGCGTAGTCGCCGTAAGGTATGGCAATGCTCGACGTAGAAAACTCCAAACTTGCCGGCGCGAGACTAGAAGAGGTCGTTATAGTGGCGGACGCGTCGGCCTTGCTCACATACCAAGCGTAGGTAATCCCGGCGCCGGCCGCCGTCAGCCCAATCGCCGCGCAGATGACAAGAACAGTAATCTTCTTTTTCGTAAAATGTTTTTTACAATTTCCCATTTCCGCTCTTCATCTCGCTTTTATTTGTCTCTTTTTTCATTATTAAATAGTACTTATTATTTAGCACTTAACCCTGTCGAAAATAGCGCAGTTAGTTGCTTTTCCCGATACCGTAAAAATAAGTCGTGATATCTCCGTTGAACTGTGACTGCGAAAACGCGGGGTTGAGGATTGCCGGCTCGAAGGTGACAGTGGAATCGTCGGAAGAATCCATCGTCAGCGTGAGCGTCGCGTCGCAGCCGTCCCAATAGCCGTCGGGATTCCATTGCGGCACAATGTCGCACTGATCACTTACTTCGGAGCCGGTGCAGTAGGGCGCGTACAGCGTGCCGGTGTAGCTTCCGCCGGTAACGCCTTCAGTGTAGACGGTGGTTCCCGGCATCGCGTACCAGAAGCCGCCGTTCCCGTCCGAAACTACCGCGTACTGGGCGTTGTCGTCGACCACGACAGTAAGGGTAGGCTGAATGACGGTCACGCTTATGTCGGCGGAGTAGTCGTTGTCGTCGTCGCACTGAAGCTGGAAGGAGATGTCGTAATCCCCCGCAACGGCCATGCTCTGCAAAAGGTCGTCCGGCACGGTTACAGTCTCGGCCGTCCAATCATAAGTATCCGAAATGTAAGCTGTGTTTCCGTCCTGCGTTGTGGTCAGCACCCAGAAATAGTGACCGGAACCTACGTAATCGGAATCGGCGGAAACGGAAAAGTCCGTGTTCCCGGCGATAACTCCGTAACTAAATACATCCTGGCCCTCAACCGCGCCGGTCACAGTCAGCGTAATCATGCCGGAATCGACCTGCGCGCCGCCGTCGTCGGAGGGGGGCGGGGTAGTTTCATCAGGATCGCCGCCGATTACCGGAACGTTCGTGACGCCGTCGCCAGGCGATTGCGTGGGCGGCTCGCTCTCTGAGCCGGAAGGGCTTGGGCTCGGGCTGTCGTCCGGGCTTGAGGATGGTACTGCCGAGGCGTCGGGGCTGGAGGCGGGTTCATCCGTCGGGCTCGCGCCGGGATCATCGGTATTTGTGCCCGCGTCAACGCTTGGCGAGGGCGAAGGGGTATCGGTCGGAACGGGAAAATCGCTTGACGGGTCCGGCGTGCCGGGATCGTCGGTTCCCGGGGCGGCGCTTTCAACAGGCGCGCCGGGGTCGTTGCTGGGATCGCCGGCAGGCGAGGCGGTATCCGCCGGGGCATCGGTGGCCGCGCCGTCCGGGCTGGCGGTCGGGTCAGGCTGGACGTTTGGGTCGCCGGAATCCTGCGGTGTCACGTCTACTGCACTAAATCCGCTTGCGCCCGGATCGTTAAGATCGGCCGCGCGCGTTTGGGCATACCTGCCGAAAACAGCCAGCACCGATACGCAAAGCACAATAGCGAACGCCTGAAACATCAAGCTTCGGTTTCTCCTGGATTTAGTCCGGCCGCTCCTTCGATTGTTCGCCTTGTTGCTAAAATTGCCTCTCACCGGGCTTCGCCTCTATTCTTATTCCAGATTTTTTTCAGGTTTTTCACTGATTCTTTTCGGGTTCCCGAACTGGCTCATCGCCTGATTCCGATCCGGTATTTTTATCAGGATTTTCTCGAGAATTTTCGGCAGCAGCTTCATCAGAGCCGTCTTTATTAATTTCAGGAGCAACTTCCTGAGCATTGTCGGTTTCTTTGTCGTCTTCTTCATTTTTTTCTTCGATTTTGTTTTCGTTTGCATCGCCTTTTTTATCTTTTTTGCCTCTGTTTTCGACCTTACTTCCACCCTGCTTGTCCACCGTCTTGTCTTTCTTGAAGAGGAACCTGATCATGTCCGGTATGAAGAAAATAATGATCAGAATGACGACACAGATGACCAAATTTTTCCAATCATGCAGCGACAGCAGAAAACCGCCCAGCCCGTTTACCCAGAACACAGCCACTCCCAGGACATTCCCGGAAGATACTGGATCAAGATCCTCCATATTGTTGGCGTCGCCCTTTGTGACGAACGTCGTCACGTCCAGGCCGGTCACTATTTTTGTGACCCTATGGGTGACTATGTCGCTTTGGCTGTCCTTGAAGCTGATAATGTCGCCGACTTTGATGTCGTCTGTTGGGGTTTCCTTCGTTATAATGTAACTGTTCGCATTGAAAGTCGGGCTCATGGAGCCTGTCAGAACGATAAAGCTGCGATAACCGAATAAAGAGTAACCTTTTTGGGAAAGCAAGGAAATGGACAGAGAAGCGAATACGAATACGACAAAGACCACCAACAAAATATTGACGATGATCCCAAGAGCGTTCTTAGATTTTTTGTTTGCCCGATTCTCTTGCGTACTCAAGTTATCGGCGCTGTTCACCCCGTTTTCCTCAGAAAGAGGCATAAACGCACTCCTTTGCGGTACGTTTCTCTAAAAAACAAAATAAACCAAGAAAACAAGACATTCAAAATATCGGGAAATGGGTTTGGTACAGGCAGGCCTCGTATGCAGGTAAACTATGCGGGTAATCGAAGTAAAATTTTGCCGAAACACCACTATGTACAGGCAATAGCGATATATTTGAATAAGCCGCATAGATATAACCATACTTCATTACAGCTTCGACAAACTAATATTAAGTATACTAGCACCGTTTTGACCAATTTGCAAGTCCTTTTTCAAAAATAATTTTGACAAATGTTACAAAGCAAAATCTGACAATATTTCGCCTTTCCGAGCGGATATGCGAGCGGATATCGATATAAGTTAAATAAAGTAGGGAAAATTTTTATTGACAAGAGGCCAATAATCCTTATAATTGATTAGTACGGTTCGGGAGGGAGCTTAGCTCAGTTGGGAGAGCGCCTGCCTTACAAGCAGGATGTCATAGGTTCGAGTCCTATAGTTCCCATTTTTCCCCAATATGCAACTGTTTAAGCAAACACAATTTTGGCGGAATAGCTCAGTTGGCTAGAGCATGCGGTTCATACCCGCAGTGTCGGGGGTTCAAATCCCT
>Ga0123354_10017542_pt1 | contig 11215 bp, 5 predicted proteins | sample TergutLab28metaG_2_FD_97872 | JGI IMG/M metagenome (GOLD analysis project Ga0123354, IMG submission 97872) | Labiotermes labralis P4 segment gut microbial communities from Petit-Saut dam, French Guiana - Lab288 P4 | ecosystem: Host-associated > Arthropoda: Insects > Digestive system > Gut ... | reverse complement strand
ATACTCAAGACAACACGCCTCTTTCTTAAACTTGTACAATCGTGTATACTCAAGACAACACGCCTCTTTCATAAACTTGTACAATCGCATACTCAAGACAACACGCCTCTTTCTTAAACTTGTACAATCGTGTATACTCAAGACAACACGCCTCGTTCTTGAACTTGTAAAATCGTATATTCAAGACAACACGCCTCTTTCATAAACTTGTACAATCGCATATTCAAGATAACACGCCTCTTTCATAAACTTGTACAATCGCATATTCAAGATAACACGCCTCTTTCATAAACTTGTACAATCGTGTATACTCAAGACAAAACGCCTCTTTCATAAACTTGTACAATCGCATACTCAAGACAACACGCCTCTTTCTTAAACTTGTTCAATCGTGTATACTCAAGACAACACGCCTCTTTCTTAAACTTGTACAATCGCATACTCAAAACAACACGCCTCTTTCATAAAACCCTCAGCAAGATTTTCCCACGGATCCACAAAAGCAGGAAGCACCGTTCTGTGTTTGAATGCAACTATGAAAATATAACCGACCTAAGCTGACTATTTACAATTGTGCGTAAAAAAGTCGACCTGAGTTCAACACCTGCGAAAGTTTTCAACCTTTTGTAATAATGACATGGCAAAATTTGGAAATATTCGTCATCCCATAGCAGAGTGATAATAAACGTGCCTGGTTACCATGACTCACTTACATCAGATCATTGCTTACGTCTTTCCGGTTTCATATAACTCGATGCACATACATCAGGCTCAACAATTACACAGCCATACACATGATACAACGACCCGAAACGTCCGGATATCTTCCTTTTCTGAGAAGTTTCTGTGCACGTATTGTATTAATCTTTTTTAAAAAGCAAAGGTAAAAATCTCAGTACGTTTGTAATGAAAAATAATACAAGGTTTGGTACAAAATTCAATTCGCTGTTATGACGGGTTAGGTGGATCCAAGTGGCTACAAGTTTTCATCATATTTTCCTAACATAGCCCATATCGGGAAAATGTAGAATTTTGAGTAGGCCTGTTTGTGAAAAAACAAAGTCTGTGATATTAAATCCGAGTCAGGAGTGAATATTTTCTTGTTTTTGCAATGGTTATGAACGTTAAATGAAAAAAAGTTCATACAGAGTCGGATTGTTGCAAGTGGACGCACACGTATTGAGCAAGGGTCTGCCAAACGCAATATCCGACACTGGAATGAAACCAGCTAGTTAGTACATCCAAAACACTATAAAGAGTTTTGTGACTTAAGAATGACAATATTTCGGGGAAGCCAATTTCTTTGTTTCACCTGGTTGCCACGGTGATGAATGGGATGTGAGCGAAACCCGCAAAAAGATGCCCACAAAAAGTAAATCGGTAAAAAACAATAATAAGTAAAAATTTTAAAAATTGGTAACAAGAACGTACCAGAAACAGGAAGACTGTTGGATCAGGAATCTTACTGGTGCTGTTCGCGTTCTTGTACTTCAGGGTGAACTTTCTTCTTACACACAGAGTAACTGAAACATCGAATTCTTGATTCAGTGCGCCACTGAACTTAACATGGCCATGAAACATTACACGTACATCTTCAGCCGTATGTTATGTTATGTTATGTTATGTTATGTTTTCATTACAATTGAAACTCTGTTTATAAAAAAAGGACAATTCCAATGAACATTTAAAACAATTTTTTTCGTCGTCGGTTATTCCAGGTAACCACATTCGGTAAAACGAACTGAAAATTTTCTGAATGAAGGCATCACGATGTGCTTGTAATTCAATTGACGTTACACAGTATACGTCGGCACAATCTTTTTTATTCTTAAGCAAGGCTACATGTTTCGACTAAAAGTTAGTCATCTACAGGCCCTTACAACATTTTCGTTACCAGATGCTTTGCCCACTTTGGGATCCCATAGTGTTTACAATTGTGGAATACATCTAGTTAAAACTTTCTAAAAAGATTTTTATTTTTTTATAAAGTGTGTTATTTACAGATTGTGTCTAAACATTAAAGTATTTAAAAGTTCTTCCTTAACAGTGCGTTGATGATCACCGGATATTCAACTGTGATCATCAACGCACTGTTAAGGAAGAACTTTTAAATATTTTAATGTTTAGAAACAATCTGTAAATAACACACTTTATAAACAAAATCAGAACCTTTTTATAAAGTTTTAACTAGATGTATTCCACAATTGTAAACACTATGGGATCCCGAAGTGGGCAAAGCATCTGGTAACAGAAGTGTTGTACGGGCCTGAAGATGACTAACTTTTAGTCGAAACATGTAGCCTTGCTTAAGAATAAAAAAGATTGTGCTGACGAATACTGTGTAACGTCAATTGAACTGAAAATTGTTTTATTCATATGAAGTTCCTTTTAGTAGACAATAAAAGCAGAAGGCCATTTATCTGTTGGTGTTGAAAGCGAAACATATTTATCGCCTTAAGGTACCTTTTTTTACGGCACGCAAATCAAACAAGAGACTAGCGGCATGGTCGTTCTGCTTGCCATGTGGGTGCAATGTATTTGTTTGTGCGAAATATGACAACTGCGCTAAAAAAATTGTACCGAAAATTCTGTTTTTAATTTGTTGCTGTTTCAAGAGTTGTTTTCCGTCGATCAGAACTTAAGGAACTGTAGCAATATGGGTGCAACTGTAGCAATATGGGTGCAACTGTAGCAATATGGGTGCAACTGTAGCAATATGGGTGCAACTAGAAAACGGACCAGCAGAAGAACGTCAAGTCCACATAACATAAAACAACAAACGAACTACATAGATCTATATTCGTACTTTAATTAGATGTATAAAATTTATTAAAAAGACCAAAATTACGGTACAAACTACACCATCTTTCACCATTCTGTATCACACGTGCCTTCTATGTACATCACAGCACAGAATCCTACTATTGACAACAATTTGTAACTTCTACTCATCATGGTTTTACCATTTAACTAGAATTTTAACCGAAACTATAAGATTTGAAGGCTAATGACGGACATGTCCACGTCTATACGTACATTTTTTGTGGCGCTGCGGCCCAACGCGGGCCATGGCCTCATCATTCTTGAGGTTTCTTGATCACACACAACGATACATCAGAGTCGGTAGGACTCCTCTGGACGAGTGATCAGCTCGTCGCAGAGATATCTATCTGATAACACACACCACTCACAACAGACAAACATCCATGCCCCTGGTGGTATTCGAACCCACGATCGTAGCAGGCGAGCGGCCACAAACCTATGCCTTAGACCGTGCGGCCACTGCGACCGGCATCTATATGTACATACCAACTCTTGTTATATACATTTGTTCATCGTTGCTTTCCGAAAAGTACAGAAGTTCATTAACAGTTTTGAGGAATATATAAATGACACTGTCTGTAAATGTTGAATTATATTCTGTTAATTTTGTAGGAATCCATTGAATTTTGATAAACTGATGTCCAATGTGAAGTTGTTTGCATCCATAATCAAGTCATTTATCTTTCACCGCTGATATGAAAGACCAATTACGGCAAATTATGATTCATATCTCGTCGACACAGTTTCTGCAATACGAGTTACCTACGAGAATAACAAAAGATATTTTATCTGTCTCGCTGTAGCATAGATATCATTGGTCATGGTGCTGATTGACCCTGTCATGTTGTCTCCCCTTGATACTGAACACGTATAGACAGAAATAATTACCAAACGCTCCCAAATGGAGGTCCGTTCTGCCTGGAAATGCTAAATTGTATACAAACATAAAGTGGTTATCAATCACCATTTACACATCTATTTATTATGTCACGTTAGTCGAGTTACACGTTTAGACCACTAAGCTCTCATCTTCAAGTCACTGAAATACATGAAATTAAAATTATATTTGTAACTTCATTTTTGTATTTTATGTTTTTTTGACCGTGAATCTCTGTATAATATTGTAAATAAAACCAACTTGGTGCACAATTTATTCTTAGTATATTTATTTTTATCAATCTCTACATGTTTCGGGCGACTATGGGCCCATCATCAGGAGAAACAACTGTGTTTATGCGACACTTGGTACTTGTCATTCTTTCTGTGTGCATGACTGTCTGGTATGCAAGAGCATATGCTCCTGCATACCAGACCGTCATGCACACAGAATAGAAAGTACCAAGTATCGCATAAACACAGTTGTTTCTCCTGATGATGGGTCCATAGTCTCCCGAAACATGTAGAGATTGATAAATATAAATACAGGGTTATTCGAAATGATTGTCGGGGTTTTTAACAACCTCGTTCTCCAGATGCAACCACATGTGATTTCTTTCTATGGGGTTACGTCAAGGATCAGGTTTATTTTCCTCCTCTTCCCGCAAGTATCCCGGAACTGAAGGTACGAATCAGAACCGCCATTGAAACAATCACCGCTGACATGCTACAGACATGAAACGAACTCGATTATCGTGTTGATGTTTGTAGAATCACAAAGGGTGCACATATAGAGCACCTGTAAGGTATGTAACAAAAACTTGGAGTGTTGTTCTATTACATAAAAGACATATACTCCTATCTCAAGTGTATTGTGTACGACAAGTTGTTAAAACTCCGACAATCATTTCGAATAACCCTGCATACTAAGAATAAATTGTGCACCAAGGTGGTTTAATTTACAAGTTCATTTTTGTATGTTTAGACTGAGATATCCAGCCATGCGTATCACAATATACAAGTGAGTATAAAGTGTTATAACAAGTAAAGTGATTCATAAGTAATTGAAAACAAACAGCGTCGGCGCTGAGAAGGTGCGGTCTTTTAGTTCCTTTAATGAAGGTTTTTTTTTCCTGCGCTGTCTTTTTGTTGTCGTCTCCAGAGAATGTGGTGTCCGATACTATGTCGGACTAATATGTTGATAACTGTTTTTGGTAGTATATAATACATAACGTGGCTTGCTCTCCCCGACAACGTGCGTGCACAGATCAATAATACCAGCTCCAAACAACAATACCACGACATAATGGAATTTTAAACATAAACAATAAAACTCTCCTGCTATACAGACAACAAAAGGAAGCCCACCACCATTATATAAACATTACGTACCAACTAAGAGACAGTTATCAACGGATAAGCCCGACATATTGTCCCATATCACGTAGTAATCAAGCAGCTTTTCTTCTCGACAGAAAACAAACATAACCGAAAACGGCAGGACAGGAAGTAATAGACCGCATCTTTTCAACGCCGACACTGTTTGCTTTCATTACTTATCGCATATTTCACCGGTTACAATATTTTATACTCACTTGTGTACTGTAACAGGCATGGCTTGGTATCTCAATCCAAACATACAGGAATGAAGTTTCTAATGCAATGTTAATTTCACATATTTTAATGGCTTGAAGATGACCACGTAATGGTCGAAACAAGTAACCATGTAACTAGTCTAACAAGACATAATAAATATTTGTGTTGATGGTGAATGATAAATACAGTATAATGTATATAACATAGCGGGATGTCCAAAGTGAAATCTGGAGACAAAGATTAATTTCACACAATTTTCAATAGTCCTATTTTTGGCACCTAACGGGGAGGGCAGGGAGGACAAATCACTTACAAACCAATTAAAAAAAAATTCACATCCACAGGGTTGTCAACTCGACCTTAACCTAAGCCCTAAGTCATGGGGGCTACCGCATCAAATACAGACTTGCCTGGCATGGCGAGTTGTTATCATGCGCAGTCTGGGGCCGGACTGACGTCATGATAAGCTCGTGTCGGTGCTATGGCGTACCTGATTTGCTGCGAGTACCCAGCCGATACTCCCACAGATGGGTCCTCAACCGCTGAAGGTTCAGCCGACACTGTTTTGGTTGTAACGTTACGGTTTGCGCGCTGCTTCTCTTGTTACTGTCCTGAGTTCGACGGTCTGCTTCCAAAGCACACTGCTGTATTCACTGAACTGCTGCACACCTCGGAAAATCACTGCACTTGTCATCACAACACTAGTACTAACTAACACTAGCATTTACGAGGTCGCTGCAAGCGTTTTCGAATTCACATCACACACAACTAGAAGCAGAGTGGTCAAAACAAAACCAAAATTCACACTGGTCTGCACAGACAAACTAATGATCTAAAAACACAATTCAAAATAAAAAAAAATCACACGATAGGCGTATGTTTTAAAAACTCGAGGTATAATAGTTTTCTTTCACTGCACAAACGCCCCCAAAAATAAATAGTAAGTTACCGAAAAATTGAAGCCATACGCCTCTTATCTATTGGCTAGCTGCCAGCCGCTATTACGTGCTTCAGTTTGGTAGCAACGGATTTGGAGAGATATCAGAGTTTACATAAATTGGATGCGACAGACTGAAGTTCAATATTAAAACTGAAATTTAAAATGTATACAGTTGCTAGTAGATGTTTTATGCATTGATTTTGTGTTAGCCAATAACTGTTTCAGGTTGTAAGTTTTGTGTAGCATAAGGAATTTGAAATTAATTAAGTAATCACAGTCATAAATATTCACTAGGCTGTGTATAAATGTCGGTGTTAAATAGAATCAGCAGCAACATTTCGTTTAATGCGAACATCGTATGGAAATCTGATATTTATTGGACCGTGCATCAATGTGATAACTGAAGAATAAAAAAACAACTAGATGCCACTTATCATTTTATTGTACTTCTTACAGGCTCAACATGTTTCGGGCATTACTATGCCCATCATCAGGAGCTCGCGACTATGATGTTGATTACCACATTGGTCGTTTCGTTCTTGGTTTGTTGTATGTTGGAGGTTAGGTGCGGTTGGTCTGGGGTAGTGTCGGGGCTGCAGCCCGGACACTACCCCAGCTTCGGTCTTAACGGTTGTCACCTGAATTGACCAAGAAGAAATTTTGCGAAATGTTCCGCAAATCGAAATGTCTGTTTATTGGTAATTAACGAAAAATGAAATGCAGTCATTATTTACTCAATTACGACAGGTCCAGCTGTTTGCCTTAACGAACCAATCAGAAATAAACAGGATATAGTGACGAAGGTATGATTTAGAAGAATGAATGTTTTAACTGCACGCAAAACATCATCTTCAAAATGTCGTTAGTTTAACAACGTGTCATAGTTCAAATGTATTGCATGCAGAGACACATTGCAGTACAAGTAAACCACAACACACGTGAAATGACACGTGTTTCATGAGACAAACTACAGGCAGATAAACACCGCATTCGTCACAGCTGTGCCAGAAGAAACGCGTTGGAAAAAGGAGTTGATGATGGTCAGAAAAAGAGACGCCTCTGCTGTGCAGGGTCAGCAGCTGTCTGCCTGTCTTAGAACAGACCAGGAGGGGAGCAGCGAAGTTGTAAATGGAGCTGGGTACGTCGAGTTACAAGGGGAAGATACAGAACAGGCTGCGGCGGATTATTTTATGCTGATATCGTGTGACGTCCACGTGGCATAACTGAGCAAAATAACAATACATATCAGCTAAAGCTAAAAATTTGAAAAGCTAATATTCTTAGCTGGATACAGTGTTTCTTTATAAAAAAAATGTACGTTGCTAACAATATATTATAATATAGATTTAAATTTCATCTATTGGTAGCCATGGCATTCACCATTCCACACGTTAAGACAAAGCAGAATATATTGCTAACATGCGGCAACGCCTTAGCAAAGTGAAACTTCACCAATACTAATACTACTCACTGTAGAGTTGTGCCACATATGCCGTGAAGACACAGAGGGAATGTACAGGTATAGTTCCACTAATTCGCGACCGCGGCGCTAGAGGTGTATAGCAATGCTAACATTAATAGTTTCGTATTTCCTACAGTGTAACATCAAATCAATAAAACCAGTACGTTTTGTTTGAGCTAAATTTTACAGAAGGCTGGTTTCGTTAACACCAGGGTTTATTTTTGCAGCATGCATGGTTATATATATAGTATTATCTAGTAGCCAGTTCCTCAATGTGCCACCCATATTAACAAGCACTGCACATCTCTCGAACACTTATAAACCCGAAATATTTTGAAATTTTTAAGTATAATCACTTCTTCTCTTAGATTCTCTATAATTTTTTTGATATATTCTTTGTTACCTTGTGTTATGTTGTATTAATCCTCTTAATAAAATTTTATAGAAATCCAGTTAATGTAATAGATAATTCGCATCGTTTTTAAAATTAATTAAACTCATCCACCACGATTCTTCCACTAATAAATTAGGCTCAAATTATTTGTTTCATCGTAAGGAGACTCTTACATTTTCAACTTACTGTTACCTGCATATAACTCTAAACAATCGAAACATTCCACCGTACTTATAAGTGTAACTCACTATGATCGCGCATTCTTAGGCCTGTACACGTAAAATAATAAATATAACAGTGAATTAATATTAGAGTATATTAATGGATCGGATCCCGTATTTTCCAATACATTCAAGTAATGAATTGCTTACAACAGAGACACCAACTCTACTACTTCTTCTTCTACATCATAAAACTCTGCCCACTCTGGAACACAGCTGTAACCAAAACTTATCCATATTATTTTATACTTTGCAGAATTATTAACGTACATATTTAATATCGCTTTTGTCTTCAGTCACACCCACTTTATTCCTTTCATAACACTGGAATCTCTATAACCATTCCAGTGTTTTTTTTTTCAATAACACAAAGTACTGAAGATCCCAGTTTTCTTCACTTCGCTCTATTCACCTAATTTTTTTTAGAATAAATTACTTCTCTAGACTACGGACCGGCCATACGTACACCTAATTTTTCCAAATTCCTCCCCTCTGCGTTACTTCATCTATCATTATTTTTACAAGTCTTTCCAAGCCATCTGCTCAAAACATTCTGCTGGACTAACACTCGTCAAAACAACAGACAAAGAAATAACATGGTTCTCCTCACATCGTTACCCAGTTATGAACTCAACAACGACCACTTTTTTTTAAACATGACATAGCGCCCATTTACCTTCCTGCTCGCTTCTACAACAGTGACATCACCGTTAGCACGCAATATACTCATATACAGTATTTCAAACACATTTTATATGCACCGCTTTTGACAAGCCAATGTTGCTTCCTAGCACTCAACCTGTCTCCCTGTTCAGTGAATATTAACTTACCTTTGATAGCAGAACTCTGTGTAGGCTCACTTGTAAATATCATTACTTATCACACACTTGGCCACTTAAATACCGTTTAGTACTAATGTTTCGGAAAATCCTGTGACGTGTTTCTAAAGCAGAACATATTATATTAACATTCGATGACGTAATACTTAAGTTTTGTCAGCTTCAAGGTTTATATAACTTCGAAAAGAGGAAAGCATATATATAGATGAAATTATAATCTGTTACACAATATTATCTTAGAAGAACTATAGGAATATTTTAAATTAATTTATCCTTACACACTTGCGCATTCTACCCGCGTTAGATGCGGTCGAAGAAGCTAATGATAAATCTGGGTAATGATAATTTAACAGTTTCAATATCAGGATTCGAACGGGTTGCCAACAAAATACAAGTCAGCAATATGGCAAGTGTTGCATCTGACTAGTTCTTGCCAAGCAATTTGTAAATATTGCTGTAAATACAAGAATATAAACAGCCAACTGGATGCAACAATAATAATTTTATTAATAAAATTATTATTGTTGCATCCAGTTGGCTGTTTATATTGTTGTATCAATGATGCGCCGTCACACAAACATTAAAATTGCTCTAAGTCTCTTCCCCTCTTCCTGCTTCACTTCAACAAGATGGCCGTTGTTATTTCAGGAATCGTAATGCATCCTGTGGCAGTTACTGGCATATGAAAACATTAGGGAAGTTACAAATGCACATTTCTAGTAAAATAAGAAGAATTAACTTTTTCAACTAATATTTTGTGTTTATTAATACAGACCAAAATTATGAATTCAAATGCAACAATCAACATTTTGCCTGGAAATGCTTAATTGTAAAAACTGAAAGTTAAATTTGCTGTGACCTTCAGAATGCCAAACACGTGGCTGTCTGTTCAGCTCAAACTTCGAAAAGAGTCAAAAGAGTGTTTAATATCAACAGCCGAAAAACGTTATTCTGGATTCCAAGTGTTTTTAACGTAAATTAATTAATACACAGCCACGTGTACCTGCTCAATAACTAGGAACTGCAGCGCACTATATCTTCCCGGGTCCTAACTCGTTGCAGCAAGCGGTGAAGCAGTGTGCAAGTGGAAGCCAACTAGCACACGTTCATCCCCAACGAATGTCAACGAACTTCTGCACGAGTTTTGGCGGTAAACCGTATTAAGTACATAAGCACTCAAGGTTAATCCTCAGTGCAGGTGGCGGAAGGAGAAAAAGAGCTCACCACTGTTATTTACAGAATAAAATAAACATGTAAAACTTTGATACATTGAAAATATCCTCTTACAGTCCACGTTATGAGGAAAGTGCTGTTCAGTCTCGGCTCTACAAAATGTACGGATTTTACGTTTTCGATCAAAATGTTATTGTAACGTACACTTTGCTGGTCATGTAGCGAGCTGTGTTACAGACGTGAATGTCACACTATGTACGGCAGAGGGGCAAGTTAAATTTTGGAAAAACGCAAAATTCTTTCCAGTGCCCTCGACTTTATAACCGGTGGGAAAAATTATTTGGTTACAAGGTACAAAATTATTTTCTGAAATGTAGGAATACATATGTTTCCGAATGAGGGTGGTCAGAAGCATCTGGTAAGGGATACAAAAGGTCAGTTGAGTAGCAAAGAGAAGGATGGTTACAGGGCAGAGAGTGAGAAGGAGTCATGTGTGAAGTAGGATAAACAGATAACTGAAGAAAGAGACAAGTAGAGGTTAGAATAGGATAGAAGGTGCGGTAAGCATTTACAAAAGAGAATTCTAATTGTTACACATTTGTCAACGTCAAGTTTAATGGAGTTTTGAAGTTTGCTGGGACAGTCAAAATTCGAGGGCTTGACATTTTTTGGAAATGTAAGTCACGAGGGGGTGGATACCGTGTAAGTTACGGCAGCCCATTGAAAGTGTCCAGTAGAACACGCTTATATGGGGGTTACATATGTTACGTTAAAAGATATCGCGTCGGTCATAAGAACCAATGGGGAGGAAGAATACAAAATTTTGAAGTTTTCGGCCTATTACGAGACTGCTAAATTTACAGGGGACCAATCAGACTTGTTAGGCAAATT
>Ga0123354_10017540_pt1 | contig 11215 bp, 4 predicted proteins | sample TergutLab28metaG_2_FD_97872 | JGI IMG/M metagenome (GOLD analysis project Ga0123354, IMG submission 97872) | Labiotermes labralis P4 segment gut microbial communities from Petit-Saut dam, French Guiana - Lab288 P4 | ecosystem: Host-associated > Arthropoda: Insects > Digestive system > Gut ... | reverse complement strand
GTGTGTGTGTGTGTGTGTGTGTGTGTGTGTGTGTAATATTCGAAGTCAACGACTTTAGATATTACTGAGAAACTTGTTGCCTACCTCCATCTTCGTGTTCGGCAGCAACACAATGCAAAAACCCCAAAACAGTACTAAGTTATTTGTACATATGTAGTGTTTGAAATTCATGCACGTGCTACTCGACGATAGGAAAGTTATAACACAAAGGAATTCTGAGTAGCCTTTTGATCAATTAACGACCCAACATGCTTGTAGTAATAAACACTATAATGGATGCTTCATTATACGGATGATACTTGGTCTCTTATGGTCGAGGATTTGGAATGTTTGTAGGTCTATGTATGCAGAGTTTCGGAAATACCAAAACCTCTCGGTGATCTGGATAGGATGGAAGTATTCTATGTCTCATTAAAGTAATAGGAAGTACTGACAAAGTCTGTCGACCGTGAGACCACATGAAAACGAAGTATTCAAAGGCACTTTTCGACACTTGATTCCGTTCAAACGTTAATACCTCCATTCTCTATATTAAGTATTCTTTCATCATAACAGTCGATACATCGTTCTTACTACATCTGAATTGTACGGACATGAACATCGTCGAAAATAGTCACCTGTAAAACGGGGATAAATAAATAGAATACAACTTGTTTAATGTTTGTTCTTTTATGGTGACTGGTTATTCTAAATTTTGACTTTTTGCTGACCGTGCAACTCAATATATTTATGTCGGTATTTAACCAACTTGATGCACAAAATTTGTTTCACAGTAAGTTTTATTTCATGCCTCTACATATTTCGAACACATGTGCTCAACATCAGGAAGTCAAAATTGCATTACACAGCCTCTGGTATCATCACACCTATAGGTGCTCGAAACATGCAAAGGCATGAAATAAAACTTATTGTGAAACAAATATTTTCATCAAATTGGTTAAATACAGAGAAAAATAAATGGTTATTCTAAATTTTATACATTTTATAAGAATCAAAAAAGTCTGAATTATACACTACGTAAGAATGACAACTCACATGTAATAAGAGCTCGATATTGTACTGTTAAAAGACGTTGTTTCAACAAAATAGTCTTAAATTATATCATACATCAGTGTTTTGCAAACTTTTCTTAAATTTTTTCCGTTTTATAATAATAATGATTATTATTACAATAATTCTTAAATATGCCTTATATGTAAATAACAACACAACATACACAACAAGAATTCGTTATACGGTGTTAAACGCAGGTGCTTTTAAGAGCATGAGCCTAGGTTATATCATACAGCAATGTTTTCAACCTATGGTTCGCGATCCAAATTTGGGTCGTGATTTGTTCTTCGTGTGTTTCAAAACAAATTCATAAATCTACTTGTTACTACATTACACATTCATTACAAGTGTATTAAAAGCGACTTTTATGTACGTAATCACACGTTGCAGCTAATATTGGCTTGTACTGCATGTTATAAATGATGATTTAGAACATTGAATAAGTGAGTTTCCAGCCTCTCGATGACAAATTATTTGATTTGCTGAACAATTACTGTTTTCTCGTCGACGTCCCTGCGTGGTTGAAAAAATTTTGACAGTTTGAGGAATAAAAAGAAATGAGAAAAAATTCAAATAGGTCTATTAAGATCATGAAGACTAACATTAGACAAGTAGCACTAAAGTCAAAAACATGCAGAAGTCCATAAATTCGTGTATGTCCATCATAATTTCATCAAGTAATTAAGATTTAACCTTCGTTATACCGATTCGTCTTTTTTATCTTACACCTAGTATCTTGAGCCAAAAATATTGCCTCATATAGGGAGAGGCTCAGAACTACTGAGAAACACTGATATACAATGACAAATTTTGAATGCAGAATTATATGAAGCGTGTAGCCTGTTTATGGTAGAAAACCAATATTTCCGTAGCGGAACTAGTAAAACCCACGAAGAATGTGATTAAGTCTACCAGATCTCAGATCAACTATTTATAGTGGCGACCGTCAAAATACACGCCAGTCTTGAATATAATTCGACTGCGCATTCGGTATGCGCTACAGAGCAAAAGGGAATCAGTGTGAATAGAAGTAACCCCGTAATGCTTCATTTGGCTGTTCAGTAAGAGCGAGAGGGCATCAGTAGCAGCAACAGTAAATTTTTATAATAACCGGTTCAGTAAACCGAACGACTTTGCCTACAGTGACAGTGCAATCCTGAATTCAGGAATTACGGTTTTCGAATCTTGACCGAATTACAGACTATCCTGTAGAGTTTGTGTAGTTCTATCATTCATTCTGAAGAATTCCTGGATGGTATACACAAATTCATTACTAAACCTTTTCCAAACCACTTCTGATGTAACGCCACATGATTTCAGACAACGATACATTGACGTAAATAGGTAAAGCAATTCCGTTACAGGCCTGGACAGCCCCTGAGGGTTCCAGGAGTATGAGGCTCCCAGATTTCAAGACAATCGGCACACGTAGTTGGTAAGGTAGTCAGCCCTACGCACCGGCCGCCTTTACCACCAGGAAATGCTCCTGGTACTCATTTGTGCAAGAGTCTGAGTCAACTCTAGTGCCATAGTGAGGCCAGAAGGATTATGTCAATGAAAAATTCCAATGACACAATCGGGAATCGAACCTGCGACCTTCCGGGTTGTAGCGCAGTGCCTTAACCAGTTGCTCCACCGCCTGCCCCCCCCACCCCCTCACAGTGACGTAAAATAGTAAAATAAACTAACCTGTTCATTTCAACAACAAAAACGTCAACAATACAAATCTTAATGTCTTCTAGATTGACACTGTGTAGTTTGCTGAAAGTTTACCACTGATTTGAAGAAATTTGATACACCCACTTCTTTCTTAATGTTCGTAAAAAATGCACGGAAATAAATGACGTCACATTCCAGGAGAACATAACCTTGATGTTCACAGCACTAGGAATATTTATTCTCACAACAGAATAGAAGCTGACTCTAATATGGCAGTGTCTCGACATTCAGTTAGCTCAATTTTGCTACTTCGATTAGAAAGAATATTGATGTAACTGCAGATATATTAAGAGCTCATGGAATTGGCGGTTGTTTCCCAGTCTCTCAATAAATATTTAGTGGTATTATCTGCATTCAGTCCACTAGTAAGATAATTGCGTATAACTTAGACTGGAGCTCCCTCTGTTCATTTTTGAACATGAATAATCGCAGTTTTCAATAGAGCAAAACTACTTTATACATGTTTTATATCTCTTTTTTACATTACTGAACAAAGAAAATTGTTGTGATCCACTGAAAACTGTAACTGTTCCTGTTCAATACAACACACAGTGGAATACACAATATAAAGATGATCATTTGAACCCATATTTTAAAATCTGCTGGAAGGTAAAGAGTTTAAAATTATATCACTGGATTTGAAAAATTTCTAAATAATATCTTAATTAATTTTTGTATTAATTATATCATATATGTTGTGCGCAACGTAGATAATGTTAAATGTCTTTACATTTTGGACATTGGGAATTTGCGTTTGGAAGTTATTAATAAGTATTTTAAATATAAAAAGTAATTTATTATATCTTGGATTTCAGATATTTTCAGAGAATTAATCTGTGCATCTGGAAAGTAAAATATGAACAGAGATCAAGACAGACTATTCCCGAACCTCCACAATAAAGGGCAGGAGTTTTAATCTCTACACCTTCCGGTTCTTTCGTCAAGTTTCCTGTTTTCTGATTTGCTGCTTTGATGGAAGTGACAGGACTTCCAGACGAACGACTCGGTTTCCGTTTTAGAGTTCGACTTATGTCCTTCTGTCGTATAGTTCAGAGTTCTGGATTATCAGCCTTCTCTCCTTGATGTATAAGGAAAGGCATTTTATTGTTCCTCGTGTTCATTTATGTTTTCCTTTAATAACTTTTCGACACAATTACAAGTTTCCGTACAATTCTGTACGAACATCACGATATTATGACTTACATTACTCTTGTACCTGGATTATAATTTTATAACACCGAAAAATGCAACAGAATTAAGATCTTTACAACTTATGAAGTGGTAAAAATATTAGTCACTTAAATCGTAGCTCTAAAATATTATGTTATACGTGATGTTATACAACACACAGTTACTTAGAAGGTTACAGACAGCACAGTGGAAAAGTTGTGACATTGCGAAAACTCTATTTAATTTTTCTAGCTCGCAAGTCACTGTAAATAGACCAGTGATATATTTTGAGGTGGATCATTAGCAAAACTTCAGTATAAAAATTATATATGTGGCATTTACAAATAATGCAGTTTTGGAGAATATTGTACTTTGTGCTTCAAAATTTAATGTCAAGGGAGCTAAATGTCGGTGGAAATAGACACATAAATTTTATCACTCTGTTGTAATGTTGTTACTCTATAGTTCTAGGTGACCTTACTATTAGACGGAAGAACTACATGGACGTTTGTCATCACGCGTTCTCCCCAGACTTCATTGTTTCTGTTAATGAAGTATGAAACACGCATAGCTGCTACTGTGACATATCTTCCAAATTACATTCCGCATGGTTGAACACTGTCCATAAAAGGCGGAGTCGGGACTAACGGTGCAAGTGGGGAGCGGATCGGATGAAATTGTATGTGGAAAGTATGGGCAGGGATCGTGACTGCTTTGATCCAAGCGGAAGCTCATTTTAAGCCTAGCCAGGGGAGGTTTCACCCAGTCCTGATGTCACAACAACACCAAACTAAATTAAAAGAGAAAAATACTTTCACGACTACAACTTCCACCAACTACCGCCCCCTCCGTCGTTTACTGAAACAAATACACCGATGATACTCTCTACACTATATTCGGAGCTAAAATTTTAAGTGTTGGCTTATGAAGACAGCCTTCATCATAGTGCGGGCTGTCCGCATTGAGATCAAACAGATATATATCTGCTGCACAGCACATTTGGGTACCTTTTTTAATCCTGTAAATTGTTACATGTACGCAGTACAAAAACTGGCGACGAGGTTTGCTAACATGTACGTATTACACGTGCAAGTTAAAACTGAACTGGTTTTGCTGATCACAAAGTGACTTTCCAAACTGTGTAACCTCCATAGTTTTTATCGTTATCCAGTATTTTTTTTATTGCAAGATAGATTCAATTTTTCTAGAAAATAAAACCATGGTCCTTTCGAAATATATGAGTACTTTTCGCAGAGCATTGCTGCAATCAGTTTCAGGTTTCAAACAGTCCAAAACTACTCGGACCACGACAAGAATTCATATCCCAGAAGATCTGAGTCTTCAATAGCATCGTTCTGAGAACACAATTTCTCACAAAAGGAGCAATTTCCATACATAATGCGACTTTTAAAAAATCTCATTATTTGAATGGGAATAAAAGTGTTCATAATTATAACACCATACAATGAAAGTAAGGCTGAAAAATGTTGAAGTGTACTAAGGTAATATTAATGCACAAAAAAAACGGTTTGCCTCAAAACTAACACACGTAAATGTAGTTAGATGTGACAAATAATCTGGTGTCCAGATTTAGGTGTCCGTTTTACAATTACAATTAAATTGACAATTTGCTGTGTCCTTCTGAAGTGCAATATATATTTGTCACTTCCTATTTGTTTACATGATACTTTCTCAAATGCTTACTTTATATACACTTTCATTTGTGGACACTAATAACACAGATCAACAGTCAAAATCTAGCATTGATGAAATAAGTCTTTTATTGCTATTTAGTGGGTGCTGCACACGAATATGGCATTAAGAATTGTTGTTTAGCTCTTGTTTAGAAGATACAGGAGGCTATGTTCATGTACACTGCGTTCTGAATTCAAATTAGAGTTTGAGTCATAAATGACAATCACGGGTAACTAAAGCTGTGACTAGCGTAAGGTCACATGATAAGGTCATTGCATCAGCCGCCAGACAGTGCCTCAGTTTCAGTCTCTACAAACGAAGGTGTAGGAAAAGATGTCTCGCTCTTGTGTGGCCGCCGCACAATATGTGCAAATTGTGTGCAACACGTCTTGGAGGCTGGATAAACCTTGAGGGAATGGCAATGCCGTTTGCCTTTCCAATGGTGTGGAGGGAACCCTCAAATCACAGCAGTGACTGCTACTTTTGCTTGACACCTCCTGTGGCAAGTGGCATGAACAGAAAGAAGAAGCAGAGAATTGACTATCCAAATATGCCCTCTGCCATCAGACTTGTGCCTCATGGGGAAGATCTGTCTGTGCCGGAACCACCAAAAGAATACAATATGAATTCGGTGATGGAAGAGGAAGACACGGAGAAAACAGGACCTCACAAAGAAAAATCTACAGATCCAGACTTCCAAGTTCCAGCACCTGAGTCACCTCACAAACTTACACAAAACGAACTGAATGATCTAGTACGGGATTTAGAGCTGCCAAAGGTAAAGGCCGAAATGCTTGCGTCCAAAATGAAGCAATGGAAATATTTGGATGAAGGCGTGAAAATAACTCTATATCGTTATTGCCGAAAACATCTGGAAGAATATTTCACCATGGAGGACACTCTAATGGCATGCAAAGATGTGTATGGCTTGTTCAAAACATTAAAAATGAGCCACTGCTCAGATTAATATCTATTCATAGATTCCTCCAAAGTCATTCTTAATGCTATTCTTCTGCACAATGGGAATGTGTTACCTTCCATCCCTGCTGTAAATGCATTTAGAATTTAAAAAGTGGTGATGGCATGAAGCAGTTACTGCAATACTTAAAGTGTGACACATACAAGTGGCACATTTGTGCGGAACTGAAAGTCGTTGCACTTTTGCTTTTAGCTCGGGCAAATCAAATTTCCTTGTTTCTTGTGTGAGTGGGACAGCAGAGACAAGGCACATCACTATGTTAAAAGGATATGGCCTGCCAGAAAGATTTTGAAGCCAGGACACAAAAATGTAAAGCATCATTCACTGGTTGAGTCATTGAGGATTTTGTTGCCACCTCTTCATACCAAATTAGGCCTCATGAAGAATTTTGTGAAAGCTGTAGATCGTAATGTTACAGCACTTCTGTACCTGCGACAACCCCCCCCCCCTGCTTAGTGATGCCAAGACACAAGAGGGTGTTTTCACCGGTCCGGACATTCGCTCACTTCTTCGTGATGAAGTATTTGAACGCATCATTGCGGGTGATGAAAAAGAGAGCATGGAATGCCTTCCGAGAGGTGGCTACAGGCTTCCTAGGAAATAGAAGGGCAGATAACTACAAGGAACTTTTGGAAGAACTTCTACCCTCATATCAGGAACTGGGGTGCAATATGTCCGTGAAAATTCACTTTCTGAGTTTTCATCTGGACTTCTTTCCGGAGAACTGTGGTTCTGTGAGTGACGAGCACCGTGAATATTTCCCCCAGGACATTGCAGCAATGGAGGACATATACAAAGGGAAATGGAGCCCATCAATGCTTGCTGATTATTACCGGACCTTGATGCGTGATTCTCCAAATTCGATGTCCAATCGGTAGGTGAAGAAGACCCGGTTGTACTTGAGCTACACGCAACCTTCGACTTATGACGTTGTACATGTAAGAGACGATAGCTCGAAAACCGTAGCTAATGAAGCATATATTGTGATTTTCATGTTCAGCACCTCAATGTACATATGAATTCGCACATTTCGTTTCCGCTAGTCGCAAAAAGTGAGATTATGTATATCAGTGTAATTGATTAATTAGTGGTTAATAAAGTTTGGTATGTGTACTACAAATATATGAGAGATGTAGTGAGTGAATGAGTGAGAGAATGACCGAGTGAGTGAATGTACCACATTCTTTATCGTATAGTTCTCAGTGACTTCAGAACCGTGTCGTCGTCTTCAAGATAAAGGTAGAGAGAGGCTTTGTTCTGTCTGACGTAGGAGCTGAGATCGACGACACAGTGTGCAGATATATTCGTAAAATATCGAAAGAGACTATTGGCTGATTCTTGTATATGAGTCAATCTGTCTGCCCGTCTCTCCTTCGTCTGCAATTAAGGACTCAAATCCCTCTGCTCGGATTTTCGTGAAATATTATATTGTCTTTCAAGAAAATCGGTCTTATGACGTGTACGTGGATAGTTATAGTGTGTTTCAGTTCTTTTGGACACAGCGATTAAAGTAAAAAGTACCGCAAATTGAGGTAGTCAACATCTAGGCTGAGAATCGAATCCTGGGGTTCCCGGGTACGAAACAGTATATGCTAAATTCTATTTCGCGGATCAGTATGAACATTGTTGTGTTATGTACTGAAACAGTATATGCAAACTTCTATTTAGCGAATCAATATGAACATTGTTGTTTTATATATTGAAACAAATTCAAGAGCTAGTGATACTTCTTTTCAAATCTTACGGAAGTGTTTACTAGCTCATAGCAAAACGCTCTGCAACATAGTGCCAAGATGGACGGTAAATTTATTTTGAAATAATCATTGGTGTCCATATTCAGATACTCTCTCAGCGCCTTGCCTGAATGACTGATAAAAACCATTATAACATTATGTCAAGATATCCGACATTTGAACCAAGCACAAGTAGCTGAAGTTACCGCTGCACCAACCGGGCTTTTTTCACTTGAAGGGAATATAATTTGCATGATTTAATTTAGAGGAGTGGATGCCTTCGAAACCTGGTTATTTTTAAAAGACTCATAAAATTCAACCAATTATTTGTTGGATGAGGGACAGCAACTGGAAAGGAATATTAAGTTTTTCGTATAAAGTTTATAAATATGGAATATGGTGCATTTAGATGCTACTACAGATGTGACATGTTCCACGGATTTTACAGCTTCTAGATGGTGTTTGAAATAGTGTGAGGAGGAAGGTTAAACATCCAACACAAAAAAGAAATTGTGGACTTCTTTTTCATTTACTTCTCTTACACTTTTAATTTATTTTGCCATCAATTTGAGTCCTCATCTTCCAGGTTCGATCCCGGGAACCAGCTCCTTTAAGGTGTGAAAGTTTTACTTTAAAACCTTACTTGGAATAAAAAATTTCCTTGGCAATTCGATTATTCTGTTTGCTTGCTTCGCGATTTTCCTTCAAGCCACCAGAGTAATGGTGTACTTTATTGGAAGCGCGAGACGGAGCGCAGAGATTGTGCAAGAGAGATGAAAAGTCGGCTGGCCAACAGAAACGTTTATGTGACAAAGCCGCTAATGAATTTGTGTCTCACGACATTTTTGGCTACTGGGGTTTGTTATCTGACCAGGTGATAAGTGGATTAAGCTAGTTAGAGCTGGAATTCAGCAAAGCTTTATTTATATAAATCTGTTGAACAAAGTGTAGCTTTATCAGCGAAATTAATCACAGTACCAAAGCAACAACGGCAAGAGTGTTGTGCATGTAGGAGTCGCAAAATTACTGAACTGTAATTAATATAAATTGAGGCCTATGAATTACCGTAGCTTTACGTTGTGTCTGCCTGAATGTGTGCTGGGTGGAATTACTTTATTGCAGGTCTATCGGCTAAAGTTCAACTTGATATTAAAAGAGAGTAACTTAATGCAATAAATTGTTTAAAATAGTGTTAATTTATCATTGGACATCATAAGTTTCAGACATGTGTGTTTGAAAGTTTGAAATTTCAACTTAAAAATTCTCACTTAACCATTGGATTATAACCCCCTTACTTTCATTAAGCAAAAGACAAAGAAACATATAGGCGGTTTGGGTCACCCAGCTCCTACTCCGACGACACGTCGCACATCCCTTTAAATATTACTTGAGAAAGAGAGTGTCAACCCCCCGCTGAGCTGTAAAGTGGAGATCTCTTACCAAGCCGGAACCACAGATCAAGAAGAAGGACAGGTAGAAGTAAAGAAAACATTTTTCTATGTACGTGATGAGTAAAATGTATTGTGATGGGTATCCAAGAATAATACGGATTTTGATGAGAGCTAATTAATTTTCTGATGAAATAACTCCTAGTTTCAAAACTTATATCAACACGTGATGTCAAAAAATATTCTTAGCCACATTTATTCAGCTCCCATTCTCAAATCCTGCTCCCTTATCAGCCACATTAACCCTTTCCACTTTCATTCACTTGTTAGAGTGAGTTTGTTTCTATTAACTTGCTTCAAAGGTAACATAAAACATCTAAATTTAGAAGTTACAAGTAATGCATTTAACTTATTCAGATGGTAGGATGCCATGTCAGTCACCAAACAGGGGCAAATGTTTAATGTCTTATGGAAAGTGTAACTTGGTGGTTTCACTCTCTCGTTAAACGGATGTAACTCATAAAAACATGTCTTTAAATAAAGCGAGAATATTTTGTCATAGTTTCGAAAGGGTTAATGTTCCTTAGCCATTCATTTTCTTCTCAGTTTCGTAATTATTACTTCCCTTTATCCTTCCCCATTTTGTAATATAATAATCGAAGCTAGGTGAATTTGGACCACTGATTTTTAAAACTTGCATATATCTTGACCCTTGAGGTTACAATATTTTAATTTTCGTAAAAATAATTTTTTGTTTGTTTCGGCTATTATAAAAGTTTTGTATATTACTTCGAGATTCAATTACTTGGAAATTAAACTGAAATTTGTCAGACCACTGCAACGTCCGTTCTAAGAGATATGTTTGTATGTGGATCCTAGGCGTACTTTGCACCATTCTTAGGTACTCAAACAAATCGCTTATGTCGGGCAGCCGAACATAATTATTATGCTGCAACTGTAAAGACGCAAAGAAATTAGTGTCAATTCAGAAGAAATAACATTGCTGCCCTCCATGCAAGACACTTTAAATCCTGAAAATTTAAACAAAACAAAATAGAGCGCCTTCCTTTCCAAAATTCGGCAAAGAGTCGTTATACGCATAAAAGTAAACACGTAGACGGAAATAATAAGTTTTTCGAAAAAATGTAGTTATATAATGTGGACATAATGACAGGTTCATCATTAGTCACAGAGACCACTTCCGCCATCCCTTTCTATGGCATACATTTAGTTCTTGCCTCTCCTAGATTTTTGGGGGGGATTATAGTCAGGAAGTTTAAAAACCACTCAGCAGAAATAACAATATTATGATTTTATATATATTTTTATTACCTACATATATATATATTGTGTGTGTGTGTGTGTGTGTGTGTACTATATATTTTGTGTTTTAAAAGGAATAGAGTCTGAAAATTCTTGAAAGAATTAAGAAATTTTCTGAACTTATTATTCTCTTAAATTTTATTAAAAATCCTTAT
>Ga0123354_10017538_pt1 | contig 11216 bp, 9 predicted proteins | sample TergutLab28metaG_2_FD_97872 | JGI IMG/M metagenome (GOLD analysis project Ga0123354, IMG submission 97872) | Labiotermes labralis P4 segment gut microbial communities from Petit-Saut dam, French Guiana - Lab288 P4 | ecosystem: Host-associated > Arthropoda: Insects > Digestive system > Gut ... | reverse complement strand
GAAGACAGATCCCAGATGCCGGTATGTCAGGACGGCTTTGTGGCTATGGTATGAAGACGTTCGGATACGTGTCACATGCTGGGAGTTAGCGCCTTGTACTCGTCGGCATCGAACAGTACCTTGTCATCAACCGACCAACCGTGAGGAAGTTTCTTGCCCACCAAACAAGTGTCGCCATAACGCTTCTTCCATACCTGTGATACGGCGTCGAACTCATCAACCCGTCGGTCCGTAAATCTCCTGATGTACGGCAAACCGAAGTTGTAGAAAAGGAACAGTATCCCGACCAGCAGGACGAGGCTGAAGATGATCGCGAGGATCCAGCGGCCACTGTGTGCCGCCCCGATCCAAGCGAAAACGCCCAAGGCCAGAAGTACGACCGTCCCAATGCTCAACAGGACCAGCCCGCCAGTAGTCGCATCCTTTGTGCCACACTTGCTGCACACATAGTCTGAGTATCCGACCACGTTGATGTATTCGCGAGTCGTGGTTTTATCCGTGACTAGAAATCCTTCGTAAGTGCTCGTTGATGTCGAGGCCAGATCTGCGCTGTACCAGTTGTACAGATGCTTTGTCTCCGAACCGCATACCGTACATGTTCCCATGGTGGCCTCCTGAAATCCGCTATTCCCATGTCTGCTCCACTGAGTGCCGAAGTAAGCCAGGTGGCAGCAAGTCTATCTGAACTCACGTTGCAGTGATTACAACAGTGCCTTCCACGTCAACGATGGCAGCGGCATGGAGCGTGACTGGCGGAGTTGTCGTTGACTGTCGACTTGTTGCCGCCCCAAGGCCGCGACACGCCGTATCCAGCGTCACTAAGTCGACAGTCAATGCAAGATCATCCCCACTAACCCCCATCAACCGTCCATGAACCAATCAGACGCCACCAGCCACCACCCCTGACTCCCACCCCCAGGTCCTGCCCCGATCTCGCTGACTGTCGACTTGTTGCCGCCCCAAAGCCGCGACACGCCGTATCCAGCGTCACTAAGTCGACAGTCAACGAGCGGATGGTGGCACCGATTTGAGACGACAAGTCTGAGTCGACAGTTATCCACAGGCTGTTGCCAGTGCCGGTCTGTTTCCACAGATTGTTTTCCGAACGATCATCAGACCATCGCCTGCCAATAGTTAGGGCATGACATCACTATCTCAGCTGGCCTTAATCGACCTGCCACAACTATTCACCTACCGCGAAGCGATTAATCTCGGTCTGCCCCCTAGGCATTCACCGTTCGTTCGTGTCATGCGGGGTGTGTACACACCATTCGCAGGCGCAGATCTGCAACTTCGAGCACGTGCTGCTGTCGCCGAGCTTCCCCACGATGCCTCGATTTGCGCCGCGACAGCGCTCAAGCTATGGGGTGTTGACCTGCCAGAACGTCTTTCGACGAACGATGACATCCACGTCCTGCGCGGAGCGTCAACCTCATACGTTGGCAGGCCAGGTATCCGCGTTTGCCGCGGTAAACTCCAGCTGGAAACGCAGTTGATCAATGGCATCCGCGTGGTCCACCCCGCGGAAGCTTGGCTCCAACTGGCAAACGACGTCTCCCATGATGAACTGATTCACATTGCGGACGCCATCATGCGACGTCAACGCCCACTTGTATCCATGAGCGAGCTGACTGAGACTGTGTACCGGTCACACCGCCGCCGAGGAATCCGCAAGGCACGATACTCTCTGGAATTCTGCTGCCCCGGAACTGACTCATGGCCCGAAACCACCACCAGGCTGTTGCTAATTCGCGCCGGATTATCACCTGTCGAGGTCAACTATGCGGTTCTCGATGAAAATGGGAAGGTCGTCTGTTATCTGGACCTGGCCTACCCCGAAGCAATGACCGCCGTCGAATACGACGGGACCATCCATGTCGGTGACCGCAGCATCATGGAACGAGATCGTCGGCGCCGTCGATGGTTGGAAGACCACGGCTGGCGCATTATCACTGTCACGGCTGGCGACTTACTGTTCGACAGGTCCGGTGTCGTCGATTCAGTGCGCCAGGCACTCGCCCACAAACATCGCTGACTGTCGACTTGTTGCCGCCCCAAGACCGCGACACGCCGTATCCGGCATCACTAAGTCGACAGTCAACGAGCGGATGGTGATGGCTGTGAATCCGCCGCCAGTCAACCCCGCGCCAGGCCACCAACCCCCAGGTCCCTCCTCAACATCCTCGTTCACTGTCGACTTGTTGCCGTCCCAAGACCGCGACACGCCGTATCCAGCGTCACTAAGTCGACAGTCAACTAGCGGATGAGGTAGCCGTGAGCCGCGTCCGGCGTCACACATTCGACAATCAGCGGCGGACTACAGCTCGTCCAGCAAGCCCGTCGCCGCGTTGAACTCACCTATCAGCTGATCGATCTCACCTACCTGCTGCTGAACCGACAGCCACGACGAACTTGGGTCATACCACAGCGCATCGAGCTCATCGACCGTCCTGCCCTGCTGCTCTACCCAGGTGTAGTACTTGAGGTTGTGCACCCGCTTGCGCTCGTTGTAGGTCAGCTCGAGCATGTTATCTGTGCGGACGCCCAACAGATGGGCGGCGTCATCGACGGCCGCGTCGGTCGACGAGTATTCGCCGAATTCCTGCCGCAGTTCTTCGAGGCGCGAGCGGTACATGTCAACCGAGTCGGTCAGAACCGTTGCCACGACATCGTTTTCGCCGAGCTCGTAATACTCCGCGAACTTGATCGCGCACAGCATATTCGCGATGCCAGAAATGCCCATCAGCTCCAGGTCGGCCACCTGCCCAGGCGTCAGCCCGACCTCGTCGGCCAGATAGGCCTTACCGGCAGGCTCATTGAACAGACGCAGCAACGACATGCAATCGTCGTCATCGATCGCAATGGCCATATCCGTGTTCTTGACGTTGTGAATCCATGGGATGTGCTTGTCGCCGATGCCTTCGATGCGGTGCGCGCCAAAGCCATTGTTCACGATGGTCGGGCACTGCAGGGCCTCGCCAACGGCAATGCGTAACCCCGGATATTGCTGCTTGAGGAAATCGCCGCTGGCCAGCGTTCCCGCCGACCCAGAGGTGAAGCAGACACCGGCAAGGTTCAGGCCGGGCTCGTGCAGGCTCTTGAACGCCTCGCTGATGGCCGGCCCGGTGACGGCGTAATGCCACAGGTAATTACCCATTTCCTCGAATTGGTTGAATATCATCACATCATCTCTGGTGTGCCGCAGCTCCCAGGTCTTGTCGAAGATTTCCTTGACATTGCTTTCACTGCCGGGCGTGGCGATGATTTCACCGGCAATACCAGACAGCCAGTCGAAACGCTCGCGGCTCATGCCCTGCGGCAGAATGGCGATCGAATCGGCCGCCAGCAGCCGCGAATTGAATGCCCCGCCGCGGCAGAAATTGCCCGTCGACGGCCACACCGCCTTGTGGAAGGTGGCGTCGAACTGCCCTGTGACAAGCCTGGGGACCAGGCACCCGAACGCGGCGCCAACCTTGTGGCAGCCGGTCGGGAACCACTTGCCCACCATGCAGATGATGCGCGCGTCGACCCCGGTGAGCTCCTTTGGCAGCTCGATGTAATTCGGCCCACCAAATAGTCCACCGGCCGGCGTTTGTTCATTCTTCCAGGTGATACGGAATAGGTTTAGCGGGTTCACGTCCCATAGCCCGACCGCCTTCAGCCTTTCCGCGATCTTCGGCGGAATGGTCGCCGGATCGGCCATTTGGCTAAACGTCGGAATTATCACACCGTTATCCCTGGCCTTTTTCACATTTCTGGCCAAAGCTTCGCGGTCGACTGACAAATCAATCATGACATCTGACTTCTTTTCCTTTTTCTTGTACCCGGTTACGGGCGTCCCCAATTTGAGGACGCCCGTAACCGGCAGCTCAACTACTGTCCGAGTGCCCCGGCGTGTGACAGGTCCATCTGCTCCAGCGGCACCATCTTGGTCTTCTTCACAAGCTTATGCACGACGAAGAGAATGATTACCAGCGGGATGCCAGAGAACATGAGTGCCATCTGGCCCCAGTCGATACCGCCGCTGCCAACGAAGAAATACACCTGCCCAACAATGACAGCCAGGCTGATGATGGCGCTGACATACGCGCCCCAGGGGTAGAACTTCGCCTTGAACACGAACTGGTTCGGGTCGATGCCCTGGACCTTACAGGCTCTTCGGAACCGGATGTGCGACAGGGCGATGCCAAACCAGGCGATCAGGCAGGCCATACTCGTGGCGTCTATCAGGATCACGTAAATGACGCTCTCGCTCCAAACGCTGGCCAGGAAGGCAAGCGATGCGATGGCCAGGATCAGCACAACGGAGAAGACGGGCACGCCATGCTTGCTGACGCGGGCAAAAATCTTCGGCGCTTGGCCGCCCTTGCCCATCGAATAGAGCAAGCGGCTGCCTTGATAAAGGTTCGAATTGCTGCACGATAGCAGGGACGTGAGAATTACGGCATTCATTAGGGACGCCGCAAACGCGATGCCGGCTTTCTGCAGAATTAATGTGAACGGGCTGACGGCGATATTGCTCACATCGCTGGACAACAGGTTCGGGTCGGTGTATGGCAGCAGGAAACCGATCACGATGATGGTGCCGAGGTAGAACAGCAGGATGCGCCAGAACACTGTGCGAATCGCCTGTGGTATCAGCTTGTCCGTGTTTGTCGTCTCGCCTGAGGTGATGGTCACAGCCTCGATGCCAGAATACGAGAACGCCGCCGCCAACATGACGGTGAACGTTCCCGCCGCGCCGTTGACGAAGGGCGCCGCGCCGTCTGTCCAGTTCGAAAAGCCGGGGCTCGGGCCGCTCAGAATACCGAAGATCATCAAAACGCCGATGATAAGGAAGATCACGATCACAACGACCTTGATGCCGGCAAACCAGAACTCGCCCTCGGCATAAGCGATAGCCGAGAAGATATTCAATATGAGAATTAGCACCAGCGTGCCGGCGCTCCAGATCCATCCGGGCACATCCGGCAGCCAATAGTGCATCAGGATGGCCGTTGCCACCGCCTCCGCTGCCAGCGTGGTCGAAACGTAGTAAACGTAATTCCAGCCCATCATGAAGCCGAACGACTTATCGACGTACCTGGTCGAATACACCTGGAAGTTGCCAGCACCGGGAGCATAGGTCGACATCTCGCCGAGCGAGTTCATCATGAAATAAACCGCGACGCCGATGACCGCGTACGACAGCAGGGCGCCGCCGGGACCGCCGTCGTGAATGGAGACGCCCATGGCCAGGAATACTCCCGTGCCAATGGCGCCCCCGATGGCAATCATGTTGATATGTCTGCCTTTGAGGCTCTTGTGTAGCTCTTGTTCTTCAGTCGGCATCGACCCGCTCCTTTTGCACTCGACTCTGATGGTGTGATGTCGCCAGGCATCGGCGTTGACGTGGATACGCGGCGGCGATGGAGGCACTATACCTGGACGCACAAACAAGTGTTCCCGCGACGCAATTTTCCACTGCCTCGATTCAGCAGCAAATCTATCTCATATAGTGAGATGCCAGCCAAGCCGGGCGTCACTGCATCCCGGGAATCGGCCCTTCCGTCGACAGCGCGAGCACCACCGCGTCCGGCCCGATACCCAGCTGCTCGCGGCGCGCCGGATCGCTCAGCGCCGCGACAATACCGGCGTACGCCGCACAGCCGGACGGCCCAGACGCGACACCGGCGCCGCCCAGAGCAGCGATGGACCGGCGCAGTTCGTCATCGCTGACCGCCACCGCCGCGCTCATACCGTCGCGCATCCACGGCCACCCGGTCGACGACGGGGTGCCGCAGTTGAGCCCGTTCGCGATCGTCCTGCCCGTGTCCACCGTGACGATCTCCCCCGCCACCAGCGACGCCAGCAGACAGGCGGCGGTGTCCGGCTCCACAGCCATAACCTGCGTCAGCTGCGCCCGCCCGGTGCCGCGGAAATACATAGCAACCGCCTGCCCCAGCGTGCCCGTGCCGATCGGCACTGCCACGAGGTCAATGCCACCGATACCCATTTCAGCGATCTGGTCGTCGATTTCGCTTGTCAGGGTCAAGTAGCCCTCCGCGATCCAGTTCGGCACCGCGTCGTAGCCCGGCCACCCCATGTCCTGCACCAACACGCAACCGGGCTCCCCCGCCGCGAACGACTTGGCCGCCTCCACCGAGCCGTCGTAATTCGACTCGACTATCGTCATGACGGCGTCCTCGGCACCAATGCGGTCGATGACGGCATCCGGCACCCCGCGTGGCAGGAAAATGTGCGCCGGCAAGCCCAAAAGCCGTGCCGCCCGGGCCACCGCCCGCCCATGATTGCCGTCCGTCGCCGTCACCAGCGTCCGGGTCGCATCACCGGCCAGATGGTCGCGCAATCCGTCCAAGCTGGGCGGCCCATCGTAGCCAGACTCGGCCGCCAGCGCCTGAAAACACGCCCACGTCGAGCCCAAAATCTTGAAAGCCCCCAGATCAAACCGCGCCGACTCGTCCTTGATCAGCACGTGACCCACCGAAAGCAACCCCGCCAACTCCGGGGCGTCCACCAATGGCGTAGGCGCGTAACCCGGCAGGCTGGCGTGAAACGCCCGCGCCCGCGGTTCAGGGGACGGCCAGCTCAAGGGTGACGGGTTAAAGTACCAGGCATCGTTCATCGCCTTAGTCTATTCCCGGGGTGGCAGACTAAATGACATGATTCCCCGGCGCAGCCAACTTTGGGCGTCCACCATGAGTGGCCACGAAGGCGACGAAACCGTGCACGCCCACGCCACTCCGAGCGCCCCCATCGAGCCCGGCCTGCCAGTCGGGCGCGAAGCCCGCGAAGCGCGCGAGGCGGCCACGCTGCGTGACGGCGCCGCCATCGCCACCGGAGCCGGCCACCGCGCCATCCCGGAACCGCCCGACGCGGTGCGCACATGCTTCGAACGCGACCGCGACCGCATCATCCACTCCACCGCCTTCCGCCGCCTGGCTGGCAAGACGCAAGTTGTGGTCTACCCCACCGACCACCAGCGCACCCGCCTGACCCACGCCATCGAGGTGGCGCAGGTGGCGCGCAGCATTGCGGCCGGCATTGGCGCCAACATAACATTGGCGGACGCCATTGCGCTCGGCCACGACTGCGGCCACGGCCCGGGCGGCCACGCCAGCGAAGAGGCGTTCGACGCCTTCCTACCCGACGGCTTTGACCATGGCCCATGGGGCGCCGACGTCGCGCTGTTGAGCCTGAACCTGACATTTCAGACGCTGGACGGCATCCGCAACCACTCGTGGTCACGCCCCTGCCCCGCCACCGTCGAGGGCGAGATCGTCTCGTGGGCCGACCGCGTCGCCTACTGCGCGCACGACCTTGAAGACGCCCTTTCGGCCGGCATCGTCGAGGTGGGCGACCTACCCCCGGGCGTCCAACAAATCGGTGTCACATTGCGCGACCAACTGGCCACGTTCATCGGCGCCATCATCGACACCACGTGCCGCACCGGCCAGGTTTCCATGGACGCCGCCACCGCCGCCGGGCTGGCGGCGCTGCGCCGGTTCAACTACGAGCGTATCTACACCCGGCCCGAGTCGCTGAGCCAGGCGCACGCCGTGATCGCCGTGCTGCGGGGCCTTGTCAGCTACTACTCGGAGCACCCGGACGCTCTGCCCGCCGACTTCCAGGGCGACGACGCCGTGCACGCCGCCGTCACCTACGTGGCTGGCATGACCGATCGCTTCGCCTTCGACAAGGCGGTCGAGCTTCTCGGCTGGCAGACGGACCGCCTGCCGAAGGGCATCGGCCATGGCGCCTGACCGGCCACTATTTGAACATGCCGTCTCAGTCCTTGACCACGGGGTTAATGTGATAGGAACCGGGCGCACTCCGCCCCACAATTAAGCTTAGGAAACGTCATGAATAAACGCTTGATCGCCGCCGGCGCCGCCGCCGCCCTTGCCGCCAGCCTCAGCCTGTCAGCCTGCGCCAGCCCACTGGTCGGTGGCCAGTACACCATCGGCGTGGCCGTCATCGTCTCGCACCCAGCACTGCAGGCCGTGCAGGACGGCTTCGAGGAAGTGCTCAAGGAGCAGGGCCTCAACTACACTCTGGTCAGCGAAAACGCCCAGGGCGATCAGGCGAACGCCGCCACCATCGCCTCGTCGTTTGCCTCGAACAAGAAGCTCGACCTGATCCTTGCCATCTCGACGCCCATCGCCTTGGCCATGGCGTCGGCCATCCAGGACCGCCCCATCTTGTTCTCGGCCGTCACCGACCCGGTGGCCGTCGGCCTCGTGCCGTCATGGACCCAGGCTGGCACGAACATCACCGGCACCAGCGACCTCAACCCCGACGCGAAGCCGGTCTCGCTGGTGCAAGAGGCCATGCCAACCGTGAAGACCATCGGCGTGCTCTACTCGTCCTCCGAGCCGAACTCGCTCGTACAGGTGACCGCCTATAAGCAGGAGGCCGCCGGCCTGGGCATCACCATCAAGGACCAGGCCGTCACGTCGGCCGCCGAAATCAGCGCCGGCCTCGAGTCGCTGTCCGATGTCGACGCCATCCTGATCCCGACGGACAACACCGTCGTTGGCTCCATCGCCAGCGTCATCGGCTTCGGCCAGGAGCGCCAAATCCCGGTGTTCTGCGCCGACACCAGCACGGTGACCCTCGGTACAGTGGCGGCGCGCGGGCTCAGCTACCACGATTTGGGACGCCGCACCGGCGAGATGGCCGTCAGCGTCCTGCGCGATCATGTGGACATCAGCACCATCCCGCCGGAGGCCACCACCAGCACGGAACTGGTCGTCAACCCGGACGCCGCCAAGACCTACGGACTGACCCTGCCGAACGCTTTCGTGGCTCAAGGCACGGTCGAAACGACGCAATCGTAAGCTGACGCCGCCATGCTGGGAGCCATCGATCAAGGCCTGATCACCGCAATTCTCGCCCTGGGTGTCTATCTGACGTTCAGGATTCTGAATTTCGCCGATCTGACCGTCGATGGCTCCTTCACAGCCGGCACCGCCACCGCCGCCATCTGTATTTTCAACGGCGTCAACCCAATCGTTGCCACCGGCGCCGGCATGCTCGCGGGCGCCGGCGCCGGACTGCTGACGGGCCTGCTGCACACCAAGGCCCACATCGACCCGCTGCTTTCCAGCATCCTTGTGATGCTGGCGATGTATTCGGTGAACACCCACATCATGTGGTTCGGCCACGACGGGCAGCACCGCAGCACCGTGCCGCTGCTGAACAAGCAGACCATCTTCACCTGGCTGGTCGAGCACCGCCTGCGCGCCACCTGGACGTCCATCGGCTGCATCGCCGCCGGTGTGGTCATCGTGGTGCTGCTTGTCAACTGGTTCTTGAGCACCAAATTCGGCCTGGCCGTCATGGCCACCGGCGACAACCCGAACATGGCGTCCGCCATGGGCATCAACACCGACGTCACGAAGATCGCCACGCTGATGGTCTCCAACGGCCTGGTCGGGCTGACCGGCGCCGTCACCGCCCAGTACGTCAGTTCGTCGTCCATTGGCGACGGCACCGGCATGATCCTGATCGGATTGGCCTCCGTGATCCTCGGCAATGCCATCTTCGGCACCCGCTACGTGTGGCTCACCACCGTCGGCGTGGTGGTCGGCGCCGTGCTGTACCGCATGTTCATCTTCTGGGCGCTGCAGTGGCCGTTCATCGACAACGCCGACATGAAGCTGATGGCAGCTGTCTTGGTGGTGATCGCCCTAGTGGCGTCCCAATTCACCGGCGCAAGAGCGGTGGTTACGAAACTCTCGCCGTGGCGTTTGAAGGCGGACGCCCCGGAGCCGATGAGCGTCGAGCCAAACCAGTTCTCACCGTTCGCGCAGGTCGACGCCGCCACCCAGAAGTCCGTCACGGTGGCCGGGAAGGGGGCGAAAGATGCTGACAATTAACGGCGTCAACAAGACCTTCTACCCCGGTACGGCCAACGAACGGGCCGCGCTGGTCGACATCAACCTTGAACTCAACAGCGGCGATTTCGTCACCATCATCGGCTCCAACGGCGCCGGCAAGTCGACGCTGCTCAACGTCGTCGCCGGCTCGCTGCCGGTCGATTCCGGCACGATCCTGATCGACGGCCGCAACATCACCCGGCTGCCGGAGCACAGGCGCGCGGCCTGGATCGCGCGGGTGTTCCAGGACCCGGCGGCCGGCACGTCGCCCCACCTGTCCATCGAGCAAAACCTGGCCGTCGCCTACAACCGGGGCAAGGCGACAACGCTGGCCCCGGCGCTGACACGCACCCGCCGGGTGGAGTTCGTCAAACAACTGGCGACCCTTGAGCAGGGCCTAGAAACGCGCATGCGCCACCGCGTCGGCCTGCTGTCCGGCGGGCAGCGGCAGGCGCTGAGCCTGCTGATGGCATCTTTCACACACCCCAAGCTTTTGCTTTTGGACGAGCACACCGCCGCGCTGGACCCCGAGCGCGCCGAACTGGTGCTGAAGCTCACCGGCCAGATCGTCGCCGAGCAGCAGCTCACCGCCCTGATGGTCACCCACAACATGGAGCACGCCCTGCGCCTTGGCAACCGCCTGGTGATGATGCACGAGGGTCGCATCATCCACACGCTGGCCCCGGAAGAAAAGGCCGGCGCCGAGGTCGGCGACCTACTGGATTGGTTCAGCCGCGAAAAGGGTGGTATGACCGATCGCACCCTGCTAACGTAATTCCCCACCTGTGGTGGAGCGGAGCGCGATCAATTCCCCTCCCGTGGAGGGGTGGCGCGAAGCGACGGGGTGGTATTCCGGCTCTTCGTGGAGGGGTGGCGCGAAGCGACGGGGTGGTCAATTAAGCGTCAGCAGGGTCCACCACCCCGAGCACCTCGTCTCCGCATCCGTCCGCCGAAAGTAGAGATATCATCACCTCGGCCCCCTGATTTTGGCCTGTCAACTGGTGTTATCTCTACTTTCGGCGACAAGGTGTCAGGCTTCGTGACGGTGTGGCTGAGTGGGTGGTGCTCGGGCGGACACTATCTGCTGGTGGCCGGGTTGGACTGTTACATTCTGAGAAATCGGTCGTCTTGGGAGCTGGATGTATCAGGACACCGGATTTCTCGGAATCTAAGCGTTGCCGTTGCTGTAGGCCACCAAGTAACGTGTGCTGACCAGTTGACTGTTGCCAGCCCTGCTGCCAGTTGCGGTAGGTGCCCCGAGCGCCACCAACAGTGAGCCAACCGGCAAACGGACGTAATAAGTATCTACAAGCCGAAATGCGGGAGGGGTAACCG
>Ga0123354_10017537_pt1 | contig 11216 bp, 11 predicted proteins | sample TergutLab28metaG_2_FD_97872 | JGI IMG/M metagenome (GOLD analysis project Ga0123354, IMG submission 97872) | Labiotermes labralis P4 segment gut microbial communities from Petit-Saut dam, French Guiana - Lab288 P4 | ecosystem: Host-associated > Arthropoda: Insects > Digestive system > Gut ... | reverse complement strand
CGGGCGGTCTGCGGCGTTGCAAATCCTCGCCATAGCGACGGCTATGGCTGTGGTTTGCGCCTTGCATCCCATCCCGATCCGCAGCGCACACTTACCGCTCGACTTATTCAGACCATCCCTAGCCATTTTGTGCTTGTTGCGTACGGCTATGCCCGTTTTGCTATGCGTTGAAATGAGTTCAACGAATTTTTAGCTCAGGGCACTAATGCAGCGTGTGTGGCTGGAACAATGCATTGATCGTGGCGATGTCGAATCGGTAAGTATGGCTCGATAACTCGTCGCGAATGATGAGATCGCCGTTTTCGGAAAGCATTGCGCGAACTTCCTCTTCACCCAGGGTAAGCAACAGGTCAGCGATTTTTTCCGGTTCGCGTGGCCAGTCGTGCGTAACGGCGCGGGGGGGATAGAGACGCACATCCTCTTCGGCAAAGAGGCGTTGGAGCAGGGCAGCGGTAGGAAGGAAGAGCAACTCTTTATCATGCACTGTTTCCGCCAGGGTGTGGACACGCGTCCAGCCGTCGGGATCCTTCAAATCCGCGCCGGGAAGTTTTTGCACGAAGAGCGCCACACTGGCATCCTGGTCGCAGGCCAGCCATAGCCCGGTGGGTTGCTGCTCGGATTGTTCGAGGTAGTACGTAAATATTTCGGCGATGCTGCTGCCTTCGAGCGGGACGATACTTTGATAAGGCTGCTCCAACCCTTCCGTTTCCAGGCTCAATTGCAACTGCCCCCCCCCAAGGAGCGATGGCAGTCCGTCCTTGGGCCTGAAGTCTTCAGCCTTGGCGAAGCCGCGTAGATTGAGGGCTTCGGAGCAATCGACCACCAGGTATGTAACCGGTCCGTCGCTCCGTGCCTGGAACGTGAGACGGCCAGGCTGCTTGAGATTCCCGGCGATTACTGCGCAGACTGCCACCATTTCGCCCAGCAATCCGGCAACGGCCGGGGGATAGTCGCGCTCGCGTTGCAGGGCTTGCCATACATCGGTGAGCCTGACGACGGCTCCGCGAATATCGAGATTTTCCAGTAAAAAACGCTGGATGGTGCTGGAAGAGTTCATGTTGGGAGGTTCCATTGTTTTTGTTGCCTGTTTCACACCTTATTTGTTCCGGGCACGGGTAAAGGCCAGTGCCATCGCACTTTCGGTGGGTTTTGGCTGGGTCTCGGCGCGTGGGGGGCGCGAGGGCCGCGAGTTTGGCCGGGACGGCGGGCCGCTACGCGAAGGGGTACGGCGCTCCGTTTTCGTGCGGGGGGTTTCGCCGGACAGGCGCATGGTGAGCGCGATGCGTTTGCGTGGCAGGTCGACTTCGAGCACCTTCACTTTTACGATCTGTCCGGCTTTCACTACTTTGCGCGGATCTTTCACGAAGTGGTCGGCTAACGCCGAAATGTGCACCAACCCGTCCTGATGCACGCCGATATCCACAAACGCCCCAAAATTCGTGACATTGGTGACCACCCCTTCGAGCATCATTCCGACAGTGAGGTCGGCGGGCGATTTGACGTCTTCATGGAAATTCGCGGTACGGAATTCCGGGCGTGGGTCACGACCGGGTTTCTCCAGTTCCGCGAGGATGTCCTTCACTGTTGGCAGGCCGAAACGCTCATCTGTGAATTCAACGGCATCAATGGTTTTCACGAAAGCCGCATCATCCATCAATGTGCGCACGCTCTTGCCTGTTTTCATGATGATACGTTCCACCACCGGGTAGGCTTCCGGGTGCACGGCTGAAGCGTCCAGAGGGTTATCCCCGTTAGGGATGCGCAAGAAGCCTGCTGCCTGTTCGAAGGTCTTCGGGCCGAACCGGGCCACTTTCAACAGCGCGCGACGATCCCTGAACGGGCCGTTGCCGTCACGGTGCGCGACGATGTTCCCCGCCAACAGCGTGTTGAGCCCGGAAATCCGGGCCAGCAGCGGCGCGGAAGCCGTGTTGACGTCTACCCCGACAGCATTCACACAGTCCTCGACTACAGCGTCCAGGCTTCTTGCCAGCCGCCCTTGGTTGACGTCGTGCTGATATTGGCCCACGCCGATTGATTTGGGGTCGATTTTCACCAGTTCCGCCAGCGGATCCTGGAGCCGTCGCGCAATCGACACCGCCCCACGCAGGGAAACATCCAGTGCGGGAAATTCCTTTGCCGCCAGTTCGGAAGCCGAATACACCGAAGCTCCCGCTTCCGAGACCACCACCCGTGTGAGCGCCGGTTGACTGGCGCACAGTTCCGCCGCCAGCGCGTCCGTTTCGCGTGAGGCCGTGCCGTTGCCGATGGCAATCAGTTTTACTGTGTGTTTTTGCGCCAGCGCCGCGAGCGTGGCGATTGCCCCTGCGCGGTCGCGCCGGGGTTCGAACGGGTACACCGTTGTGGTATCCAGCAATTTCCCCGTGGCGTCCACCACCGCCACCTTCACCCCTGTGCGGATGCCAGGGTCGAGACCCATCACGCAATGTGCACCCGCCGGGGCTGCGAGCAGCAAATCCTTCAGGTTGCAGGCGAAGACCCGGATGGCCTCTTCTTCCGCACGTTCGCGCAATGTGGACATCAGGTCGAATTCCAACGAGAGCGATATCTTCACCATCCATGCCCAGCGCACGGTTTCAATGAGCCACCTGTCGGCAGGCCGGCCCTCGTCCCGGATGCCGAAGTGGGCCGCGATGCGTTGCTCGCATGGATGCGGGCTGCGGGTGTCGTTGTCGCCGTTGAGGCAGGGCAGGTCGAGGGAGAGTTTCAATATCCCTTCGTTACACCCGCGCAACAAAGCCAGCACCCGATGCGAAGGCGCCGTAGAAAATGGTTCGCGGAAATCGAACCAGTCGCGAAATTTTGCCCCCTCGTTTTCTTTGGCCTTTACCACTGCAGAACGGATTTCTCCTTCGTCGTGGAGAAGCTGGCGCAGTTCGCCCAACAAGGCGGCATCTTCCGAGAACTTTTCCATCAGGATTTGGCGCGCCCCGTCGAGCACCGCCTTTGCATCCTCGAAACCCGCATCGGGGTTCAGGTATTCCAGCGCGGCGTGTTCCGGTTTCAACCCCGGATCTGTGAGCAGCGCCGTAGCCAGTGGCGCGAGTCCTGCATCGCGGGCGATTTGTGCTTTCGTGTGGCGTTTCGGCCTGTAAGGCAAATAGAGGTCTTCCAGTCGCTGTTTGGTTTTCGCAGATTCGATCTCTATGCGCAAATCTGCCGTCAGTTTGCCCTGCTCCTCGATAGATGCCAGTACCACCGCACGGCGTTCCTCCAATCCGCGCAGGTAGGTCAACCGTTCGGCGAGTGTTCGCAACTGCGTATCGTCCAGCCCGCCCGTGACTTCCTTGCGGTAACGTGCAATGAAAGGAACCGTTGCGCCATCATCGAGCAAGTGCGCGGCGGCGGCGATTTGGTGCGTGGAAACACCGAGTTCATCGGCGATACGGTTTTCAATCGAGGCAGGCATAGGGAGAAGAAGGAAATTTGGCACAATCTACTAGTGTAGCAGTCGAATTATTCATTTCACCCCAATGCATTTGGCTCTCATGGTAAAACTGATTTCGGGTTGAACCCTCGCTCTTTCAGGGCGGAAGGCCGGTTTTGAATAATTGCTCTATAGCCCCCTTTGGGGTGAGGTGCAGGGAGGCACGCCGAAGGCGTGACAGAGGAAGCCCTGCCCACGGTTACGGAGTAGTTTTCCGCGCAAAAGTGTGCAGGCCGTCAAGATGCTCGGCAAAATATTGAGTCTTAAGCGAATCTATGCGCACTGTCTGGCCAGGCGCAGGGGCGTGGACAAAACGGTCTTTGCCGAGATAAATGCCCACATGGGAATGGCGGCGCTTCATCGTGTTGAAAAAGACGAGGTCGCCTGGTGCGAGTTCATTGAATTTGATGGGGCGCGTCATCAGGGCGATTGTCGCTGCGTGATGCGGCAGGCTGCGATTGCTGGCTTTTTTTACCGCGTAAACCACTAAGCCGCTGCAATCCATCCCATCTTTGCGGCTACTGCCGCCCCATCGGTAGTTCGTGCCTACCAGGCTGAGCGCCTGCACGACGATTTCATTGCGGATGATGGGGTCGTCGATAACGAAATAATTTGCGAACGGAGAATATTTCTCGTCGTCGTGCAGCATGTTGTTGTATTGCACCTGCGCGGTGGTACACGCACCGACGAGGATGCAGGCCAGCATCGGCAGGATAAGGCGCGTCCATCCCCGGACGATTTCAGGTATGGGATCAGGCATAGTCGGCAGTGGCGTGCAGTTCATGAAGGCCGGTCTGGAAGCGGCGGGCATTATCGACATAGTGATGGGCATTACCGCGCAGGCGCGTGATCTCTTCTTCAGTGAGGGTTCGCAGAATCCGCCCCGGCGATCCGACAACCAGCGAGCGGTCGGGGATGGTTTTGCCCTCGGGGATCAGCGCATTCGCAGCAATGAGGCAATCCTTGCCAACGACAGCGTTGTTGAGCACGACGGCATTGATGCCGATCAGGCAGCCGTCACCGATGACGCAACCGTGCAACATGGCCATGTGGCCGACGGTGACATTTGCACCGATTGTCAGTGGCACACCTTCATCGTTGTGGAGAATGGATCCATCCTGGATGTTGGTTCCGTCGCCGATCTCGATTGGTTCGTTGTCGCCGCGAATGACCACGTTGTACCAGATGCTTACGTTGCGGGCGATGCGTACATCGCCGATGATCGTCGCGTTATGTGCAATCCAGGAACCTTCACTAATCTGGGGTTTGTACTCGTCCAGAGCGTAAATACTCATAGGTTTTGCTCTCTCTAGAGGATTCGCAGTTTTGTTGCCGCAAGGCTGTAAATCATATATGACTGTAAATCATAATAAGCATGGAGTGATCAGATAAGAAAGGTTTTATTGAACAAAAAAATCCCCGATCAATCGGGGGAACAGAAATATTCTTACGTAACAGGCCCAAAGCCGGTTGGAACCGGTATTGCTCTACAGTGCGGCATGTGTTGGTTTTTGGCGCGCCCGGAAGGATTCGAACCTCCTACCCCTTGGTTCGTAGCCAAGTACTCTATCCAGATGAGCTACGGGCGCTTTAGAGTCGAAGGGCGCATTATAGGGAGGGGGGCTGAATTGTCAACCGCGCATTTGATGCGGACTGCCGGAGGTTGTGCACTCTTGCCGGAGTCGGAAAAAAACGCGCGACCGGAAGGCCGCGCGCGTCGTTGGTGCGGATTGAAGCCAGGAACCTCAGACAAGCAGGTCTTTTACGCCGTCACGTTCTTCGAGCAGTTCGTTGAGCGTTTTGGTCATGCGATCGCGCGAAAACGCGTCGATATCCAGTCCCTGGATGATCGTGTATTCGCCGTTTTCCGTCGTGGTCGGAAAGCCGTAGATGATGCCTTCGGGGATACCGTAGGAGCCATCGGAAGGTACGCCCATCGTGACCCATTCGCCATTCGAGCCAAGCATCCAGTCGCGCATGTGGTCGATTGCGGCATTGGCTGCCGAGGCCGCCGAGGAAAGCCCGCGCGCTTCAATGATTGCCGCGCCACGCTTGCCGACGGTGGGCAGGAATACGTCACTGTTCCAGGCGTCGTCGTTGATGAGGGCCTTGACTTTGTCTCCGTTGGAGGTGACGAAACGGTAATCGGCGTACATGGTGGGCGAGTGGTTGCCCCAAACCACCATGTTTTTCAGGCTGGAAACCGCGCGGTTGGATTTTGCAGCCAGTTGCGACAGGGCGCGGTTATGGTCGAGGCGCAGCATGCCGGTAAAATTTTTGGCCGGAACGCGGCCATACTTCAGCGCGATTTCCTTGGCGATGAAGGCATTGGTATTACAGGGATTGCCTACTACCAGCACCTTGCAGTTGGGGTCGGCGTACTGGCCGATGGCTGCGCCTTGTACGGTGAAAATCTTGGCGTTTTCGGTCAGCAGGTCTTTACGTTCCATGCCGGGGCCACGGGGCCGTGCGCCAACCAACAGGGCGACATGGGAATCCTTGAAAGCGACGCCAGGGTCGTCGGTCGCGATGATGTCCGCCAGAAGCGGGAAGGCGCAGTCATCCAGTTCCATGACGACACCCTGAAGGGACTTCTGAACCTGGGGCAGATCGAGTAGTTGTAGGATGACAGGTTGGTCTTTGCCAAGCATTTCACCGCTGGCGATACGAAATAGCAGGCTGTAACCAATTTGGCCGGCAGCGCCGGTGACAGCAACGCGGATAGGTGTCTTGCTCATGTGTGTTCTCCCTTGGTGTGTCTGTATGCAGGAAAGATTTTACGCCATGTGACGCCAAAACAAAGACGTAAGCAATAATGCTAGCGGTAAACAATCTGCATTGTCAAACTATGTCTTGTATAAGATATAACATATATAAGATATCAGTCGAGTGGACGTTACTGATTTTTTATGCTCCAATACATGAATGGCACAGATTTCTCCTACTTTCAGCCCGCTCTACCGGCAGATCAAGGGATTGATCCTGCAGGCCCTCGAGTCCGGGAAATGGCGTCCGGGGCAGGTTATTCCGAGTGAGCAAGAACTAGCTGTGCGTTTTAATGTCTCACAGGGAACGGTGCGCAAGGCTATCGATGAAATGGCTGCGGACAATATCCTGGTGCGTAGGCAGGGCAGGGGCACTTACGTGGCCTCGCACACTGATCCGCGCCAAATGTTCCGTTTTTTGCGACTGGTTCCAGAAGATGGAGAGTTGCTTACCCATCCAAAAAGCGTCCCTGTCGATTGCTGGCGTGCCAAAGCCGGACAGGAAGTGTCCCGCATCCTGGCCATTGAACTGGGTGCGCCGATCATCATCGTGCGCCGGATATTGCAGTTCGGGCGTAAACCCATCGTGGCCGATGAGATCTATCTGCCTGAGGAGCTTTACCAAGGGCTGAGCATGGAGACGCTACAAGTCTGGAATAGTTCGCTTTACTCGCTGTTCGAGACCCGTTTCGGGTTGCGGATGATCCGAGCCCAGGAACGCATCCGTGCCGTAGCCGCCGACCGTTCGGCGGCTGAGTTGCTCCAGGTAGACGAGGGCACGCCGTTGCTATCAGTTGAGCGAGTGACGTATACATATGGCGATAAGCCGGTAGAATGGCGGCGGGGGGTGTACTCAACGGCGGAATACTGCTATTTGAACGACTTGACCTGACGGTCACGGGGGTTCGTGTTCTAGTAAGGCCACTACCTTTTGTTTTTCGTCTCATTTTTTCGCAGGGAGCTGTCATATGACCGAAGCGATAGTACGTAAAAGGCCAAAACACTTGGCCTTGTGGCAAATAAAGTTTCCGTTCCCATCTATCGTATCCATTGTGCATCGCGTTACTGGGGCGGGACTCTTTCTTTTGTTGCCGTTCCTGCTCTGTCTGCTCAATAAAAGCCTGCTTAGCCAGGGTTCGTTCGAGGAGTTTGGGGAAATCGTCGCCCATCCGCTGGCAAAACTCGTTTTGTTGGGGTTGTTGTGGGCGTTTCTGCACCACTTCTGTGCCGGTATCCGCTATCTGTTCCTCGATATCGACAAAGGGCTGGATTTGCCAAGCGCACGTAAGTCCGCAGGGGCCGTCGTGGTCGTGAGCGTGGCACTGACCATCGTGATCGGGGGGCTATTATGGTGAAGCGTTTTACTGTTGGCGCGCATTACGGCCTGAAAGACTGGCTCGTGCAGCGGGTTACCGCCATCTATATGGCTCTGTTCACGCCCGTTTTCGCCGTTTTGCTCTTCTGCCGCTTATCCGACGGGTTCAGCTATGAAGCTTGGTTGGGGCTGTTCTCGTCGACGTGGGTCAGGTTCTTCTCTTTCCTGTTTGTCGTGTCGCTCTGCTACCACGCCTGGATTGGTGTGCGCGACATCTGGATGGATTACATCAAACCTGCCGGGTTGCGGTTGGCATTGCACCTGATCGTTCTTTTCCTGCTCATCGGCTATGCTGGATGGGCTGTGCAGATTCTTTGGAGGCTCCCAGCGTGAATGTCGCGAAACGTACTTTTGATGCGGTCATCGTCGGCGCTGGCGGCGCCGGGTTGCGTGCCGCGCTACAATTGTCCGAGGCGGGCCTGAAAACCGCAGTGCTCACCAAGGTGTTCCCAACCCGTTCGCATACCGTTGCCGCACAGGGCGGGGTGGCGGCTTCCCTGGGCAATACCACCGAGGATCACTGGCATTGGCACATGTACGACACTGTCAAGGGGTCGGACTGGCTCGGCGACCAGGATGCCATTGAGTTCATGTGCCGGAAGGCCAACGAGGTCGTCATCGAACTCGAACACTTTGGCATGCCGTTTGATCGTACTGACAACGGCAAAATTTATCAACGTCCGTTCGGCGGGCATTCCATGAATTACGGAAAGTCCCCTGTAATGCGCTCCTGCGCGGCGGCCGACCGCACTGGGCACGCCATGCTGCATGCGCTCTATCAGCGCAACGTGCGTGCGCGCACGCAGTTTTTTATCGAATGGATGGCGCTTGACCTTATCCGGGACAGCGATGGCAATGTGCTTGGCGTGACTGCGCTCGAACTGGAAACCGGGGAAATGTCTATTTTCCATACCAGGGCAACGGTTTTTGCTACCGGGGGTTCTGGCCGCATTTTCTATTCCTCGACCAACGCCTTTACCAACACCGGCGACGGCCTGGGTATGGCGGCACGCGCGGGTATCCCGCTCGAAGACATGGAGTTCTGGCAATTTCATCCCACCGGCGTGGCCGGGGCGGGCGTGTTGATTACCGAGGGTGTGCGTGGAGAAGGCGGTATCCTGCGCAATGCCAGCGGCGAGCGTTTTATGGAGCGCTATGCGCCGAACCTCAAGGATTTGGCTTCGCGCGACGTGGTATCGCGTTCGATGGTGACGGAGATCAACGAAGGGCGCGGCTGCGGCCACGACAAGGATTACGTGCTGCTCGACATCACACACCTGTCGCCCGACATCATCATGAAGCGGTTGCCGGGCATCCGTGAGATTTCGATCCGCTTTGCGGGGGTCGACCCGATCAAGGCCCCGATTCCTGTGGTTCCGACCTGTCACTACCAGATGGGTGGGATACCGACCAATTACAAAGGACAGGCGGTGCATTCGAAATCCGGCAATCCGAATACGCCCGTGCCCGGCTTTTACGCAGCGGGCGAGTGCGCTTGTGCCTCAGTGCATGGTTCGAACCGTCTCGGGACGAATTCTCTGCTCGACCTTCTGGTGTTCGGTAAGTCGGCGGGCGAATCCGTGGTCGCAGATTTCAAGGCCGGCCAACTCGACCTCAAGACTTTGCCTGATGATGCCGCTGACAGGTCGCTCGCCCGGCTTGCCCGGCTGGAATCGCAGAGGAATGGCAACGCGGTCAGCGATGTTCGCATCGCCATGCAGCGCGTCATGCAGAAGCACGCTGGTGTGTTCCGTTTCAATGATCTGCTCAAGGAAGGCGTGGTCAATATCCTGAAAGTGGCTGAAGCCGCGAAGAGCACCCATATCAACGACAAGTCCAAGGTCTGGAACACCGCGCGCCAGGAAGCTCTGGAACTGGACAACATGATCGAAGTTGCCAAGGCGACAATGATTTCCGCCGAAGCGCGCAAGGAATCACGTGGCGCGCACGTCCGGGACGACGCGCCGGATACTCCCGAGCATCCGCTTGGGCGTGATGACGAAAACTGGCTCAAGCACACGCTATGGTTCAGTGCGGACAATCACCTGGAATATAAACCGGTGTGTCTGAAGCCCTTGTCCGAAGATGTCGAGCCGATTGCGCTCGCCAAGCGGACGTATTGAGCCTCAAACGCGGGAGAAAGACACAAATGCAGACGAGCAAACGTACCTTTCGATTCAAGATATACCGTTACGATCCGGACAAGGACTCTCAACCCTACATGCAGGATATTTCGGTGGAACTCGACCCCACCGACAAGAAACTGCTTGATGCCTTGGTGCGCCTCAAGGCCAAGGACGACAGCCTGTCGTTCCGCCGTTCGTGCCGTGAGGGCGTATGCGGGTCGGATGCCGTTAACATCAACGGCACAAATGGGTTGGCCTGCCTGGTCGATGTCGACGGCCTGTCCCAGCCTATCGTGCTGAGACCCTTGCCGGGGCTACCGGTGATCCGCGATCTGATCGTGGACATGACGCAGTTCTTCAAGCAGTATCACTCGGTCAGGCCTTACCTCATCAACGACGAGCCCCCGCCCGAGCGGGAGCGCCTGCAAAGCCCGGAGGAACGCGAGGAACTCAACGGGCTTTATGAATGTATCCTGTGCGCGTGCTGTTCTACGGCCTGTCCGTCGTTCTGGTGGAACCCGGACAAGTTCGTTGGCCCTTCGGGGCTGCTGAATGCGTATCGCTTCATCGCCGATACGCGTGATAATGCTACCAACGACCGGCTGGACAACCTCGAAGACCCGTATCGGCTGTTCCGCTGCCATACGATCATGAACTGCGTTGCTGTTTGTCCGAAGGAATTGAATCCAACGCGTGCCATTAACAAGATCAAAGACATGATGGTGCTCAGGGCTATTTGAACGACGATGACAATCGACCGGGGAAAAGTGCGCTGGCAGTGCCGCAGATCGTTGCTAGAGCTCGACTTGGTGCTGGCGCGCTTCCTGGAGAGGGAGTTTGACCGTCTCGACGACGGTCAACTGGCCGATTTTGAAGACCTGTTATGTAGCGACGACTACGACCTGTGGGCATTCATCAATGGGAGCAAGCCCTGCGAGGTTGCCCGCTGGCAAAAGATAATTGCGCAAATAAACCAGTGCTGAAACGACAAGGTATATGGGAGGCCATGATGTTCATAAACAAGAAGGAGCGAATGGGCTTTTAGCCGACCAGATGTATCACTAACACCAACTCAAGGAGGGGACACACATGTGCGAAGAACGCAAAGCAAGCTTGACTGTCGATGGCAAGACCAACGATTTCCCAATACTAAAAGGCACACATGGAAATGATGTTATCGACATCCGTACCCTGGGGGGCAAGACCGGGTATTTCACCTATGATTCCGGGTTTCTGTCGACCGCCAGTTGCCAATCCCACATCACCTTCATAGATGGCGACAAGGGGGAACTGCTATATCGCGGCTATCCCATCGAGCAACTGGCCGAAAAGTGCAACTTCCTGGAGATTGCCTACCTGCTGCGCCACGGCGAGTTGCCAAACGCTGCCGAGAAGGACACGTTTGAAGGCACTATCCGCAGACACACCCTGGTGCATGACCAACTGACCCGGTTCTACAACGGTTTCCGCCGCGACGCCCACCCGATGGCGGTCATCGTCGGCGT
>Ga0123354_10017536_pt1 | contig 11216 bp, 7 predicted proteins | sample TergutLab28metaG_2_FD_97872 | JGI IMG/M metagenome (GOLD analysis project Ga0123354, IMG submission 97872) | Labiotermes labralis P4 segment gut microbial communities from Petit-Saut dam, French Guiana - Lab288 P4 | ecosystem: Host-associated > Arthropoda: Insects > Digestive system > Gut ... | reverse complement strand
TATGCTACAAGATTTCATTAGTCCAGTGATTGATAACTAATTTAAATGTAATTTTATATTTGTCAACATGCCACACCGTATACATAAGTGTACTAATACTCTTTATGATTATGTCATAATTAAAATTAATACTTATGTTAGTTTAATGTATGAACTTAAAAAAAAATGGAAATGTATTTACGAGTAAATTTGTTGGGACCGGGCCCTCGTCTTATGAAAAAAGAATTTACCGGGCCGCGGTCTCACAAAGGTTTGAGAAACACTGATATTGTGTACAAAATGCAATAAGAAGTTGATGAATGCGTGTATAAATACAAGGAGCAATTCTCAAATTGGAGGATTAAAGTAGCTGTTATATGTAAACTTTGTGTGCTTTTAACGGTCATCTGTTTGAAAAATGACAGAAGTTTAAACGAAAGCGTTTGATTCAAATTCCTCCTACATTTAAGCCCGGGTACAAAGTATTACTGTCGTTCTTGTGTTTCCTTCTGCAGCCTCAAAGTAAAACCCTACTTCGAAGCGACGGCTAAGGTAGTTCTTCTTCTGATTTACAGTGTGGTGTGTATGACAGTTGACGCACTATTCATTTCTTGTATCATTGTCCTCAGAATGGCAGTTACCACCTGGTGTGCCGGTGGACGCAGACTTTCTTTACGATAAAGCTGCCTTATACGGGAAAGTGACACTCTGAATAGTAACCTAACAGTTTGATCGAAGGATTTAACAGTCACAACAGAAATGTATATAAATCCAGGCTTGAACCATCTACTTTAATGTCAATTATTGGTTCCCATCCACAACGGATTTCAGTCTAAAACCTATCCCAGACGCACGGAAAACTTTACATTTACACATATAAACCGCATGTTAGATTAGGTTAGGTTAGGTTAGGTTAGGTTAGGTTAGGTTAGGTTAGGTTAGGTTAGGTGTTGGATCTTAAACTCTGAGACGTGCTTGGCACCTTGTGAATATATTGTTAAGTACTTCATGTTTGTACCGTGCATCAGTGACGATTAAAACACTTTATTATCCAACAGATGCACAAATATATAATTCGTAGATACAATTAGAATTATTATAAAATATTTAAAAATATTTAAAATTGCTACAATATGTTTCGGATCACAAGGGATCCATCATCAGGGAGCTTTATACAGTGCTTAGCTAAAATTACAGTAATGGTTCTATCGTGTTTGTTGATATGGACGTAGTCAGTGTTATCGCAGCATATTTGTACGTGGTGCGTGTTTATGCTGCACAGTCTAGAGAGGCACTGCCACTCTAGACTGTGCAGTACACACACGCACCACGGGCAAATATGCTGCCATAACACCGACTACGTCCATATCAACGGACACGATAGAACCATTACTGTAATTTTAGCCAAGGACTGTATAAAGCTCCCTCATGATGGATCCCTTGTGATCCGAAACATGTTGGAGCAATTTTTAATATTTCATAATAATTCTAATTTTATCTACGAATTATAGATTTGTGCATCTGTTGGATAATAAAGTGTTTTAATTATTAAATACCGTTTGAAGTTCGTGCCTAGAAATGCCCGATACAGCGCGGCAAGTTTAACGGTAGCCACATGTCTTACTCCCGCCAGTCCTGTCGCGGCGTGTACGGTTCATTGCATCATCTCACGTGTCCTCATGCAGTCCAGCTTAATCTGCTGTCTCTGTGCATTTCTTTTGTTCATGAATATGCAGTACACACTAATACAGAGGATGTTCACTGGGGAGAACTATACTGTAAGGAAGAAATCGCACGAGAAATGTAGAAAATTCAGAGTACAGTTTACCGATGTGTCACTGCCTTCGAAATCGAGCTTGCTAGAGAGTTGAAGCAGGTCATTTCCAACACCTACTGTAACATGTAGTAAGTTATACTATTTGCGGAAGTGTAAGGCTGTTGTACTTGCCACGTGTATGGTTTCGGTTATCAGTTGAACTCCCTGTATATGCCGATGAACACCTACAGGTAGTCTGTTAAGTACAGGACCAGTGATAACGAGTAGAATTGCTAGAAACAAGTTACTGTATTCAGCTGATTCTAACATTCGTTTAGGCCTACTCGAGAATTTGCGTTTTTTAAAGATTAAATTATTATTTAACCCTTATCCTGCTAACGTGGAGAATATGGTGAGCTTATAATAATGCCAACAGATGGCAGATGGGATTTAACTCGGCATTTAAAGGGTTAATGTACCCACACGACAAGATACGTGTATGGCATGTTCGTCACTGTACTTCTCGTGGAGCATTCTAAAGCCTCTGTCAGTTTAAATGCTCCAGTGTTCGTTACTACAGTCCATTATCACTGCTGGACGCCGTCTGTCACTGTTCGATGTGCTTGTGATTCACTGACACCAGCACCAAAGTATAAGCGGCTGATTGTTGTGTTGAAGGGACACGGTTAAAGTAAATAACCATGCATCAAGCGCAGCTTATACACAAACCTACTACACTGCCGAGTGTCCTATTCGTGGTGTTTATTTTTCCATGCTGGGAAGCAGAACAAGTCGATGATAACAGTGCCAATCGCACCAGGAGTCGAAAGCAGACGTTGAGATTAAGTACAGTGTTATCGGTAATTTTATGTAAATTGTAATGAAATTCAAGGCGTACGCGCTGACAGAAAAACTGACATAAGCGGCTGTGAATTCAAGGCTAAGCTTAACGGTGTGGAACAGTATTAGCTTCATGTGTCTTGAAAATAGTATTCTGAAGCAGGACATTTTGGAATTATCGTATTTGCCGGTACATTTGAAGTAATTTGAAGCCGAAAAACACTATGTAATACACAATCTTCGTTATGTGTATAAATGTTTATAATACGCCCGATTTTGTAGTGAATGTTTTTTTTTTGCTATTAAGGTGAAAACAATAGCAAAGATAGATCACGCTGTGATCGACTCACTGATTGTCCTTGACGCTCAGCACTCTAACGTATCATACTTGCTGGGTAAAATGTGTAGAAGTTTTGCAATGCGAATTCTGAGCTTGGTGTTTAACTGTTTGCTAAAGTGATGTAAATAGGGTGAGCTGAGAGTCAGTCCATTTTAAATTCAGCCAGTCCACGTGCCTAAGAGTGCGTGCAGGCATACGAGCTTGCCATGAGGGACCCTTTCATTGGTCAGTGGCGTACCGAGGGGGTGGAGGGTTCAACGCCCCCCCCCTCCCCCGAAATTCCGAAGGCCATCCAAAATCGTGCCAAACTCAACCCGATTGTGAAAACTGTTAAAAATTGCTGAATTTAGGATGCCAACACCCCAAGATATTCGGAAAAAGGGCAGTAAAATTCTAAAACTACCGCCGGTTCGCAATTGTTTTACATTAGCAATGACAAATAAATTGGTTGTCATCATAAATAGTCTTAACGTACCAAAAATTAAGAAAATTTTACTATATGAAATGAAATTTCTTGTACGAAATTACAGCTGTCTCCAGAACCCCTGACTAGGGGGCTACCGCCCCCAGATCCCCGTTCTGTCTGCCCTCAACTGAATATGTTGAAACCCCCCCCCCCGAACAGAATTCCTTGATGCGCCACTGACATTGGTAATTCAGTGTGTCTCGTATTCATGACGTTACGGTAACAGGTAACGAACTGTGGAAGAGTTTGGTGCTTCCGACTGGGTGGCCATCATTTTTATTTGAAGCTGGCTCATTTTTCTAGTACGAATGTATTGTCAGACCCAAGCTGCTGTCAAAGTTTCTGTTACTGCTGACACGATTCTATAGCCGGAAAACTCTTCTTTCAGGTCCCAGGACGGAGGAGAGCAGTCGTTTTATAACGAGGGCGGGGAGAGTCGCCGGCTGACGCACCGGGAGATGCAGATGCTGCTGCGTCGGGAAGGCGGTGATGAAGGGCGCCCCGTGGACTGCTGCCCTTCTGTGGAGGAAATGGTTGAACCTGAGGGCGGTCGGAACAAGGACGACATGTACGTACTGCTCTTCAGGAACGGTGACATTCGGCAGAGGTTCTACGAGTACTCGTGTAAAGAGAATGTAGTGGGTAAACCGTGTCGGTTCTTGGACAGGCGACTGCATAATCAATCACGGTGTGTTCAGAAGTTTTCGTACACATATGCGATTGTGAGAAACCCCGCAGCATCGGCGTCGTCTGCGGAGTCTGGCTCCGGGGACCCCCAAAGGCACCATCACCACCACAGGCCCCAACACTTGACCGCCCTTCCTCTAACCACTTCAACACCTAACTCGTTTGGTGGCTCAGAGTGGATGCTCGACTACATCCGTGTACGCAGTGGATGTGGCTGTGAAGTGCTGCCCAAACCCAAGAAGAAGCGGTCGGATACTAAGGGCAAGAGAAGTAAAAGCAAAAAATTCTATAGTGAAGACGACTTACAGACCTAAAAACGTGTAAATCTTAATATTAGTGATTATTAATGTAATTATAGTTATGTTGTTATACTGACATTTGATCCTGTCAGCGCACGTAGTCTCCTCTCAGAATGTATTACGCTTATTCATCAGTTGAAGAAGGCACAGGGAAAAGATTGTTATGTTATATGGCTATATACAGGTTATTTTCCACAATACTGAACACAAGACATTGAAATAAAATGTTGGGCCTTAAGCAGTTACTGAGGTTTTGACTTCAGAATGCAAAACTATCAAAACATTTCGGTGAGCAGGTCATACTGAAAACCAAACCTTTTCATCGGTTGGACCAGAGAAACTGGGCCTCACTAAGTTAAACAGCCAGCAAAGTTCTTTATCGTTACACCGTGCATTCTGTAGTATATTTAAGTAACACACCAACAACTGCACATACAAATGTTATTTAATAAATCTAAAATTTACATTAAAACACTTAAAACTCTCCTACATGTTTCGATCACACGCTCATTCTCAGGGAGCATACATTGTTCCTTGCTAAAGTTATAGTTTAAAAACACTCAGTGATTTACTTGTGGCAGCATGTCGTGTGTTGTGTGTGAGTCGTACACCGTTCAGAATGAGCCTGGCTATGGTAGTGCATCGCGTACCATATAGCACACGATGCACATCCATAGCCAGGCTCATTCTGAACAGTGTAGGACTCACACTCAACACACGATATGCTGCCACAGCACCAAGTTAACATAACGAAGTAAATCACTGAGTGTTTTTATTTAAAATATAACTTTAGGAAGGAACAATGTTTGCCCCCTGAGGATGGTCATGTGATCGAAACATATAGGAGCATTTTAAGTGTTTTAATGTAAATTTTAGATTTATTAAATAACGTATGTATGTGCATTTGTTGGTATGTTAATTAAATAAGCCAGCAAAGATGTTCTTACTGGTCGATTCTTGTACGTATTCGTCACACAAAATATAATGCAGTCAGTTTCAGATTTAGAGGATCACATTTGACTTACAGGACATAATTTGTCAGTCTGTGATCCAGAAGACAGAGAAAGAGAGGCTCTTTAGCTGGCAAAGAGTAATTAATGATGTATAGTATGTTTTTAACATTATGCTTTTTATCATTTTGTGACGTCACATTGCCTCCGCAGTAAATTTCAGATGAAACTTAAATCCTGCAAACACTCCTAGCTTTATTAATAAGCCTACAGAGTGGCCCTGTTCAGGTGTCTTACCTTGTAGCTGTCTTTTTTTGGGGGGGGGGTAGGGGGGGATTTTGCTCTTTTACAGCTGTTGTTACAAAATTTATCATGTCATATAATTTTAGTTACAACTTTTTCATGTGTGTTTTTTCAATCAAGTCAATATTTTATTATGTAGATGGAACTGTTAGTAAATTAATACTACAATTTTTCCATTTGCTCATTAAGTCATCACTGTGTTAACAATTATTTTTATTATCAGACTTAAAAGTTTTAACTGCAGTACCTCTGTGAGGCATGTGTGCATATATGGTTTTAAATTCAGATTTATTTTTGTCTGTCTGAATGTGCAACTGTATCTTTCAGTTTAGACCATTGTACTTTAGGGCTATTTGATGCGACTGGGTGACAGAGTGGAATGAACTTGAAGCACGAGAGAGAATGTGCCATAGTAGCGTGAAATATGTATACCCCTTTTTTATACTGTAAGGAAACAGATTTGTGGTTTGTTTTAGTGGCAGTGAGTATGAATGCCCTCATTACTCATATAAACTGTTATCTGCAGGTAGCTCAAGGCCACATCAAACCAGGCAACATTATGGCCAGTTTTCTCAGGTGCTTTTATTATTTTACTTATTACTATTATTATTATTATTATTTGTATAATTTAATTAACGGTCATTCCTGAGGTGTTCGTCACGTCTTTGTGTACTGTATATGCAAATCTTTTCTTTCAATATAAAAGTGTAAATTTTTCCTGTACCTTCAGTAATTTTGGGTGGTAAAGAGACCTGTCTAACTTATAATATATTATGGCAGTTTGGGCTTATGAACTTGCCCAATATTGAATTTACACAGAGATTGAAACATAACTCCAACGTGAGATATGCTTGCAGAGCAAGGATCCACCATTGCCATGTATTTTATGGTATGAGTTGCACACTTACTTAATTACTTACTTACATACTTACTTACTTACCTACTTACTTACTTACTTACTTACTTAATTACTGCATGGAGCAGAGTCCTTCTTGAGAAGCTAACTGGTCCTCCGTTACTCAAGAAATTCCCACCATTTTATGGAACATGAAGGTTCATTACCTCATTCACAAGTGCCCACTATCTGTCCCTACCCTGAGCCAGATCAATCCAGTCGATACCCTCACATTCAAATTCCTGAAGATCCATCTTAATATTATTTTCCCATCTAGGGCTGGGTCTTCCAAGTGGTCTCTTTCCCTCAGGTTTCCCCACCAAAACCCTGTATACACCTCTACTATCCCCAATATGTGCTACGTGCCCTGACCACTTCATCTTCTCAATTTGATCACCTGAACAATGTTGGATGAGGAGTACATATCATGAAGCTCCTCATGATGAAGTTTTCTCCATACTCTTGTTACCTCATCCCTCTTAGACTCAAATATTGCCCTCAACACCATATTCTCAAGCACCCTCAACCTCCGTTCCTCCCTGAATGTGAGTGACAAAGTTTCACACCCATACTAAAACAATAGGCAAAATTATAGGGCTGTCTATCTTAATCTTTAAATATTTGAATAGCTAACTGGAAAACAAAAGATTTCACATTGAATGAAAGCAAGCATTCCCTGACTTCAGTCTGCTCTTAATTTCTTCCTGAATAGAACTCTGATTTTTTAAGGTTGTTCCCATATATTTGAACTGTTCCACCCTTTCAAAGGAACTATTATCAATCTTGATATTGTGATTTCGTCCTGCATTCTGATCTCAAGACATGAACATGTACTTAGTTTTTTCAGCATTCACTTCTAATGTCATTCTCCATACTACCAACTAACAAAGGCTACTGTGTTTTCAATTATACTACGTACGCTTGCACCCATTATATTAACAACATCAGTACAAACCAAAAGCTAAGGTGTACCATTTAATTATGAGTTGCACACAGTCCAAAATCTTAGTTGTGCCAGGGAAAGATAACTGTTATATAATATGTGTACTATTAGTTGATGCTTTATTATTTACAGAACTGTATTGCTATACATTTCTTCTGAGAGATCAAATTTGGGACTTCTGTCAGAACTGTAAGTGAAGTTCCAAGAAATTAGTATTTGTTGTGTCCTTCATTTGAATGAGCTTTTTGAAAATTATATTTTTGTTCCTATTGTCTCAAAAATTAAAAAATGGGAACTAACAGCAGAACTAATATATTTTTGTCCTACATATTTTACTCATTGTACTTTCCAGACAAATCATTTAAATGTAATCACTATTGGTAGTACTGCAGGTTGTATCTCAAGTCATGACCATCACCAGAAGAGTACCAGCATACATGAGCTGTACAGAACCCCCGAATATGGTTATAGTAAATAAAAGAAGGTTCATACTTAAAAAAAACTATGCTCAAGCAAATGTCCATAATATAGTTTTAACACAATCTACACAACTTCTTGTACTCCACACATCTAACAAAGGTAGAGTGCAAATTATGGTATAGGTTCACTTAAGCTAAGCTACTGTGACATTAGCAGTCACATTTGCAGAAGCAGAATTACAACAGATGCTGCACTGGAGCATGGGGTGCTAGAAAAACTGTATCTGCTGTGTGAGTACTGAAAGTCAAGGGGGTTCAGCTACCTGTATTAATGACTGTCACTGAAATGTAAGCTTACAAAAGTCACAGTAAATTACATCTCTCCTCCCTGAATTCTCAGAAAGTCCTGTTTGAAGTGAACAGACTGATGATTTCATGTACTTCCATGCAACGTAATAATGTAGTTACGTGTAACTACTGATAGCAGCACTCTGAAATTCTGGAGTTGTGTTAAAGTGACAAGCCATAAAGCCATATCCCAAACACCAGTGTTCAGATACTCTACTTGTTCAAGTTCTGTAAATTACAAATGTATGATGGTTTCTTTTCTGTGATTTCTACTTGCAGCACTAATTAAATCATCCATTCAAATGTAGCAAGTCAGTTTAGGGTATTAACGTTAATCTCTCTCTCCAAACACTTTTTCCACTTAAACAAATTATGTGACTATTAGTATTACCTTAATCTCTGTCCTTAACCACAGATCTTCAAACAGTATTCTGAGAAGAGTCAAAATAATGTAGAGGTGCCAGTTTGAATTACTGGTAAATCAGTCTCTCTATTTGGGCATATGAAAAAATGCAATTATGAAAACTAGCATTTTTATTTGAACATGTTTTTAAATAGTAATTTACTGTAATTAATTTCAACATAAATTGAAAGAAAATATTTTAACCGTATTATATGTGATGAAGTGCACAAGACCTCCTTGCATGATAGCTGTCTCTGCTTGGAATAATATCTCTAAATAACATTTTTAGTACAGTATTATGGTTGAAGTATGTATTATATTTAATCGAGAAGGTGTACCTAGCTGTCATGTTGTATCTATGAACTGCAAGGTGTTCTCCCTCAGAAATATACAATGTGAACTAGAACATAATATTGCCATTTCCAGTGTATGATAGATTACCGTAAATATGAAATACTTATACAATATAATCATGTTTTGTGAAAAGTGATAGGTCCATTGTACTATAACTGAAAATAAAATGTAGTAAGATGTGTTCGATGTAAATAAAATTTTGGGCCTACCTTGTCAGTGTTATGTGATTTTTATTTATTTTGACATTCAGAGGACCATGCATCGTGATATATTCTTATAATAAAACCAACAAGAAGCGCTCATTTCTCAAATTTATTTTTGGAATAGGACTGTACGTATTTCGGACAGTATATCTGCCCCATCATCAGGAGTCTAGCACTGTACACACATCAACAGGCACAGGTCATACAGGTTATGCTGACTGCTTGCTAGTGGAATCAGGATGGAACTGCAGTTCCATCCTGTGCCTGTTGATGTGTGTACAGTGCTAGACTCCTGATGATGGACAGAGATATTGTCTGAAACATGTAGAGTCCTATTCCAAAAATAAATTAGAGAAAATAGTGCTTCTCATTGGTTTTATTATAAGATAATAATTTATATTTTTCCATAGTTCATGGTAATTCTTCAGTTCAGAAAGTTTTTTTTTAATTATGTGTCGTTAATGTATACAGACACTTGACACACTTTGCATGTAGAGCAAGCCCTTATTTGATGCAGTAGTTGTGTTCCTGAAGAAATGGTAAAAAAAAAAAAAAGAATATTTCTGTAAGAAATAATGGAATAGGTAGGGGTTAGCATAATAGAACAAAACCAGCTGAAGGGTATTAAACCAAATATTAGGGGGCATAAATTTAGGAGTGGCATATGTTTGCAAGGTATATTAATGAAAAGTGGCTTCAACAAGTGGACCATGAAATGAGAGCTACATGTCTTTTGAAGTGTGTAGATAAAAAACCGAGTAGGACTACATATTGACATCCATCTTGACAGAGTGTTTGTGTTATGCAGACCTACAAGTTTTAAACTAAAGTTCAATGAAAGCAATCAATGGAATGCTAATTTCTAAAGCCTCAGGTATTCTTTTGGTATACATCACACATTATGTTCAAAGGTAAGTGAATAGAAGTCCAGTAAGGGAGACCAGGCCTGCTTCTTATACTTTTTTTGCCCCCAATTTGTTTGTGCCACTATGATATGTATTGAAATGATACTGATGCACAACGTTACTTGAATCATTTCCTTTTAAAGTTACATGTTTTATTTGGTCTTTGTAATCAATATTTAAGAACTATTTTAAGTTGTCATTGGGGATAAGCAATGCAACAAGTTGGCCTGGTGTTTTTTTTTATTGATATTAACAACATGCCCTATTACAGAGTAATACTACATGGTTTGCATTACTTAAGCTTTAGTTTTACAATAAACTTTTACATTTAATAATAAAAAAAAACTATAGTAAAGATTCATTATAACACTAATAATAATAATAATAATAATAGTAATATTTTGATGTCTAAACTTACATGTAATAATATTAACATACATTCTATGAGATCTCTCTGTCTTTTATAGTAAAGTGTCATTATAGATCTGTAAAGTCTATGGATTTGACGAATTTTACAAAAATTTGTAAATAATTATTGAAGAGTGTTTCGTTTATTGTAGGCCAATTGCCACAAGTGTTTTTATCTGTTTTGTCATTTCATTCCCTTGGTTACATAATTTCTTACATTGAAATATTAAGTGATTTGTATTTTGTTTTTTTCACTTCCTCAATTGGCCAGGTATGGGGTACAATGTTACACTGCAAGGGGCTAGCTATAACATTCCTTTACAGCAGCAATACAGATATGCTGTTAGGTTTTGTTATATCTATGTTATTATTGTTAACATGTCTGATGTGATGTTAGTTATGTCTCGATTAACAGTACCGGTTTGTGATCACTGAATTTCATGTTTTGCTGACTGTGCATCCTAGTACATCTCTGGGCAACTGACCAACTTGATGCACAATTACTTTGTATAAGACATTTATTATTATAATCCTCTACATGTTTCGAGCAGCACTGTGCTCATCATCAGGAGGTCAAATTGTATTAACCTTTTGACGCCGGAATTATTTTTTTAATTTTAGCACACCCTGTATATAAAATGTGAATAATACAGGAACCAAATACGTTAGAATTATGAAACAAACTGCATTTTGAAGAGAAAAACGGAGAGTATACACC
>Ga0123354_10017533_pt1 | contig 11217 bp, 8 predicted proteins | sample TergutLab28metaG_2_FD_97872 | JGI IMG/M metagenome (GOLD analysis project Ga0123354, IMG submission 97872) | Labiotermes labralis P4 segment gut microbial communities from Petit-Saut dam, French Guiana - Lab288 P4 | ecosystem: Host-associated > Arthropoda: Insects > Digestive system > Gut ... | reverse complement strand
AATTTGCTCGCAGCTAGAAAAAAATTCCCCCCCTTTTTATGGACCCCGAGGGTTTTTTACCCCATTCAAACTCCCCCCCCCCCTGCCCCTTTCCTGACCAAACCAAACCGACCAACCCCCCCCCCCCCCCCCATCGCAGTCCTTGAAGATCCATTTTAATATCCTCCCATCTATGCCTAGGTCTTCCAAATAGTCTCTTTCCACCAGGTCTCCCCACCAAATCCCTGTACGTACCTTTCCTGTCTCCCATACGTGCCACATTCCCTGCCTATCTACTCATACTAAACACATAGAAAATGTGCAGAACATACTGAATTTCTTAATATTATAGCAGATTGTACAGATATTTATTACTGTCGTGTAGTTTCATAAAATCAAATGCTAAGAAATGGTAAATGTATTAGTCTATCGAACAACACAGGCAAGTACTTTACTTTGATTGCTATCTTCCTGGTACACATCACATCACAAAATGTTCTGAATACAAGTTTAATGTCTTAATGATATGTGAACTTATCAATAATTATTCTGATTAGACGTTTCCAAACACGTTATAACTTTAGTGTCAACTTCGGGTAGCCTATGAGGTGGAGGGTGGGGAACAAAATTTATCCGGTGGAAGGGAGGGGACGAACTCCGATGTATGTGTTCATTTCAACGGACAGCCGCTAAAAAGAGCAATTCACATATCTCAAAACACATCTAAAAGTGTTTAGTGTGTCGATACATACTTACTTACTCCATGGTGCAGAGTCCTTCTTGAGCAGGTTTGCAGCTAGTAAAGAAATTCGCCGCATTTCACGGAACCCGAAGGTTCATTACCGCACTCACAAGCGTCCGCCACCTATCTCTAGCCTGGGCCAGCCCAATCCAGTCCATATACCCACATCCTACCTCATGGAGATCCATCCTAATATTATCCACCTATCTACGCTTAGGTCTCCCCAGTGGTCTCTTTCCCTCCGGTTTCCCCGCCAAGACCCTATACACCCCCCTCTCCTCACCCATACGCGCCACATACCCAACCCATCTCATTCTTCTCAATTTTATCACCCGCACAATATTGGGTGAGGAGTACAAATCATTCAGCTCCTCGTTATGCAATCTCCTCCATTCCTACTCGACAGCATAAATCTAGCCTACTTATTTGTAAATCCTAAGACATCGGCAGTCCGTCCACTAATGAAAATGAAGAAAGACGCTACACACGGTTACCATGACAGCACTGTATGAACTGCTGTCACAGCTCCAGCACATCAGCAACCAACCACCTCGACAAATTTCCCGCCTTTCAAAGAAGCTAAAATTTCATTACCGTGTTTATAAGGGTACAACTCTGGGTCCTATCCTCAGTAAGGCGCCTGAGTTACGCAAATAAGAACAAAACACAATTCTTTAAAACTAAATTATATTATTTAAATATAAAGTTTTGCTAGTTACATACGTAAAAATACAATGCGCATTGGCTGTCACTGTGTCATTACGAACTTAGCAATGAGAAAAAAAATCTTAAAGGACAAAAGGTTCGACATCGATAAAATACCCCGCTTCCGAATAACGGCACACATTGCTTTAGTATTAAATCTGAAACTATTACGAGGATACTAATTTCCTTTTTCCAAATCGTACTGCAGAAATGAGTTAGACTTTATAGACTACATTATGTATTGTAACTTTCTCGGCAGGTGGGGAAGACTGAACATGGTGGTACAGCAGTAAAGCTCTGGCCTTTTACTCGGAAGGCGACGGATTCGAATCTCTATCGAATCATCAGTTACGTCGAGTGAGGATGTTCATATTTTTTATCATTTTTCAGTCGTACCTCTTTACCTACCCAACGTCGGTGTAGAGGGTGACTGTTCCGTCCGATTACACTCAATCACACATACACTAGGAAGGACTACCCTGGAAGAGGGATCGGCAGTCACTGAGACCTCTACCTGAAGACACACAATAATCACAAGAGAGAGACAACCAAGCTCCCGGAACGATTCGAACCCGCAATCCCAACAAGCGAGAAACCGCAGACCTACGCCTTAGACCGCGCGGCCGTTGGGATCGGTCTTTTCCTGAATAATACTTCCAAAAGCCACGACGCTTTTCTTCAACTTCTCTCAAATTCATCAGTAACGCTATCATTTGACGTTATATAATCTGAGACACTAACACTAAAGGTAAAAATGGTAAAGATGCCTCTGTCCACACCATGGAGGTATACAGGGGTGGTAAAGGTAGAGCTCAACTCATACTTACCCTCGACGCTAGATGTACGTAGATGGTCAACATCACGCTACGGCTGCTTTATCCCCGGAGAAAGAACCCCGGTACCCTTCGAACAGGTGGCTGGGTGAGCCCCAGAACCGATATGGACCATTTGGAGGGGCAATCTCTTGCTCTCGCCGCGATTCGAGCCCCGGACATTCCGGTCCGGAGGCTAGTTGACACGCGGACTAAGCTATCCCTTTGTCGAAATTCAAAGACACGGTGGAGACACTTATATACATTTTAGTGTTAGCAGAATTTGCCATTTAATTGTACGTACCCTCTAAACGACTGAAAAAGTGAAAAAAAAGCTGAGACCTTCAGGGTAGAGTGCAGGTAGATGGGCTCTAAGTGAGCACCACAGGAATTCACTATTACGTCTAAGTTCGTGCTTTCATCAACAGCAGTTCCCTACACCGCCAAAAGCGGCAGCACAGAACGTGCGTGCACAGAAAAGAGAGACGATGAAAAACAACTTGAAGCGATAACGAGAAAATTTCATGCTCAGGTCGCTTTTTTTATTATTGCATTCTACCTTATTCTTATCCTCGACCACGAAAAATCGAAATAACAGAACCAATTTCCTTTCTTTTCTATTCTCTTGTTCCCAGGGAACTGATCACTTGTTGAAGCGCCATAAGACAGAGGAGAGATCATGAAGGAATGAAAACTGCAAGTACTTATAGCCAAGTACACCATCACGCAGTCCATTCAATTTGTCTAACTACCTCAGGGCTTCATACTGGACCAAGCCGAAAGAATGACTCGCAGTGTTGTTCACTATTCCTATTGTACCACAAGGAAGTGTTCAGCTGTCAATAAAATGGGTGGGTTAATTACAATAATGCTCATCTTGCGAAAGTTTCAAATGCTTTTGTTAACGTGTTTCATATTCATACAGAAAGCCTTGCAGGCTTAATATACGAGTTCATGTCATGCAGAATACCTCGCAAATATAAAATCGATGGTACTACGATATCGCCGTTATTCTAACGCTAAAACTGCAATGAACTTCAACAGCAAACCCACAAACTTAAAAACCTGATAACTTCTTCATTCACTACCGATGAAAGGAAGGCGCGATATCTGCGATACAGTATACATAAGCAAGCAGAAGAACGTTGTCCTTCACGCCATTAAGACATATACGGGGCAGTAGGGGTATAGCTCCACACGTTCTTAACCTCGGCACTAGATGGAGATGAGTGATCAACTGAACGTCCCAGAGCTCGCCTCGAGAAAAATCTCTTTACCCCTACCGAGATTCCAACCCCGGACCGTACAAGGTATAGCCAAGTCAGGAACGGAATTAAAAAAAAAAGTTGCATATGAAAGAGAAGGTAGCTTATAAGGCAACACTAAGACATAATAGTAAAGCTCTGTTCGTACATGAAGGTGGATACACAAACAATGTGAAACGCGTTTTAAAACGATAACATAACAACACGCGTATTTGATGGAGAAGGGGCTACCGACTTGGCAACCGGCGGTTAATCGGAACGTAGTCCCAAAAATGAATAATGTACTGAACAACAACAACAACAACAACAATAACAACAGGTAGCAACAACAGTCAAGACACAACTAATATCACTGTATCATCGTAAATAATAAACGTTTAATTTCTGGGCCTACAGGAATATTCAAACCGGGCTAAGTTGGAACAAAACAGCAGTACAAATCTCCTTGGGCATCAATTTACAGGTATAAGAGTGGGAAAATTATCGTGATTATATCCCGTAGGATAAGGACAGTGAGGGACGTAACATGCAAGGGATGAGTAAGAAATTGCTACAGAATTTTATTCGGATAACCTGATTGTGAAAAAACACTTTGAAGACTACAGGGTAAGCTAAACAGCATGATGATGTTAGAATGTACGGTAATGTGATGTGGAGATGTACAGTTGATTGGGCTGACTTAGGAGAGGGTCTAGTGGCGCACATATGCTGACAAAAAAATGAACATTCGGGCTCCCAAAGAAAGGAAAATTTTTTGTTACAGCAGTTTTTAAACAAAGCATCTTCTTCTATGGAATTAAAAACGCAATCGTTCATTAATGTTATCGCCGTTACGTACCTTCCAAACCACGTTTAATTTAACCCTGTAAAGCACAGTGGTTGGTTGGTTGGTATACGTACCACCTAATTTAACGTTCGTAAATTCTGAAATTTATCCAAACAATGGTCGCGGTTCCTAAGATTTGCAGCCGCTCGGTCGCGGTAACGGTACGTTTACTGTGAGAAAAGAACTGGACATGTAAATAGTATTAACACGAACTTTGTGCTTCGAAGCTTATGCGTTAAGTGATCCAGGTGCGACAGGAACTGAGCGTAAAGTTAATTTCTTATTCTTCTGCATGCTTCTCTACAAATAAACGGTAAGAAACTTGTAAGATATAAAAATTCATCTTACGCCTCGTCTGTTCGCAAATATTGCCCGAAAGAATAAAAGCAATTTACGGCCATGGTGTACAAACAGCAACAGTACAGAACTCCATAACAAAAAAAAATACAAAGTACCGTTATTTTCTGTTTATAACTCACATTATAACTCCAAACAAAGCTCCGCTGAGGACACGTGGAAATGACTTCCTTATTGTGAGTTCATTTCTTAGTGCAAGAAGAATCTGTACACAGTTCAAAGCTGTGAAACACGTTAGTAAGACACGCGTTTTTTTTGGTGCGTGCGTCACGTTCCGCAAACTATTTGCTTTCATTATAAAACTTTACAGACCACAGTTAGACAATAAGCATGGCTGGACCATAAAATTCATCTCTTGGGACACTTCCAACGCGGACTACGTCATATCATCATCGCCAGTATATTTCTTCTTTTAATAAACCGATTTTAACTTTTTTACGCCTTTTAATAATCACAACATACAATCTGCACAATGTGACATCAATGGGGCCTACATAACCCTTCACGATTCTACAACTCCTGACCAAGGATAACATTCTGTCGCCTAATCAGCTGACAGCCTCATACTTCGCATGTAATCAGAGTCCACAACAGAGGAACCAGGAGACTAAAGACACGATTCGGGTGCTCCCATGATAACAATCTCTGTCGCACTACCGCGATATGCATATGAAATATCCGTATAGCTATATAATGTGAAGAATACAAGGTACATCAGTCCCATTACACGCCTGAGGTGCCCAGAGGGTTCCAGGAAGTTAAGGTTCCCAGATTACGTGACTATGGCCCAGGATGGTGGTAAGGTTGTCAGCCTTACGCACCGGCCACTTTTTACACCCAAGAAATGCTCCCGGTACTCATTTCTTTTAGAGGCTGAGTCGACCCCAGGGCCATAGTGAATCGGAAAGATAATGTCAATGAAAAGTTCCAATGACACCATCTGGAATCGAACCAGCGGCCTTCCGATTTGTAGCACAGCACCTTAACCACTGTGCTACCGCGGTCCGCATAATGTGAAGAATACCAACATAAGTTGCAAAGAAGTACACGAAGGTCACTCGGTACACGAGCAGTGAGTCCTCTCAGCAAATTCTACTTTGGATGTTGGATTTAAAACGACGGTCACTGTCAGTGGGGGCGCTCTAATGTGATACATGCAGGAATAATGTAACACTTGGAGACAGAACGCCAACAACATTGTATGACCCAACCACATGTCACCGTTTACATACCCATGAAATTCTAGCGTTCAACTATCTCATTTGTATATACGATTAGTGATCATGGCTGCCAATTTCATCACTTAGTGTCAACGTGATTAGGTCATGCAAATCAATTCTTAACGCATATTTCTAAATTCACCTATGCGACACAAATATTAAGATCATACACCATCATCGTTTGCGAATAACACGAATGTAAATCAGGTCTACAACTTTATCTATACGTGATAAACAGCCATATGTTTCGGCAATATATAGCCATCTTCAGGCTGAATACAGGTTCAGCTGTATTCAGCCTGAAGATGGTGCCGTGCCGTGCACGGAACGGCACCATCCGCACCGTAAACACGACATACGCAGCGACTCTCAAGACCACCACCCATCCAAAAACTCGGTGCAGAAAACCATACGCTGCAACTCAACATCTAATGCTCCTGATGATGGGCGTATGTTCCCGAAACATGTGGAGCTAAGAATACATCAATAAAATTACCTTGTTGCATCAAGTTGACATTTCACTTTATTTCATGAGGAAGATGCACGGTGAAACAACCCTCAAGTCTTCCAGATTAATTAAATGTTTCGAATACTACAGCTTCAAGAAATAGTCTTTATTCCATTTTATTCACTAACGCATGTTTCAGCCTATATTCTGGCCATCATCAGGTAACTGTTTTCCAGTTAACTGTTAGGTACGGACCTCTCATTCACAATTAATGTGTACAGTATCCGTTAAAACAATGCAGTCCTCAATAAAAGGTAAATGGTGAAGATAAAGTGCACCCCGGAACAGGAACAGGCCCAGAAGGGGAGTAGAGGTATAGCTCTATTCTTCATTCAACCTCTGCGCTAGATACAGATGGGTAATCAGTGCCATTACCCGGCCGCTTTATCCCCGGGAATGACCAGGAACCCACTGTATAGTAGGTTGGTTAGGCCCCAGGGTCAGTCTGGATGGGTGTAAAAATTCTTGCCCCAACGGGATTCGATCCCCGGACCGTCCAGCCCATACCGAGTCGCTATACCGACTGAGCTATCGCCGCCCACATTATTCCCAATAACAGAATAATAGTAAAATTATTAAAATTGCTTGGTTTAAGAAAACATTACTTGCTCTCAGTCACCTGACGATTCTCTTACATTTAAATTCTGTTTATGAAGTGACTGGATGGGGCTCTTTCAGAATCTGTGGTTTGCTCCACAGATTTCTGAGCATTGTCCGTATAGAATATCAGGACGACTAACTGGGGATCTTGTTTGGTTTAGTCGTCCGGGTGTGGCATGTGCCTTCACTCTTAGTCTTAGGATTGTTCATGTGTATAGTTCGTATGCTGTTGTTACGATCATTCAGATTGGCGAGTTCATGGGTAGGACGATTCGGCTGCCTGTGTATAGCAGTCGGAAGGTTCTTGTTTGATATTCTGCTTGTGGCGATATATACGAGTCGAATTTTAGCTCTGTTAAGTCTGCAAATTCATACCGCCAGTATCATTGGTGTTCTACAGCTTTCAATGTTAGTGCTGGGTTATGAATTTCACCTTTTCACATTAGATGTGAAGAAGAAGCCTCTACCTAGCAGTCCTTTTAAGCAGTTGTCAAACAGCTACCTGATGATGGACAGACGGCCAGAAGATAGGCCGAAAGATGTCGCAGTGAATGAAATACTACAAAAGCTCTCTCCTGAAGTTGTGTTATTCGGAACGTGTAATTAATCTGGTTTAATAAAACAAAACGGGATGACGACACGTTTACAATTCCTCCTGTGCATGCCGTGAAGGCGTATGGAGGAGTATAGAAAAAGCTCAACTTATTCTTAACCTTGAAACTAGATTAGGTGAGTGTTCAGCTTCATACGCCGGCCGCTCTACCCAGGGGAAGACAATCCCTTTACGCAATGAGTGGAAGGCAAGGTGGACGACAGAGCCAGTCTGTGTGCTATGGAGGAGCGATGAATCTCTTCCCCCTGCCGGTATCAAACCAAGATTCCTCGGACGTCCAATGCATAGCCTAGTGCCTGTTATAATGATAAGATCATCCTACGTGCACGTCATGTACAGAAGTTGGAGACCCTGTTCTCGGGAAAAAGCTATACGCACCTGACTTCGTAACTCCATAGTGACGTCATACTGCACCTATCATCTGTACATATTAAGCTATATTTACCGTCTCAGACACATATTATGCTTTATAGTCGAAGACACACACACACACAAATACATACATATACATAAACACATACACAAATACATACATACATGCATACACACATATACATAAATACACACATATATATACAAATACATACATACATACACATATACACACATACTCGTACATACATACATACATACATACCTAAACACATACATACATACATACACACATACATACACATATACACACACTCATACATGCATACCTAAACACATACATACATACATACATACAAACACACATACATACATACAAACACACATACATACACACACACACACACACACACACACATCACCTGCTTCGATCAAATTTCATTTAGAAAACTCAGCCGAAAAACCTTTGCAAGAAATGCATCTCATTAGTGTTTATACAATTACAGAATATGCTTAAATTGTATTGCATTACGTCGTTTGTTTAATGGCACGTAACACGCATTCAGCCCGAAGCACATTCTCTAAAATCCATTCTCTAATTAATCCGCTCTATTAACGTTAATGCACGAGCGGGTATAAAGAACAGTGAAGCTGATATGTAATTCATTATACCTGTCGCAGTCCCAGGAATAAAATTCACTGACCGCAGATTCATTGCCACTGAAGCAAGGTGAGACCTATGGCCCAGTAAGAAAAGGATGAATGGCAAGAAATATTCCAAGCAAGTAGGCAATCTGTGTATTTGGTTGGAACAAGTGGACCTATCGTGTGCTGGCACTGTCTACAGAAGCAGTTAGTTAGATCTTTTTCGTATACAGTGCAGCCTCGAATTTCCGAGTCCCGATTGTTCGAGGTTAGGTTTCGTCCGAGCCCGTGCGCTGTATTCAGGGCCGTTTCCATTATGTATAGGATAGAATTCAGCTGCAAGTGCATATCTGTATTTACAGGGCCTTGCCGGCATTACTGTACTTCCTTTCTGCATTTCTGTGTATTGTCACGTGATTTAAGTACGTAACCGAACGCACTGTAGCGACGAACACTAAAAGCGGGAGAAAACTGTCGTAAACCGTGCAGTCCCGGCTTTTCGGTAATTCGAGGCAACGTCCGACACGTTCCACTCGAGCTACTGAGAATATACCATAATCGGCTGCGGGCTGTGAAACGACGTGGTAGTGACGCAACTCGAGGTGTGACATGCTTATTCGGGCAGAGACCGGAATTACTTCTGATACCCCGATCAAGCCTCAGTGCCATTACTAGGGCTATTAAACGCGCGTCACTTTTTCCGCGGTGACACAGTACATGTACTTGTACTTATCTGCTCTTAATATTCCGCGTTACAGTAGTACGGATTAATTCACGAACATAAACTGATGATGTTGCTAAATGAGCTCATATTACATAATAACTTACATTTTCCAATATGGTATAGAGTCTCAATACTACTTGAAAAAAGTAACTCCCAGCAGAGGCATGAGATTATCACATTGTATAAATCGTCTCTGGGGACCAAACATTGTCCTATACAATGGGTTCCCGGGGCGCTTCCACTGGGGCCAAAGCGGACTGGTCGTCTAGTGCCGAGGGTAAGAATGAGTGGAGACGCAACTCCATTACTCCACATGCCTTAATGGCGTGTACATGGACAAGCTACCTTTACCTTTGAAAGGACGAATTTCTAACAAATGGCGTACTAATGTTCGCCAGGTGTAGAGGACGAGTAATTTCAACCTACACACCGTGTATTTCGGGTGGACAGTATGGAAAGCGATAACAAAGGAGATTCTCAAAAACAGCAGCCCGAACTGCCACTCACAATCGTCATCCGTACGGTTTCTGCACCAAATAAGTGATATGAAGATGTATGACAGGAATTAAATGTACCGCACGTATAATCAGTAATACCACCAGACAGCGGCTTCGGATCTGCTAAGAAATGTGAAAGAGTAAATGATTTAGTTGGTTGGATATGGATATCTTTTCGTAAAAATATATTCAAGTTACTTTAGAAAACAATGACTAATATGAAATAAAGTGAAATGCCAACTTGATGCAACAATGTAATTTAATGAAGTTTCTTTAGCTCGACATGTTTCAGGCGCATACGCCCATCATCAGAAGCACTATATGTGTACGGTTTGGATGGTGCCGTGCACGGCACCATCCAAACCGTACACACGACCTACGCAGCGGCTCTCAGGACCACCAGCCATCTACAAACTGGGTGCAGAAAACCATATGCTGTAACTTAACATCTAGTGCTCCTGATGATGTGTGTATGCGTCCGAAACTTGTCGAGCTAAAGAAACTTCAATAAATTACATTGTTGCATCAAGTTGGCATTTCACTTTATTTCATGATGAAGATGCACGGTCAAACAACCCTCAAATGACTGATACATTGGCCTAACAAACAGGAAGTATCACAAAGAATTGTGTGAAGTTAAGTACAGTTTCAAATTCAGGGCAACGAAAAATTCTGCATAGAGAGGTGGCAGACGGCAGATGACAAAGATGGAGATTACACCGAAAAATAAGTATGAGTTCAACTATGTTGTTGTGCAGTTATGAGAAATTTTCACACGTCCCAACGTGGAAATAACATGAAATAACAAGACAGGCAATGTACTGTACGTATAACGTAGCATTGACGTGCGTTCGTGGAACCATTCTCGCCGTGGAAAAGCATGTACTACATATTCTGAGCGTGTGTCTGTAGCCTTAGTTTTCCAGCATGCAATAAACATGCTCCATAGTGTCATCTGTGGCCTGTTTGGCTCTTCAATATTATTCAACATTCTAACCAACAGCACGAATTTCGAAGGAAAAAATTATTGAATATTAAAATGTGTGTTATAATTTTCTGTACATATTTTGCCTGAAATGTGGGCCGGGTAGCTCAGTCGGTATAGCGATTGAGCTAAGGGCTGGACGGTCCGGGATCGAATCCTGGTGGGGACGAGATTTTCCGCCCGTCCAGACCGGCCCTGGGGTCCACCCAGTCTCCTGTAAAATGGGTGCCGGGTCTTTTCCGGAGGTAAAGTGCGGCCGGGGCGTGCTGCTGACCACTCACCCCCTTCTAGTGCCGCGGTCATGGAAGAGTAGAGCTATACCTCTACCCACCCTCTGGGCCACACCGGGCCTGTAACGGGAAAACTT
>Ga0123354_10017532_pt1 | contig 11217 bp, 9 predicted proteins | sample TergutLab28metaG_2_FD_97872 | JGI IMG/M metagenome (GOLD analysis project Ga0123354, IMG submission 97872) | Labiotermes labralis P4 segment gut microbial communities from Petit-Saut dam, French Guiana - Lab288 P4 | ecosystem: Host-associated > Arthropoda: Insects > Digestive system > Gut ... | reverse complement strand
AATAACTTCATAAATAGGAACATTTACTCCCTGATGATGATCCTTTAGGATTGAAACATGTAGGAGTGATATAAATTTTAATGGATTAGACCTACGTATTTTTGCGTGTGTTTTACAAAGTGTGTTAAAATAGTGTGCAATTAGTTGGTATTTTAAGGTAAAATTGATAATATTGCACGGTAACAAAAACGAAAAAAATATGGTAGGATAATTCCATCAGGTCAGATACAGTGGAATTCCTTTAGTCTGGCACTCATGGAACCAGACAGGTGTCAGACTGTCAGATATTCAGATATAATGTTCCTGTACTGAACTGGCTTCTTACTGGTGAGTTTTTGTTACAGCTTCTGTATTTGGGCTAATTAGAGGAGTATTCCAGTTCAACTTTTTAAATTACTATAGGCCCAGACAGGGTTTTTTTCTTTGGAACATATTTCTATAAACCACGTATACAACACCTTGTCCAGTTGTGCAAATGTAGACTGATTCAGTGCATGTCCCTTCAGAAATCCTTTCAGACTTCACTTAGTGCCATAAAGGATCATAAACGGACCTCCTGTTTCTTTATATCATTGATAGTTGACATACCAGCATTGGATGTTGTGGTAATCACACAGCAGCTTTGGCCTGTGTCAGGCCTCAAAATTATTTCAAGTTTCTGAGGAATCATTAATGTTTCATGCTTCCACTTTGCTGCAGCACGTTCGTTACTCATCTCGTGGTTTTGGAAGCCATAATTGTGTACTGGATGGGCTCAATAAAGTCAACATAACACAAGATAAAACATGGAATTACACGTGCTGGGTGCCAACACATTTGGACTTGGGTTGGTTTTCCTCAGGCGTTATAAAGTGTCAGGATTTCTGGAATATCACCATACAGATTACAGGGATTCTGCTATATGGCATGTAGCTGTTGCATCCATCACATTGTGGCCATGTTTTGTACATTATTTACTGAAGTAACTTATTGTGAAGTTACGCATTGTTATGTCTTTTGGGAGGTTTGGATGGTTGTTGATATTACTGTTGGAAATGGAATGAAACATATGGAGGTGGTGTGACAGTTGCATGATGTATGTCGAAAATTCACATACAAAAAGTGCAACATGAATTATTTTACTTGCTGTCACTCTTCATCATACATGTGGACATGGTACTTAAGTTAGAGGAAGTGGACTGGAAAACTGAAATAGTTCTCTGCAAAGCACAGTAGTAATTTTAACGGGTTCTAATTATAAGCGAAAGTTAATTTATTAAATATAGCTACATTGGAGTCTCATTTGTCGTTAATTGGGACTGATACAATTGTGATGAACATTGGAATCTATGTTTAATGTACAATGCCCGTTTGGTTCGAGGAACTTATAAATACCAGTAATGAAAATAAAATTATTACAAAAGACATTAAATGCATAAAAGTGTACTGTATGTAATATGCTCTGGGACGATAAAATACACTACATGATTCAAGGAGAACTTGATTCCAGCAATCAAAAAACAATCAACCTTATTTAACGAAGGACAAAGCTTAACTGAAGCGAGAAACATGTCCAGGCATGGATGCAAATGATATGTGTGCAAACTGTATGGGATTACTCTGCCTCTTTTGGGTGGACATAAAACTGTGGAACTGCAGTCATAAAAACCAAAGGCTGCTTGAAATGATACAAATTGAAAGAAACACTGTCTGTCTAACCTTAGCAAAACAACACATGTTCTTGGAAGAGAGATGTACGTGAATTAAATAAAAGTACCAATTCAGCCTTGACAAAAGAGATACGCTGTTAGAAGAGGGATCTGTAAATTAAAACACAAAACATAAGCCAACAAAACAGGGAAAGTGTTTTTGGCAGCTGTATATGTAAAACACACACAGCACCATTCAGAGGGATTTGGGGATTTGTGTATGTGCACCATCGTAAAAAAACAAAGGCTTGTTGAAATGATACAAATTAAAACAAAAATGTAAGTTTAACCTTAGCAAAACAGATGTGTTCCTGGAAGAGGGATATACATAAGTTAAAAAAAAAACAGCAGTCTAACCCTCACAAAATGGGCAAAGTGTTCTTGGAAGAGTTACATGTGAAACACACAGAGCTCCATTCAGAGGGTTTATGGGATTGTGTGTGTGTGTGTGTAGTTTAGTGTAGTGTGAGCAGAAACATTTTGCAGTAAAACTATACGTTATTGTAACACATAGTTGTGACAGATGGTTTCTATCCCTTCATCCAACATATCTACATCACACAAGGATGTTCAACTTAAGTTGTGTCTGTCTGTCAGTCTGTATTCCAAGAACAATAAGATTTGTTAAGGTCAGACTGGCACCTTGTTTTATCTTTTTAAGTTGAACATCCTTGTGTGATGTATGAGGCAGAGTCAATTGAAAACCTTAAAAGTGCGATAAAAATTCGAAACACAGGTTGATTTTCTTGTAAGTTGACAACAATGATACTCGTGGTTTGAAGAGTGGCCAGCAGGTGACAGTACGATGCAGGAATGCAACAGGACGGCGCAGTAGTAGTGTAAAGATGGCGGCCCCGCTTGCGACACGCACCACAGAAGAACATTGTTCTGTCATCCGCTTTTTAAGTAAAGGGGTGAAACCCATCGAAATTCATCGATGAATGAAAGTTCAGTATGGTGATGCATGCCTGTCACTACAGCAAGTGTGTGAGTGGACTAGGAAGTTCACGAACGGCATTAGTTCTGTAACAAACTCTCCTTGACCTAGTCAGGCACACTGAGGAGTGACACCAGAGGCCATTGCAACAGTTGAAGCCATCGTGAAGGAAAATAGCCGCGTAACAGTGAATGAAATAGCCACACATCTGGGTATGAGTCACGGATCAGCACGCCATATCGTCCATGATGTTCTGCAGTTCCATAAAGTGTCTGCAAGGTGGGTGCCATGCTAGCTGACTGCAGAATTGAAAGAACAACGTGTTCATGCCTGCCAGGAACTTCTGAAAACTTTGAAGTGGAAGGTGATGGATTTCTAGGAAGAATTGTTACGGGAAATGAAACCTAGGTCCACTACCACCAGCCGGAAACCAAGAAGGCGAGCAAGGAGTGGTGCCATACCTCCTCACCAAAACCGAAAAAATTCCGCCCACAACCAGCTGCAGGAAAGGTTATGCTGACTATCTTTTGGGATGATGATCATCATGATGTTCATGAAGGGTTAGGCATGTTTCCTGTTCCTTAATCCTCAAGGTGAAGTTCCTTTAACCTTTTGGTTGCTACTGTAGTGCTTGGTCTGGTATTCTGTTTGTGTCCATTCTCTGTACGTGTTGTAGCCACTTTTCTTGGTACTGTTTTATTTCCTTTACATTGTACTGTGCTCCTGTTTTTTCCCCAATACATTGATTCTTTTCTTTGTCTGGTATTGTTGTTCAAAGTAAGTGTCTAAAAAATTTCATCTGTGCTGCTTCTAAATGTTGTTCCTCTTTTCTTCAGTACCCAAGCTTCACTTCCAAATTTCAATGCTGCTTTAGCTGTAATGTTGTGAACGCTTAATTTTGTTCATTTGTTTTCCAAAATGTCTTCATATAGCTCCATTTATTTTGTTGTATGTTTGCAATTCATCTTCTAAATCACTTTTGTATTCTGATGTATGGTACCCCAAGTATTTAAAATCTGTTACCCTGTTCAATAATATTATCATTTATCACAATTTTTACCCTCTGTATGTGGTTTCCCCACATTGCCATTGATTTTGTTTTTGTACTGGATATAGTCATTTTGTATTTACTTGTTTGTGTGGTATGCCATTGTTTGTGGTTCAGTCTGTTTCTATATAAATTTCTTATTGATTCTTGTTCCAACAAATGTGCTTTAAATGCTGGAGGTTTATTGTATATTGTTATGTCTGTCTTGTAGCTATGTTTTGCATGTGTTAAAAATTCAGATTTGCTTTCCACTAGCTTGTGGTCGCTATCAGTTTTACTTCCTCTAAAAGTTTTGTATCTTCAATGTTGCTTTTTAATCTGTCATTTATAATTGTGTAGTCTGTTATTGATTTGGTACCTCATTCCTCCCAAGTTGTGTATGTCTTTGTGTCTGTAAAATGAGTTTGTTATTTTAAGTTTATTAAATGCACAAAAATCTCTCAATGTTGCTCCATTGTGTTTTGTTACCTGTTCTCCATATGGTCCTATACATTCAGAGATTGGTTGGTTACCTATCCCTCCATTAAAATCTCCTGCTAAAATAATGTTTCCCTTTTAGGGATTTTGTCCATGCTGTGTTGTAGTTCCCGGTAAAATTCTTCTGTATCTTTTTCTTTTCCCTCTACCGGCACATGTAGTCCAACTGTTGTAAAATTTCTATATAGTACTTTTATTCTAGTTTCAATAATTCTGTCCAAAATTCAAGTGTAATCCTGTATCTTGTGTCTCCAGTCTTTCCTAATTTCAATTGCTACTCCCGATGAAGCCCATTGGTTGACTGGTACCCTGCAGTAAATCATTATGTAATTGCTTATGTCTTCTGATCCTTTGTTTTTCTTCCTTGTTTCTGTTATAATGGGAATGTCAGTTTTCCTTTTCAGCAGTTCTGTTTGTAATTCCTACATTTTCTCTGCAGTTCCCCTTACATTCCATGTGGCTGCTTTTAGTTTCCCAAATATTTGTATGTCAAACCTAGCTGTGTAGTCATATTGATTGTTGGTCTGTTTCTTCCTTTTGAGGATTTTATGAGTGTTTTGGTGTCCCCTGGATAGGTTACCGGCCCGTTGCAGGGTGAGTCTAGTGGTGGGGCTGCCACCTTGATGCCTCTAGACCTGCATGCTTTTCTGTAAGGGTGTTTCCCTTAGCTGAATGAGCCCAGTTTTAAGGCACTGGACTTTTGCCTTCAACCTCTCCTGTCTGCGACAGTTTCAGCTGCATTGCCCAGGGGTCACACAGCCTTAGCCTTCCTGGATGTGGGAGTAGGATTTGCCGACACAGCCGCCGTTGTTGCAGTTGGTTTTCTCAGGATTTATGGGTTTTTACATATCAGCATCTGTATAACCCCTGAGACCATGTTGTCTTTTGACCCCCTCTTTTGGGATGAACGAGGGGTAATTTTGGAGTACTACATTCCCAGTACAACATATGCAGATCTCCTAAAGAATCACCTCTGCCCTGTACTCAAGTCCAAATGATGTGGACATCTTGAGTATGGGTGTTTTGCTCCAACATGACAATGCTGGACCCCATACTACCCATTCAGCTGTTGCAACAATCCAAGAGCTGGCCATCAGGTGTCTTCCACATCCACCATACTCGCTAGACCTCGCCCCCAGTGACTTACATGTCTTTGGACCACTGAAAGAGGCAATGGGAGGCAAGTCTTTCAGGTCCAACGAAGAGGTGCAACTGACGGTGCACGAGTGGTTGCGCTCTTGGCCAAAAAGAATTTTTTTCTAGAGGTATCCATGCACTTCCGAAGCGCTGGAACACTTGTATGGAATGCAGCGGAGACTACATAGAAAAATGAAGTCATTGTGTACCTTTTGTGTTCAGTAAATTACAAGATAAAAAATATTTAAGGTTTTCATTTGACTCACCCTTGCAGTAATGTTAGATGTAGGGATAGAGACAATCGGTCACAATTATGTTTTACAATACTGTGTAGTTTTAATGCGACATGTTTCATCTTACATTAAAAAGCTATTATCATGTGAATTAAAGACACCAAGGGAAATATGGTAGTTTTTCTTTAGTGTCTTTATTTCACCTGATGACTTGTTGCTGTCAGCTGAAATGTGATGCAGTAAAGCTGTAGAATAGTAAACCTGAAAGTACAGTTGTGATTGATGGTTTGTGTCCCTTCACCTCGCCTTGTGTTTAATTTTTGTATTTCCAAGAACCCTTTGGTCATTAGGATGGCATAGTTGCACTGTTTTATGTCGACTCAGAGGGGCAGAATAATCCCATACAGTTTGCAGAAATATTTGCAAAAATGATTTCTCAATTGTTGCATGATTTTGAGCCCTTAATATTATTCTATGCATGCTGTGAATTTAAACTGATTTGTATGATTTAGTTCTTAAATGTAATTCTGGTTTTGTAGATCTTTTTAGAATTACATGAAGTCATTGATCATCGATGACATATTTTAGTTACAGAGCTTACTTTGCAGGAAATGAAACATTTGGCTAGGTTCAGAACCACTTTTAATATGATGTGTGTGTTGTTGAAATTTTGTTTTTATTTTTGAATTTGTGTTTTATCGATTTGTGGCTTTGCAAAATCTGCTTTCTTAATACCTGATACAAGGGAATTATGGAGAAATTGAAAAGTATTTTTACCTCAATAGTAAGAATAGGTTTCACTAGTCAGCTTTTGGTTTGGTTATGTGCTTGTAAAGGATATATGATATTTTAGAGTATTATGTGTTCCAGTAAATGTTTTAAAAATAATTTCATGATGACACTAGCATGTTGTCATAATACTTGGATGTGTTATGATTCTTGAGCACTTTACAAAGTCATACCCAAAAGTTTCCAGACTCAGCAGTAGGACTGAGAATGGCAAGTAATTACTGCTTTCTGCCATTAGGTTCCATAGTTTTGAAGCCATAACAATCTGTGTTGCTTCTCAGGTGGTGGTTATTATCATGCATTGTAAGTATGATACATGGGTTTTTTGGATGGCTTGTAGGTACAATACATTTGCATCAAGTTCTGCTTAAAATGCAGGCAGAAATGCATGAAATGCTCAAAGCAGCTCTGGGAGGTTTTCTTGGTTCAAACATGGAAACTTTGGTTGATTTTAAACATTCAGGAATTTTTCCATAAATTGTACGATGAAAATGTGGAGATAGTTCATCAAATTGTCAACAGAGACCATTGAAGTACCATTTTGAAGATAGCTGGCAGGTTACACCTCCCGTAATGAAAATGCCAGTGGATTCTGAAGGGGACTTCAGCTTGGGGCAGGTCTCTGTGATGTTGATGCCGTGGTTGGCCACAAAAAAGCATAGGCGGCAGCAATTCCTGGCTGCAAAAAAGCATGGCTGTGGTCCCCCTGTTCTTACTTAACGTGTGCTTTGGCTGCTTGCAACTTGTCTCTAGTTTGTAAGAATGAATGACATTTTAGCTATGAAGGCATAATTCCTGAAATTAAAGAATGGTTGTTGAGCATCCTAGAGTCGATCCCAAAAAGTCATAGTGGTGCTTCCTGTAGTGGCGTAATCATAAACCTGTTGCATAAACTCAATAGGGGACAGCAGTGACCTGTATCAAAAGTAAAGAGTATATTTCATTGATTGACTTGGTCCGGCAATTTTTGGATATGCCATCTTGTTTACTGTAATTGAGTACATGCACGTGTCAGTATGTGTAAGTCTTATATCAAAGAAACCTTAAGTTTTGTCATTTACAGCTGGTAAGTTGGTGCAGAAACGGCCTTCAGAGTCAAACAGTGCTGATGATTCAAGAGGGAACAAAAGGGCGAGGGTTGAAAGTGTGCAGAGTGCTTCAGAGTGTGATGAAGAAAGTGGTGATGCATGTGCAGATGTAAAGGATGTGGAAACAGATAGCACCATAAAAGTTCAAACACTGGAGTCTGAAGGTAGAACACTTAGTGAAAATGGAGAAAAGATTAGTGTCATGGATACGGATAGTAAATCACAAAAAGACTGTGAAGAAATCGACGACAAATGTGGTGAGAGGGACCAAGAGGGTTGTGAGGACAAGGATATGTCTAGTGGTGAAAAGGACGAGATAAATAGGCATGAATCAAAAGATAGTGAATTAACGAGTGCTTGTTCCAAACGTGCTCATGAACCGGTGGGTTTAATTGAAGTAAAAAAAGTCCGTATCTCCCCTGAGGTGGAGAAACAACTGAAGTTGGTGGAGTGTAAAAACAACAGTGTTGATAAAATGCAGAGTGAAGGTGAAGACAAAGAAGAGCCTGTAAAATCTATACCTCTTAAGGAACCAAAGTCAAATTTGGACCTAGCAATTGAACGTGTTGCCACTGGGATAACAGAAGAACCAGAGGACGCTAACCTATCGGATCCTGCTCGGAAATTAAATCCTATGCCTTTCATGCAAGATCTCCATCAGAATTTGCTAAAGAAGTTTTCCAGAAATGTAAGTATACTGCTGTCACAGTGTTTGTATAGTTCTTTGAGTTTTGAGTTTTTGGCATATTATGCATTGTTCCTAAAATATGTATTAACATTATGTGTTTGTTTACTGCTTTAGCATTGAAACATTCAGATGTTTGTTATGAAGTTTACCTTAGTATCACATATGTTAAGAATCAGCAGCATTACCTCACTGTTGATTGTGTACAGCAGATTGATGCACTTATGAGTACAGTCAACTTTGCTTTATCTAGGTTTGGAAGTGCATGTGCTTCACTTGCTTATCTTCCAAAAACAAACATATCCAAGATCTCGCAAACAGAAGGAGTGTCCTTGAATGATTTAGACCAAGAGAAAAGGTGAAGACAAAAATTCTGATTTTCCCCTTTGACATACTTTTAATAAGGAACTGTGATATGTATCTGATATTTTTCCATTGGTTGCATGTTTCATTGCAGGCAGTAAAACTGTCAGATTGTAGTTTTGTTTGGTCATTTGTTGTTGTTGTTGTTGTTGTTGTTTGTGAACTGAACTTCAAAGCTGTAACATTGTGCTTATGGGGAATAGCAGCTCGCTGTAAATCCTCCTCCAGGAGTTTAACTATTCATAGAAACGGGGGCTGCCTGTGCATTTCTTATGAAATCACTATACAGTCAGTGTCAGTTTGCATCAGGTGCTCTAGTTTAGCTGGCTTCTACATACATATATAGTACTGTTTTGAATATCTAAGAAGTGAAAATCTAGTGGTGTTGGTTTAAGGGATCAGTGTGCATTCTGTGTAGTCCACCACGTCGTGCTCAGTTTCAAGGTGAAATATCTACCTCTGTTTTGTGAATGAGGTGTTTGCAGAAGAAAGGACACTTGTGTGATTATGGGTAATACTTGCAGGAATTAGAGGAATTTGTGGTGCAGAAGTTGTGTGAGGCTGTAACTGAACGTTGTGAGTTGGGCAGTGTGCGACAGAGGTGTCAGTTACTGGAACAAATGGTTTATCAGTGGCGCAAGAGAGCTCAGCAGCTACAAAAGCAGGTAATTGACTTGTTGACAGTATTGTCCTTGTATAAAAATGTCCCTGCAAAAATTACTTCTTCAGATTGAATTTCAGCTAGAGAGGAATTTGCATGAAGAGATCCAGTTATTCCATCTACAGGTAGCTGTGATAGAGCTACAAGTCTTGTGTAAGGTGGATCGTAAAATGGGTGTTGGGTTATACTTATAAGAGCAAGTATTTTAAATTCGCCTTAATTTTACTGTAAGTGTGTACACACACACACACACACACCAACCACATATGTACACACACACACCACACATACATACATACATACATACATATACGCGTGTGTGCACGCATGCACACACACACACACATATATACATACATACATACACACACACACACACACACACACACACATATACATACACACACAAATTCATTCATTCATTCCATGGATCCCTAAGTGTGTTACAAACAATATCAAATGTGGAACAAATAATGAATACACAAATGCACACAATTTTTAGTGTTAAATACTTATGAACAAATTATACATCAGTACTATCGATCATCTTTACACATAAAAAATCATCTACAGAATAAAAAGATTATCAGTCATACTTGTTGAAACATAGTGTAATGATTTTGTTTCTTATCACATGTGGTTAGTGTTGTGAAATGTAGACTGTGTTTGTAGGTAATGGCTAATTTTGTTTTGTAAAGCATGCATGTGAACAGGTGCCTAGAATTACTGTTCTGTAATGCATTGCATTTCTGTTGCAATAAGAACAGTAGTGTCGGGTCATAATTTAGTCTGCCGCATATCATTGGTCACTGTTCCAGTGTGCTGTGAGTTCAGTTTGACTTGTCTTAGTTCACTGTGCCACAGTTGGTATTAGGTTTTTGAGTATTATTTTTAACAGGGTGCTGGAAATAGTTTTGCTCAACTCACAGATATATGTCTCATCTGACACACACTGTTCATTTCATATCAAAGCTACACAGGTGAAAACAAGGATGGTACATCTTGGAATGTGTTTTCTTTCTTCCTTCCTTCCAGATTTTTTATTGTACACTTTGTTTTTATGCTCCACAAGTAAAAGTCACACAGATTGGGGTCTGGCGTGTGAGATGGCCACAATCCACTATTTACCTGTCACAAAAGATGCTCTCTAAACAATGCATAGATCTGTGTTGTGAGGTGTTGCACTTTCTTCCTGAAAAACGGTACACATGGTCTCTCTTAATCAGACAGATTATTAAAAGCGGTGTCAGAATGTGTGTAACATGTCAGTGTGAAACACTTTTTAAACATTTAAAACATTAGCCCAGTAATCATAGTTGCACTTCTAGCACATCACATCCCAACCTTTAATGCCATGTATTGGCACTTCTTGGATTACCATGGAATTTTCTATGTACCAATGCCTGTTTCTTAATGAAATACAACAAACAAGTTTGGTTACTAAATGGAACAATTGTGGGGTCTTAGTTGTGTTTTCCGTATGGCTGACTTAAGCTGTTACTTTATCGAGGAGCGCTTGGTGGCAAGTGTGTGGGTGCACAAGAGACAGCACACGGGACAAACCATGTCCCAAGTGATGGCTGCATTCTGGGAACGGTTTAATATGGCTCCACCACGAAGAGCGACACTGCTGGATTGGGAAAAACGAGCGTTTGCTCTTGGAAGTGTTAAAGACAGGCCGCGGAATGGGAGAAAAACAACGCGCTTGGAAACGTGCAGCGGTTGCCGCTTCCATTGAACATTCCCCAATGAAGTCAACACGGAAACGATCGTCAGAGCTTGGTGTGCCACAGGCAATAATGCAAGACCACATGAAGAAAGACTTGAATGTGAGGCCGTATCGCCCAACCTTTGTGAATGAACTGTCGGATGGCAACATGGATCGACGCTATGAATCGTGCCGTGCTCTGCTGGACACATTCTCAAATGCCGTATCCCGCACAAAGGTTCTTTTCAGTGACAAATGTGCCATCTATCGCAGTGCGCGTGACAGAAATGTGGTGTTCTGGTCAAAGGAGAATCCCAATTTCACGCAGGAGCTGGAACATAATCCACCACATGTGATGATATGGGCGGGTATGACATCAGATTATCTGATTGGACCTTACTTT
>Ga0123354_10017531_pt1 | contig 11217 bp, 9 predicted proteins | sample TergutLab28metaG_2_FD_97872 | JGI IMG/M metagenome (GOLD analysis project Ga0123354, IMG submission 97872) | Labiotermes labralis P4 segment gut microbial communities from Petit-Saut dam, French Guiana - Lab288 P4 | ecosystem: Host-associated > Arthropoda: Insects > Digestive system > Gut ... | reverse complement strand
TGTCCCGGGTTGCGATTCATGTCAGATTTTTCTTAATTTTTACGTGAAATTTAACATTCTCACGCTACACGGCATACGACGAACGACCATAACCAGGCTCATTCTAAACAGCGTACGACTCACACACAAAAACACGACATGCTGCCACAGCACCAAAGTTAACATAACGAAGTATTTCACAGAATGTTTTAAACTATAACTCTAGCAAGGAACAATATATGCTCCCTGAGGATGATCGTGTGATCGAAACATGTAGGGGCGTTTTAAGTGTTTTAATGTAAATTTTAGACTTCTTAAATAATATATATATATATATGTATATATATATATATGTGTGTGTGTGTGTGTGTCTGTGTGTGTGTGTAATTAAATAATATACAGAAAGCACGGTGCAACGATAAAAATTGTATATAATTTTATTTGTATGATTATTACCACCGTTATGCTACAGTTTGGGTTTAAAAACTGGCCGGATCTAACCATTTTTGTACGGGCTGTAAAGGTGTGAGCTGCAGTGATGTGTGAAGTTCACTGGTCTAGAGGCGCCTTCTGCAGCACAGGTTAACACTCAATTAACGACAGACAGCATTGTGGCATGATTCAGACCGCCGATTAAGCATTAATAATTCTAACTCATCGGAATTGATCTTGTGTTTAATGTTATGGAAATGACAGACCGCCAAACAGTGCTCCACTGACACTAATTTGTACATGGTGATTCAGGAGGAAAGGTCAATATTTTGGGAGGTGATAGTGTCGGTTATTGTGAGAAAAACTTCATATGAACATGTGGTATATTTCTGAATGGTTACCGAGATAGAGCTGGTTGAATATTCAGACCTGACTCCTTATTAAACAAGCGTAAAGATCAACTCAGACGAACAACACGTGATCTTCGCGCACGAGATTCAAAGGTTGACGTTGGGGGGTTTTCGAATATTCTTTATGAACTGTAACAAAGTTGTCATTTCTGTATCAGAGTTTTGTTGTCTAAACATTAAACCAAATTAACATAAAATTAACTGTACGAATTTCTATTTCTTTATTACTATTCAAAATTCTTTTTTTACCCGTAGATTCAAATAGCTATATCTCGGTAACATTCAGAATTAGACAAAAGATTGTACGAAGTTTTTTTTTCCGTACCAATACCAATACCGATACTATCACCAATCAAAATATTGCCCTTTCTCCTGAATCTCCCTGTAGCTAGATGTCTTCATTGGTAATAGTCTGAATGTTTGCTTAGTGACTTAGCTGCCTGTCGTGATGAAATCAAAACCATCATGCCCCCTACACGTGGGACCGCTCAAGAACAGACTATCCAGTTGCTTACAGACTCTTTCCGCACTAACAAATGCACAATTCTACTGTTATGTATTTCACTTCTAATTAGCTCCTACGTGTTTCTACAGGGTGATAAAAAGTCTCTGTGCACCTGACGATTGCAGTACATAGTACAGGTGCACAAAAACTTTTGATCACCCTGTATAATGTGTTGTTGATTATAGATTGTTAATGAAATAGTCGACAGTTTTCGTTGTTTAAAATTGTGTCTTTGCCAGTTTGTTTCTTGTCCAGTAGCACAGTTCAGTGTCATTTTGTAACATCTTTAAACACTGTAAATTTTAACTATAATTTGCACATTTTTTATGCTTAAGCATTGTTAAGAATATTTTATTGCTGTTAAGTTCAAGCAATACAGGTGTTAGCTGCTTGATGATGGCAGCCAAGCCGAAAAGTGTAGGAGCTAATTAGGAGTGAAATACGTAACAGTGGGAGTGTGCATTTGTTGGTATTCTAAGGATTTGTAAATCATTTACAGTACGTGGCATGAACAATATAAAAGAGACTGTCCAATTGTCCACATATCCGACATAGCCACTGACTCTGAACGCCGACTTGACTGCTACGATCTGCTGTCGAAGAAAAGCGCCCACGCTGTAGCAGTTACCATATCCCCTATATCGAGTAGGAGTGAATTCCCTTCGCACTCATTTTCCCGATCCCTCGTGGTGGAATCATATGCGCAGTTTTGTGGCCGGCCTGGATGATGTGTTGCGATTATTTCCTGTGATATAACAAAATTCGGCGATTACGAACAGCTTTGCACGGCGTCTGAACAGCAAATTCTGGGATGAATACGCAGCCGGTACTGTCTACTTAATTTTGCTGTCGGTTGTACGTATGTAGCGTATCATTGCATTCCGCATATTCCAACATCAGTCCACTTTCTCTCAATAGCAGATCTTTTGAAGATACAGATCTTCTGGGAAGTGACGCCGTGTCACTGGGTAAGTTACCGCACACGTTTCGAAGGAAGGTAATTCCTTCGTTTGTAGGGGTCAAGGAGGTCTTTGAGCAATACGCTGTTTCGAAACGCCCAGAATTAGTCACCCAAAGACACACCGTTACGTCTTCCTAGAGACTGCACAGTACCTCAATCCAGAAGGCCGGAGTATGATATTAGCTTTAGAAGGTCAGTTAGGAACTCGCGCTTATTAAGTGTAAAGGTGGATCGCAGTCTTATGGCACTTTTGTGCGCCGGCAGCTTGCTTGTTGCGAGAGGAGTGAGCGGGGCCATTCACGAGTGTTTGAAGGGAGCAAATGTGCCTGCAGAAAGAGTCCTTTCCGTTAAAAAAAAAAGAGATTTTATGTCCTTTACTCAGTACATCGAATTCAAGCGCGTTCGCAAAACTACTAAAAGAAACTACTAGCTTTTTCATGTGTGTCTGTCCGTCCGTCCGTGTGGAAGAACTCGGCTTCTACCGGAAGGATTTTCATGAAATTTGATGTTTGAACATTTTTCGAAAATCTGTCGAGAGAATTCAAGTTTTATTAAAATCTGACACTAAGAACAGGTACTTTACATGAAGACCTATGTGCATTTATGATAGTATCTCGCTGAAGTGTTCTTAGAGCAAGGAAATGTAGAGATAATCAAAACACGCGTTGTACTGTACATGCAATAACTTTTTTTTTTCCGGAAAGTCGTGCCTTTGTAAGGTGATGTGGAAAAATATGGTTGAGCCTACAAGGCCACAGATGCCAATATGGCGCATGAGTATTGAATGCTGAATACCTAAGGACAGAAACACCCACTCAGAACATGTCATACGTTTTGCTTTTCCACGGCAACAATTTTTACGCGAACGCGCCTCAGTGTTACACACACACACACACACACACACACACACACACATATATATATATATATATATACACATATATATTGTCTGTCTTGTTATTCGAATTAATGCGTCTTCTGTTATGCAATTTCGTGTAGTGTATGTACGCTACATCACGTTTCTGACTACTTATAACTCTATGTTCTTTTTCTTATACAGTGCTGTAATGTATTGCAAGTATGAGAACTGCGCTCTTCTGTGTTATTACGCTGCGAATATTGGTAATTTCTTACCATTTCTAATCACCAATCGCCGCGTAATAACTCAGAAGAGCGCACTGCTCGGCTACTTCGCGGCGGAAGACTGACATCACGCATATCGCGAGTATGCTGTGAAGAGCGATGTTTCAGTTGGGTTGGTAGCGGCCAACACAGAACGTCTTTCCCTCTATAAGTGCTTATAACCAACTAACCCGAGATCCGTTTAGTACCGCCTGCGGAGCGACTGAAATCGGTTCTCTGCGCAGTGCCATATCATTGCAATCGGGCTCGCCACTCATATAACTCTCGGGAACAGATAAGATGCAGTGTATTTTAGACTAACTGTATCTCTGGATGTAGGACGTCCTGCTGCCCTTCTTTTTTGTTGCAGCGTGACGTCAGCACGTTACGTACACTTGGGCGACGCGCTCCCTCGCTTGCACTCACGCATGCAGCACTAACAACTGACTAACGCGTCACGCTGCACATTGGACGGATCGGCAGCAATCAGCCCACGCTGATTCACTGCAGCTCTCTAAAGCACTTTGATAAAAACTCGTGCTTGTAGAGAGGCTTCAAACTGGAACTGGTCAGACAAATCAGACTATTACAAGAAATGCAAACTCACGCGTCTTTATCTTACCCACGTCATTAGTGCTGTGTACATAACTCATGAATACCACTCCTTTAAATACCGAATTTTGTGGAAATTTATTTGATATTTTTACAGTATCGGTCCAGGGATTGAATCCCTGTGGGGGCGAGATTTTCCGCACCCGTCCAGACCGGCTATGAGGCCCACCCAGCCTCCTATACGATGGGTACCGGGTCTTTCCCGGCGTTAAAGCGGCTGGGGCGTGGCGTTGACCACCCACCTCATCTAGCGCCGAGTTTAAAGAAAGAGTAGAGCTATACCTCTACTCCCCCTCTGGGCCTTTCATTCATTTAGTAGTCTGTCTTACGACAGGTTCGAAACCTCTTCCAAAGCGAGCTGTCCACATAGTGTGATCTGGAGCTTCCTCCTTCAAATTACAGTAACCTCTCCTTCCCTTAAGGCCATCCAGTAGTTTCCTACATCTTCTTCCTCGTCTTCCTGTCACTTCTATCTCTCCCTTTTATCTTTCCTTCAATAACCTGCTGCAGAAGGCAGTTCCTACGCAAAATGTGACCAATCTTTTAGTCTTACGTTTACGTATTTCATGTAGGATATTCCTCTGCTCCTTGACTCTTAAGTAACACTTCTCCATTTCTCACATGATCGGTCCAACTGATCTTTTCCATCCTTCTCCAGCACCAAATTTTACATTTACCTTTTAGAGTGTCTGAGTATATGCAGGCAACAAGTGTTAAAACACATGTTCAGTGGCGCGCTTTAGGATTCCGAAGCATCATGCATCGAAGTGCAATGAACGACGTGTTTGTTAAATATGGCGAGTGTCGGCAGTTTGAAGGGGACAGTATCCAGCGCTTAATTTAATACTACGAAGAAAAGTCTAGTATTAAAGGACGTCAGGCTAAATCGGATGGACACCTTGTTAAAGGCAAATGGCAAAAAAGGCGTTCTACCGTCACACGAAGCGTTTCTAGCGTAGAGTGAAGCGTGAGGTCAAAATAATGCCCTTGTGCATGCAAATTATTGGGCAGTTTTCGCTGATTGGGTACATACCTGCAAGAAAACATACAGGATATGTTCTGATCGGTAGGGTTTTTGGAATCTGTGTTAGAGAAATTTAAAAATTGGTGAAATTGTTCTTAAACGTAACCCTAAAACAGGTCGTGAAGGCCCAGAAGGGGAGTGGAAAGGCACATCTACTTCTTTAATCTCGGCCCTAGTTGGGGGTGGGTCGTCAATGCCGCGTCCCGGCCGTTTTACCCCAGGAAAGAGACCCCGGTGCCCATGGTATAGTAAACGACATTTGTTACCTGTCTCAGTATCCAGTAACAGTGTATTGTCAATATTGTGTGTGTGCTGTCGGATTTGTTTGTTTGGCCGAAGCTAATGAACATGACCATTTGCTTTAGCGTTGTAGTTAACCCTTATCCTGCTAACGTGGAGAATATGGTGAGCTCCTAATGATGCCAGCAAATGGCAGACAGGATTTAATTCGGCGTGTAAAGAGTTACAACCTGAGATCATTACAAATCAAAGGGTAGGAACATCCGGAAAGGGTAAATGAACAGGACAGTCGATAGAGGAACCCACTTTTAGTCGCTGCTGCCATCTGGGAACAAAAATCAGTGTTCACAGCGGAGATTGGGCCTCGCTGTTGGGCGGTTTGGTGTCACAAAGCATAGAAAAGGAATCGGTAATGCAGGTTACTTACTTATTGTCTGGAGGCTGTACAGGGTGTTTAAAAATATATTACACAGTGAAATTTATCAGCAGCGATCACAGCTATCAGGGTGGAGCAGTGGCAGAATTTTTTAATAATATAACAAGGCGCGTTGAGAAACTTTTATAGGTAAGAGGATGTAATTAACATTTTGTTAGCGTTTATTTCACTTTTTTGCAATTTATACCTTATTTAATTTCAATGTCTAGTTATTTTCAAACATTCTGTGTTTCCAGTCTACTGATTTATCGTCTTCGTTGTTGCCGTTTTTAGTATCTCAAGGAATATAATTGGACTGTGTTCTTAATTAGGCTCCCGCGAGTTTCTCTCGTCTCCTATGCAGCAGGCAGCACAGGCCTGTACATATTCTCTTAGTAAGTCAATAATTCTCTGGTGGCAGAACTCCTTGTTTCGAAATTTGCAACGCCCAACATTCACTACACGAACAGTTAAATTCCTATAATAAAACCAACTAGATGCACTTATTTCTCAAATTTATTTTTGGAATAAAACTCTACATGTTTCGGGCAGTTCCTCTGTCCATCGTCAGGAGTTTTTCACTGTACACACAGCAATGGTATATGTCATTCCATTCCATTCCGTCCTGATCCTGCTCGCAAGCTTTATGACATATACCATTGCTGTGTGTACAGTGAAAAACTCCTGACGATGGACAGAGGAACTGCCCGAAACATGTAGAGTTTTATTCCAAAAATAAATTTGAGAAATTAGTGCATCTAGTTGGTTTTATTACAAGACTTTATCACGCTGCACGGTCACCTGAATGTCAAAAACCTAACAGGTACTGAATATCCTCGCCCACTTCCCATATACTCGTATGTAACATCCTCTCTAAAGCCTCTCTACGTTCCTTCCTGCATGCCGTCAGCACACACAGCTGCACTTTGCAGAATGACGGCACCTCGACAGATCCAGTATATCTGACACCACGTGGTGTGTGTAAGTTAAGGTAAAGTTGTACCTGTCGACGCCGCGAAGGTGTCTGAGCTTAAATGGTGTAGTGGTACAGCTCCATTCATTCTTATTGTCGGCACTAGATGGACGTGACGCTCGGCTTGATGTCCCGGCCGCTTTACCCCCGGGAAAGAAAGCCGGAACCAACTGAATAGGAGGCTGGTTTGGGCGTAGATCCGGTCTGGATGTTTTGGAGAAGAAACAAATCTCTAGCACCCACCGATTACTACTACTACTACTACTACTACTACTACTACTGCTGCTGCTGCTACTACTACTGCTGCTGTTACTACTACTATTGCTACTACTGCTGCTGCTGCTGCTACTACTATTGCTACTGCTGCTGCTGCTGCTACTACTACTACTACTACTAACGACTGCTGCTGCTACTACTACTACTACTACTACTGCTGCTGTTACTACTAGTACTATTACTACTGCTGCTGCTACTACTACTACTACTACTATTGCTACTACTACTACTACTACTACTGCTATTACTAGTACTGCTGCTGTTACTACTACTACTACTACTACTACTACTGCTGCTGCTGTTACTACTAGTACTATTACTACTGCTGCTACTACTACTACTACTACTACAAGTACTGCTGCTGTTACTACTGCTACTAGTACTACTACTACTGCTACTACTACTACCACCACCACCACCACCACCACTGAAATCAATGTATTTTGGCGAGGAAACTGTGTGCAAAGCGGACACTTGAAAGACTCAGAAGCAGATGGGTCAGTGGCAGTAAGATAAATTTAAGGGAGAAATATTATGGGGTTTGTGGGGTAAGAGTTCGGACAGAACTAACTCAGAATCGTGTTCAGTGACGCGATAAGTCATTTGCGAATTTTAATATTCGCATTGTAGCACGAAGAATTACGTTTCGTCCTTCGATTCTTTTTTGTTTCATTAATTCGTACAATTGACTGGGCTTATGTAACCCATATTAACTTATTTAATGTGGAATGTACGGTTGTATTTGAAATGATACAACCCATTGATTTGCGGACACGTGTGAATGCAGTACTGAACCTTCATGTTGTTCCATAAAATGCGGGGAACTTCTTGACTGGCCGAGAAACTGTTAGCTTCTCAGGAAGGAACCTGCTCCATGGAGTTAGTTGACCTGTTTAAATGGACTCCGAAACTGTTAATTATAATTGATAACCAACAAGATGCCACTATTTCGGCTTATTTATTTATTTCTAATCAGCTTCAAATGTTTCGGATGATGTTTTCGCCCATCACCAGGACCATATCGCTGTAACCACAGCTGTCCACCGATATTGCTGCTGGCTGGTGTTGCGTATTGGGTGCAAGTGAATTAACCACCCAATACGCAACACCAGCCAGCAGCAACATCGGTGGACAATACCAGAAACAGTGGTTACAATGATATGTTCCTGATGATGGGCGAAATCGTCGCCCGAAACATGTAAAGCTGATTGGAAGTAAATAAATAAAATAGTTGCATCTTCTTGATTATCAATTATAATTATACTAACGATGCGCGGAAACATGGAAGTTAAATTCCGAAACTGTTGTTTAAAATATGCTTGTGGGATTTGTGGTTCACCCAACGGTGTTGTCGAAAATTTGTCGACTTCCCGGAAATTCTTCTGTTACCGTTGTACATAGGATAGGATTGCCGGCGACAGTAACTTCGGTACTTGAGTTGGTTTAGTTGCAACATTTGTTCTGCGAAATTGTGCATGCTACTCTATTATTATGAACAGACTGTGCGCGGTCAATTGTGATTGCACAAAATGTGTCTGAATTTAGATGCCAAGATATTAGGTCCTGTAATAATGTACGTAGACCTATATATACAGTATATGCCTATAGCTGCTGCTGTATCCCACACAACACTATTTGGCATCCCAACACTATAATGTAGCGTCCTTTCTTCAATCATTCCGGGTGTCTGAACCCATTTCCAATCTGATCAAATAGATGAAGCGCCCGGCGCGAGTCAGATGTTCAGCTTTCTTCGTCCTCGTCTCTTCCCCTCCCCCCGGTCTCTTATAAATGTTCACCCCTCTTTAGAAATATAACATCATCTGCTCCCCCTAGCTCCGGCAGTGTTCAGACTGTTAATAAGTATTCAGTGTGATGACATTGTGTGTATAATACTGCGTGAGAGGATTGTTACGCTTCTGTCTGTCTGTCTGTCTGTCCGTCCGTCCATCCGTCTCTTCATTAGGATTAATTCTGTCTTTATGGTGATCAGTTGCAATTCGGTCTAGATATTCAGATGCTGGACATTCTGTTGAAAATGGAAGCCCAATGTACACGGCAACTGTCATTACAATGTGTACTTTCACGTATATCAGCAACAGACAGCGCCGTAACTGGATCCTGTGTGCACTGGAGACGGGGTTTGATGTAGGACCGTATTAAGTGCAGCATTTCAGAATTGACTCTTATTCTGAAACGTCGTATTCTCATGGGCGCGTCCTTCAACTTGCGGAGTGTCTTATTAAAGTCGCTATGTCCGTCTGTCCGCGTGTACGCGCGAAACACGTCCGTGGAGTTGCTAGACTGTGTTATGTATTCGTGCAAGAGATAAATATATTTCAGATATTGTATGCGTCGTTAGGATTAACATATTTATGTGATCGAAATTGCTTCTGATACACGTTAATCTTGGGGCACGCGGTGGCACAGTTGTTTGGGCGCATTGCACTGCAAGCCGGGAGGTCGCGTGTTCGATTCCCGATGGTGTTATTTGAATTTTTCATTGACTTAATCCTTCTGGCCGCACTATGGCTTCAGCCTCTAACAATAATGAGTACCAGGAATGTTACGTGGCTAACAAACTTACCACCTGCTGGGAACCTCAATCTCCTGGAATCCTCTGGGCCTGTGCAGGGATTGCTTCGCTGACCAGTCACTCACACCATCTGTGGACTATGACCACTGTCTGTGTCTGATGTATTTGCTGTACACACATGTGTGTGAGTGTCATGATTACTGAAGACCTCGGGAAGATGACCCTGCCAGGGTACAGCGGTCAATCCTTGGACTCTGACGGTACACTGATTGCCCCGTTTGGGCGTTGGCTAGTTTTCTCCTAGATTCGAGAGCATGTGTCCCACCTAGCAACGAGAGAGGTTATGACGTAATCGAGTGTCGTAAGGCAGTGTTTTGACTACATCGGGTGATTTCTTATAGATACTTCAGTTGGGAACGTTTTGGTCTCAGAGTCGTCGCCATCATCGTCGTCGCCTTCATCATCATCGTCGTCATCATCATCATCATCATCTCGCCGGACGTCCAAATTACATTAGCACCAGTCAACCAACAATATAGGTACCACCTAGCATCACCTTCTGCACTGACTGTGGTTGCTTCAAGTAATTTGTGTGGATTTCTTGCCCACGTCTCTTCGACGTGTCTCTGCTTGGAGATTCTGTCTGTACCACGGGAACTGGCCTTTCCATGGGCCACAGCAACCGATTTTCAGTAAACTCGATATTGATTAGTTTCACAAAAGAATTTTTCCAGCGGTTTCATTTTTGTTTCATTTGGAATGAGCAATTTTGGGTGAAGAACTGCCTGCATCTCGAGTGTAACCCTTGAAATGTTTTGGAAGTGCGTTTTAGAGAAGAATAAGCACTCTCAAAATACAACCAACAAGATGCGACTTTTCTCAATTTATTTTTTCTGTAAGACGCTCTACATGTTTCAGAATGTTTTTCCATCCATCATCAGGAGCTCTTGATGATGGACGGAAAAACCGTCTGAAACATGTAGAGCGTCTTACAGAAATAAATAAATTGAAAAAGTTGCATCTTGTTGGTTGTACTCTGAGAATGTATTAGCGATGCACGGACCTATGAATGTTAAATTTAAAAAGAATATGCACGTGTGCCTTGCCTGATGCAAATTGTTCTAAGTCTTGCGCCCTCATGATGATGATGATGATGATGATTTTCGATCGAAACGTGAAGCGTTTGAAAATAACAATAAAATGTCGTGTTTGACGGAATAATTTGTATCTACGTGAGTGATGATGAGGCACAACGGGATGGGCTACATTCAGTTTAATAATTCACTCTTCATTTTCCATGGAATATCTTTGGTTTGCTGGTCTCTACCACATCACCTACCTGATGCTGTAGCAGCGCTAGGCGCGGTATACTCCAAGTACTGGCTGGGGTTAGATCTAGACCAGGTTACCACATAGGCGCTACCAGAATTTTTCTTTGGGAGGGGTGGCTGAACATGAGGTTATATATAAATTATGTTTTATTTTGAAATCTGCGCTGTGAAATTTATGTCAAAACTTCCGAGCTGACATCTGGTTGGTTACAGGGAAAATTAAAACTGGTCGAAGAAGAAAAGTTATCTACATATCGTAAATTTATATTATATTGAATAAAGAGAGACCAACTTGATGTCACTTGCTCTATTATTTCATTATTTAATGCTCAGCATGTTTCGGGTGTTAATACATCCATCCTCAGGAGCTTGCGACTTATTTGTTGAGTTATTTCATGGGT
>Ga0123354_10017529_pt1 | contig 11218 bp, 2 predicted proteins | sample TergutLab28metaG_2_FD_97872 | JGI IMG/M metagenome (GOLD analysis project Ga0123354, IMG submission 97872) | Labiotermes labralis P4 segment gut microbial communities from Petit-Saut dam, French Guiana - Lab288 P4 | ecosystem: Host-associated > Arthropoda: Insects > Digestive system > Gut ... | reverse complement strand
GTTTGCTCTATGTATTGTTGGTGTTGATTATTGCTTTTATATGTAATTTCGGTCTGTAAACGTGTAACACTGCCACCGGGTTTACACCCAATTGCAGTTAAATATATCATTCATTCATTCATTTCGCCTAATTAAAATTTTTTTTGACTTTTTCACGTCTAATACAAAAGCCCTTAGACCCACTTGTCATTTTACGTACATTTCTCAGGATCATGTTAGATGGTACCTAATAACACTTAAGACGCCTCAAGCACGTGTCTAGGGATCCCTATTAGGCGGTTTCTACCCCATGCCTTGACTTATACGGCAGTGGTATTGAGAGAAAACAGATTAAAAAAGATATAGAATTAAATAAATAAGTGAATTAGAATAACAAAGTGGAGTTACCGGCTTTTAGTTGTCCAGGGAAGTACAATAAAATAGTGAATACAATCTTATCTTTAAATTAATTTCGACAAGTGGTTTACTATTACGGTTCATTTGCCCAACACGCAAGCCGCCTGTTACTCCTCAACTTCCACTGGGCTCCCTGCCTGATGGTTGGTACACATGTTAACTTCGCACAGTGAATTCTATTTCCTTTTTTTAATACAACATGGATATAGAAAATCACGGACAAAAGTACCGAAGTATATCAGAAATACTTCGTAGAAGTGTTCAAAAAGGAATTATTAGTTTATTTCCGTGGATGTATGAAAAATGACTTCAAAGAACTTAGAATAATGATGAAGGAAATTTCTCGAAAGTCATGGATATCTTTGAAATTAATTCTGTCCTAAAAATATTGTTTCTCTTGTTGCCCTGCTTTGAGAACTGATCCGGAAGTCTTACATTCTGTGTATACGGGAATGAATACATTTTCAGTACTTCTGTAAATATGAGAACACAAATACACATTGTAAAGATCTTTATGATTCATAGATTCTAATGTGCAAAAAATATTATACCTTCAGGAAATATGAATTTAGTCATTTGTAATGAAATCTGCTTTCTTAAAATTTCGGGAGATCACTAGGCCTATGTTAAAATTATATTCTTGGGGTATATGAGGTGCATTAAATCTGTGACGTCATATTTGACATCGTAATATCACGACAATTTCTTTTCAGTATGAAAATGTGTTTTTATACCATTAAGGTCACGAGTAAGGGCGTTATATCTTGGCGTCTAGGGCCCTTGGAGGGTCTTAATCCGCCGCCTGAACCAGAATAGGTGTGTCAGATTTGATGTTGGCACAGCGGTGGAATTTTAGAGTGCCATTTTCCTGATCATCATATTGTACAGTTTCGTTACTCGTTATCAACTTTCGGAAGGTATATAGCTTGTTGTGTTCATCTTCTGGGTAGGCATTACTTATATTCTGAAGATGGAGGCAGTAGGTTTCCCAAAACTTTGTATCTTCTTGATATTATTATTATTATTATTGTCAACTTAATTACTTCAACTTACTTTTTATTTCGTTATTAGGAAGTCCATCTAACGTTTATTGTTTGAGCGATGAGTTGAATTGCTCAGACTTAATGGCGCAGAGTTGTTGGATTATTATTGAATAACTGACTGAGAAAATGAAAGGAATTAGTCGTGGTTTAGCGCCAGAAATTATACAAGCATTTGCATGGAGTAACTGAGTAAAACGCCGAAACCTCCGTCAGTATAGCCTGTGTTCTGACCAAGCTGTGAACTGGACTTTGTCCGAATATGAGTCAGGAATGCTGTTCCCTCTGCCGCGATATTCGGGTTACCCACAATCAATCATTCAGTCAATACGTACCAACATATTCACGTAACAGAATAAAAAAATCGTACATTAATTTCTACCTTCCTACATGTTTCGGTGATAAATCACTATATTTAGGACATAAGTACAAAGGAATATGTCCTACCATACATTAATCTCTTATGTGCAATTTTAAATGTTAAAATTATACCGTATTGGCAGGACATGACCCTTTGGATCGAACACGTCAAGTGTAGTTATTTGTAGACCCTATACAATGACCGCACACAATATAAAAACTAAAAAAATTTTAATTATGAGCAAATTAACATTGTAATGGTCATGATGTTCACACTGTCGTATTGTATGGTTAGTATTGTTTAAATCTCGTGGTTTTACCATTTAATACTCTACGTAAGAGATTAGGGTATTTGTAGTATGTATTCCTTTGTACTTAAATCCTTAAAGATGGTGATTTGTCACCGAAATATTTAAGGAGGTACAAATAACTGTATGATTTTTAATTAATATAAATGCATATGTTGGTATGCATTGTTGATTGTGGGCACAATACACGGTATAAATTATATAGAATTTGTGAAGTGAGTCATTTTCTGGAAATTTCTTTTCTTCCAGGATCACAGTAAAATATTGTTGTCTTGTACAGAATTTAATTAGACTCAGTGAGTTTATTTGGAAGCTTTTTTTTATAGAGAGAGGTAGTGACGTAGTGCAGCAAGCATATCTTTCTTGAAGAGAGAAAAAAAAACAGTATTTTCATTTCATTTCTCAATCTGGACGTAAATCATATATCCTTTGTAAACGTAAAGAGCGGGCCAATTATCTGTGACCAAGGAATGCAAATTAACTTTTTATGTTGCAAGAAATGCGATTCAAAATTTCTTAAAGTTCAATTTTACCCAAACCCACCATCCTACTAAATAAGCTAAGCAACTAACAAACAGGGACATAAAATAAGCTTCTTTTTTTTTTCGTGTGGCGCTTCGACCCTATTCCAAGTCATGGCCTCCCCTAACGGGGCTTCGCGATCACACTCATTGGACACACCATAGTCGGGAAGACTCCCCTGGACGAGTGATAAGCCCGACGCAGAGACCTCTACCGAACAACACAACACTCACAAAAAACAAACATCCATGCGCTCGGCGGGATTCGAACCCGCAATCCCAGCAAGCGGGCGATCACAGGCCAAAGCCTTAGGCCGCGTGGCCGCTGGAATCAGCATTAAACTGTAAATAAGAACAGATATTCAAAACGCATAATGGTCCTCTGTGAGCTCTATTCTTGGAGCGTATTTTCGCGGGTTCTCTCATTTCGACTGTTTTCTATTCTTACACTTCCCTGTGTAAAGTAGTTCGAAATTTGTTAGCTCTGGGAAGCCCTGAGAAGGCAGGTCTGAGAGTTTCTTTCATTTTGACTTAGGAATGTTTTCTTTCCTTTCAAGTTGTCTGTTTTCTAGAAGTGACTCCAAACGTATCCCGCTCTACTGCAAGGTGTGGTAAACAATGGGTTAAAAGTCTGTCAATCCAAACGTGTGAATAAGGTGCTGCCTGCCTATTTACTTTTCACAGAAAAAATACCTCACTTCCTGACGTGATCGGATTTCACTCAAAGGTGTAACATGTCATTGATACAGAGTAGCTTGCAAAGCAGGAACTGTAATTCTCCGTGCGACATAAATTAATTGCTTCTAACCGGAAATTTATCTATTCATCCATCCATCTATCCATCCATCAAATTAGTGATGCTGTAGACAAGCAGCCCAGACTATCTCGTTTTCCGGGTTTCTGAATCTTATTTTTCGAAATTAGGTAGAACTCGGACTACAGACCTACGCCTCGCATCGTCTATACCTACAAAGAGAACACAAACACGGGAAAGCGCAGAAAGGCATGCATTTTCTAGTGGTAGAAAATAGTTTACATCTTAGACTGCGTAGTCATTGATCAGCAGTTTATTGATTTATTGTTTTCATTATCAAAATATAGAAATTTTTAACTTTATTTGTGGTTTTTATCCGGGTATGTTATTCGGTCTGTCACCATAAGAGGAGAACGTAGATGGAGGACATTTGGACATAGACGAGGAAGAAACGAGAGAATGGAGATAATTACATAATGAGTGACTTCATGTTCTCCGAAACCTACTCATCAGCAAGGATACCGAAATGGGCGGGAGATGAGAATAATTGGAGATGCTGGATAGTAGGTATCGCTTGGAGAACCTAACCTTAAGTTATATAGGATAATATGAAAATAAATCTTCAAGAAATTGGGGTTAGAATCCAAACAGGGGCAGATATTTCTGATTTATGTTGGGTTTACACAACAATGTCGATGAAGGTTGCAGTGTTGTGGTATATGATGCGTGTTGACTGATAAATTGTTACCGACTACCCTGAAGATGGAGGCAGCAGCCTCCTGTGAAACGTCAGTAACAAATTACTAGTCAGCGCGACGTAATTCACCAACATGTATCCTCCCCACAGCTACCATACCTTCTTTCAGACCCAATAAACCCGATGTCCAAAGCGTATCGGCGGTTCCTCCCTGGCGGCCCAGAGGCTAGGTTTTTTTTTATCTGACCAGCCACTTCAGTCTAGCACTGGATTGAGATTGCAGTGATGTATACCTCCATTGCTTCATACATTTTCATGGTCTTGTGATTAATTAGAACAGTGACGATGTAATTTGTTTTCACAATTAATAATTCTAAATTGTTCGGAGCATTTCATTCGGAGAAGAGCTTGGCAGTAGGCCACTTACATGAAGTCCTTATACTGAAAAACTTATTTTCATATAATTGTACGCTCACTCGTGATTTCAGGCTTCCGCCGCGAAGTAGATGAGAACTGTCCTCTTCTGAGTTACTACGCAGCGAGTAGTGGTAATTCCTTCCCGACGTTTCAGGACAACCTATGGGCCCATCTTCAAAGGTCAAGAACCCAAAAAGGATCCTCGACCCTTCAAGGTGGGACCGATAGGTTGTCCCGAAATGTCGGTAAGGAACTAGTACTGCTCACTGCATAACAACCCAGAAGAGTGCAGTTCTTATACGCTCATTGTTAATTTGTAGCTAAAAAAAAGGTAACGTGAATGCATTAACGTGAACAGATTAAAGCAGTTGTCTGAAATGTTTAGCGTATCTTTTAAGTAACATGCTTTCATATAATTTACTTATTTCTCATCCTACTCTCATGCACGTGTGATGGCTGAACACAAAGTTGATACAGGGAATAAATTTGTTTAAGACTGGGCCGTAGATACTAGGACAAATCCGTGTTATTTAAGGCTCGAGTAATATTATACACGCTGTTTCTGTCTGTATACGTAACAATGCAGGATTAATTAACGCTGATTGGATTAACAGCTATCCAATTGAAGCTTTACAAACGCTGAAAATGAAGGCTTTCAAAATAGAAACTTCCACAGTACCAGTAATTGAAAACATGCGACAGAATCTTCTGTTCTTAAACCCGGATTTTAATCAACATGCATTTATATGACTTGTTTGCACGGTTACACGGGGACTGAAGTTCTGTGAGAAGGTCCGAAGAAAATATTTAATAGTTTTTATTCGCTAGTCCTGTTTATTTGTCTGTTATTGATTTCAACTTTCATCTGTTTGGTTTTTAAAATAACTAAGAAGAAACTCGTAATGTCCGTGTCCATGTTCGTATGTAAATTTTGAACCACTTTACTTATTATGATTAAAGTTACTTATCACGTCACTGTAGACTGTCCTATATGTGTACACATTAGTGCCTTGCCATTATTAGTGTCAACATGATGGATGTGCGAATTGTTTGAAGTGGGAGGGACACCAACTGACTTGAACGATGTAGCGTCCTTCTTGACAAACTAATTGGCTGTCCGCTGATTGAGAAATCCCCTGCATTTTATGCAACCCGAAGGGCATGATGTTGCTGGTAAAAGTCCTCCATTTTTCCGTGTTTTGAGCCAGATGACTCCACTCTGTCCTTCCTATTTTACAACTTCGGATGTCTTTTATTAATATGAGCCAGTCTACGACTAGATCTCTGAATGTGTCTCCTAACATCACGTTCACTCGCCAAAACTCTGTACATATTTCCCGTCTTTACCCATTCATGCTACGTGCCTTCCCCATCTAATTTTTCTTAAGTTTATTTCCCGAGTAATATTTGGCGAGTAGTACAAAATACGAAGTTCCTGATTAGGCACTTTCTTCTAGCTTTTAATCTTACGTTTTGCCACAGATATCTTCCTTACCACCCGTCTGTCGATAATACACTTTCAGCCTATGAATATTTCCTTCTTGATGAAATGTACCGTTGAGTTCGTGACGTAAGAATCGAATAGAGATGCAGTTTCAGTCTAACGTAAAACTCTATAGAAATGTGACTCTGTGTATTACTGTTGGCTGCATATTTTGGCTCACAGTTTAAGCCGTCATCAGGCCAATTCTAGACAATCAATAGGTCTACGAAAGAAACAGCCACAGTAGTGCGACTCTTGAAGCAGTCATTTCAGATCGTAACTACGTTTACTTAACTTACATTTTTATTTAGTCTAAAATGTTTTACATTTATTGTGATTCTGTTATAAATTGTGTTCAGACGTCTGGTGTAGCTTTTATTCTTTACGATATTTAATTTATTAGACTGAAATTTTACCAAGTTAATAAAATTGTTGACGTTATTAATATTGTTGTTCAGACTTACGTGACACTGGAGGTTTCTTTGTTTTGTGCTCTTAATTAATTTCCCTGATTATTTAAGTGACATTTGGAGCTCATTCTCATGTGACTTTTGTAGTTGTTATCTATAACATCGCGGATTATAACAAACAAACAAAGCTGATAACTCAGACGACAACACAATTTAAGCCCACCTCCCTCATTATGAGTACTCCCAGTATAATCAGAATACAGTGCGACGGTCCACAGTTCACCACACTTTTAACATCCAGGCAGTAAACTAATATACATGCCCTATCATGTTATTTCGTAGAACACAGTCTGTTTAATTCCTTAACAAACTCAGCTCTCTTATCTCAAAGCAAAGAAACGTAATATATTTTTCTAAAATATTTCAGGTGCCAAAAATTAAAAGCGAGTCGATATTGTGTGACACCGTCTCCCTCTGCTGTGTACCGCAAGTTTCAATACACCTTAAACGGTATAGCCTTACATGTTTATTTAATCGTATGACAAAGATTATTAGACTATTTCACGATTTTACAGACAACAGAATATCTAACCTACGTCGGGCAGCTACACAAATCTCAATAGAATATGTTCATGTATCACTTAAAAAATCTGTACAGTTATCAAAGGCTCAATTTAAAATATTTTACCAAGCAAATATTTGTGTTTACACAGTTATATTGCATTAAAACATTAAAAATTTTACATTAGTAATTGTTAATACACAGAATGAATAACATAAAATTTACTGACGGGTCACAACCCACCGTATCGTCTAGCACCACAAACATTTTCGGAATATTAAGAATATTTCTAACAGTGAATCTTATGCGTATTGGACCGTGCATCATCTTGATATTTGAATAAAGGTTGACCAGCTAGATGACACTTGCTTTATTATCTACTGCTCAACATGTTTCAGACGTTAATACGTCCATCTTCAAGAGCTTGCGACTACTTGTTGCGTTGTTGTGTAGGCTGACTTGGGGCGTGCTGGTGTTATGTAGCGGGATTGTCTGTTGGTGATGTGGTATCCGAGTGTAGGCTGAACCACTAGTGGTTCAGCCTACACTCGGATACCACATCACGAACAGACAATCCCGCTACATAACACTAAGACGCCTCAAGTCAGCATATTACACCTACACAATAACGTACCAAGTAGTCGCAAGCTCTTGAAGATGGACGTATTAACGTCTGAAACATGTTGAGCAGTAGATAATAAAGCAAGTGTCATCTAGTTCGTCAACCTTTATTCAAATTTTTAACAGTGTTTAAAAAGTTGTACACTTTAGGCATAATAATTATTTGAGTTGTTCAATATTTTATAATTTTATGTAAGAAAATAAAAAATTATATCAAACGTTCTAATATGACACACATTAAAACACGTTTAAAGAACAAGTTTTGGGATCTTAATTCCTTTACCATACGATGTCAAGTGAATTAAGGTACCAAAAATTGACTTTCACAGTAACAGTGTTGTGACTCTTTACTTTGCATGCTTTCTAATTGGCCTATTACCTTATAATTTGAGCCTAAACGTGTAGACTAGTGTATTACTCACTCACATTTCAGAAGAGTGTTCTGTTAGATTGAAACTGCAAATGTATTTGTTCTTTCCTCATTGGCTGAGACCAGGTTTTACACCCATAAAAAAAACAACAGGAAAAATTTTAGTCCTTTTACGTTGATCTCCACGTTATGTCCTGGAGGACAGAGGTTCCCAACTGTAGAGCAGAAGGCGTTGTCTGACTGTAATCAGCCATTCATTTTTTTATGCATAAAATTATGATATGTTAGTGTCTCTTCCAAATTTATTAGCTAACGCCATTTGCTGTAGGTTGCTAACATTTTAACTCGTAACACATCTCCGAAAATGTGCTAGATACAATTTACGAAAAAAAAATATGGGGCTCACAAAACATGTATATGTTTTGATGGAGAACATTCTGTTGTGCGCAATTTTAACTACAGAAACGGGTCTTTTTTTAAACATTTTATTTTCCTGTGTTGTAAGCAAACGAAACACTGCGGCTTGTTGACTGCATGTAATCTACAAATTCACTTTATAAGAATATAAAACAGAAATTTATTTTACAAATTTCGTGTACAGACGATTTAGATGTCGACGTCTGGGCTTGTAACTTGTGTAATAAATGCTGAGGGCTGTGCGCGAGTTGTAGTATTAAATTGTAGCTAAGAGTGTTTCTCTTTGGCAATTAAAGGACAGTATAGAAAAATAATGTGATTATTTCTTTGCTAAACATATGTTAACATGTAATATTATGGTTATCGATCAAAATTCACAGATAAATCCTGAATACGGCACACAACCAACACGAATGAAGATCGAAATCCACGGTGTTACTCGAGCTACGTCTCTCGATACAAATATGTCTTGTCCTCTGGCAATCCCAGTTATTAAAGTTAATATGTAATTTCCGATCATAAGGTAATAATGTCCTGATGTTAGTCGAATGTATTGTGTAGTATGTAGCTTGGTAAGCCAGTTTTGTCGTTGGATGTGTAGAAGATCAGTGTTATTCTGGTGACTGCTTATACAGCCCGGGGCGTCAGATTTTCCATGACTAGAGTTTGAGATTTGCTTTGGACGTACTTTGATATATATATATATATATGTGTGTGTGTGTGTGTATGTGTGTGTGTGTGTGTGCGTATTTATGCCTAAATATAAGAGTGATATTATGAATACTGCGACTATATTTGTAGGCCTATTCAGTGATGGTAACAATATTGTCTTTCAAAACTTTACTTATCTTCAATTTAGGATAAATTATCATCAAATTTAATCATCTAAACAATGTAAGCGGTAATTTCATATACATGTTTTTGTACTGTGACATGTAATTGTATATTTAAGTGGAGCAACGTATTGTAAGAGCCTTCTGTTACGGTCTTCAGTCTTGGTGCCGAGTCACTCGACTGTAGGTACGGCCGGCCACTAGCGCCTCAACGACTTCCTTCACACCAAAGTGAATGAAACGTAATTGTTACAAGTTGGGATACTTTGTTGTTATGTGCAAGTTTCACTGTGAAGTTTCACTTGCTGCAGAGAATCGCACATCTACTTGAATTGCTGTTTACTCGTAATGCACTTTATTCAAAGAGTGTTCAATATATATTGCGCACACAAAAATACGTACAAAGTGCAACTATCTTCCAGGGTTTAATATTACCCCTAGCGTATGAACCACAATAATTCCGAAGAAACAAAATTTTCTGTACATACACTAAGGTAGTGCAGAATATATCAAAAAATACACAAAATATGCTCGATGTTTCAAAAGTGTTTTATTTCTTAAACACCACATATATATTTATTTATTTATATACATAAAAAAGATAAAGGTAAAGTGATCCCGTTACGGGTCGGGTGTGGCCCAGAAGGTGGGTAGAAGTATAGCTCTACTCTTCCATGACCGCGGCACTAGAAGGGGGTGAGTGGTCAGCAGCACTCCCCGGCCGTACTTTACCTCCGGGAAAGACCTGATACCCATTTTACAGGAGGCTGGTGGACCCCAGGGCCGGTCTGGAGGGGCGGAAAAACTCATCGCCACCGGGATCCGATCCCGGACCGTCCAGCCCGTAGTCAGTCGCTATACCGACTGAACTATCCGGTCCACCATACTTATGTACAGTACATAAATGACCCAAAAATAGAAGGAGGAAGACTAAACTGATAGGTCATATCTTGCGTAGTAACCGCCTTCTAAAACACATTATTGAAAGAAAGATAGAAGAAACGGTAGAATTGAAAGGAAGAAGAGGAAGAAGACATAATGAAGAACTGAGTGACCTGAAGGAAATGAGAGGATACTGTAAATTGAAAGAGGAAACACTAGATGGCACTCTGTGGAGGACCCTCTGTGGAAGAGGCTGTGAACCTGTCGTAAGAGGACTACGGAATGAATGATTATAACGGAATGAAACAAAGGAAAAAATCACCCACCAGAAAATTGCACCAGTAAAGCTGTACATGTTCATAACTTGTAATAACGCAGAAGTCGAAATTAGTGTTCTCATGCCAAACACGGAATTTTTGGTGTTGCGGTTTCGGTAGCTGTCTTAATCCTGTGTTTTAATATTTCATCGCTGCCCACACACCAACAGCGGCAGAATCTCCCTTCGTACCCACACCTCTCCCCAGAAATGAAAGCCAAGGGACGCTAAAACCGAGGACAAGGGAGATGTACCAGATTTATGTATAATCTAAATAAGCTACAGCTTAGGTCCTTGCAGTCTGAAGGGTCCCCAAATACTGAAAAAACAATCATCTAACATACACAACGTTAATCATAAAACTCTGAAGAAAAAGAGCACTTGATTGCGTCTCCTCGGTTTAAATGAGGATCGGGTAGAATGTGATATTAAAGTGCATATCGTTTAGTCCTTTACTATAAGCGCTATTAAGAATGGTACAGAATTAACATTTCCGTTATTCCACTACATTACCACGTAGTCTGCACCGCGATTGAGGTATTTATCCCATCATAGGATAAGATTTACTCTTCCCTGTCGACAAAGGTCCGCATCTCGTCTCATCAACCGTTACTTACTTACTCCATGGTGCAGTGTCCCTCTTGAGAAGCTAACTGGTTTGCAGCTAGTCAAGAAATTCCCCACATTTCATGAAAACGAAGGTTCACCACCGCACTCACAAGCGTCCGCCACCTGTCTCTATCCTGGGCCAGCCCAATCCAGTCCATATATCCACATCCCACCTCCTGGAGATCCATCCTAATATTATCCACCCATCTACGCCTAGGTCTC
>Ga0123354_10017528_pt1 | contig 11218 bp, 4 predicted proteins | sample TergutLab28metaG_2_FD_97872 | JGI IMG/M metagenome (GOLD analysis project Ga0123354, IMG submission 97872) | Labiotermes labralis P4 segment gut microbial communities from Petit-Saut dam, French Guiana - Lab288 P4 | ecosystem: Host-associated > Arthropoda: Insects > Digestive system > Gut ... | reverse complement strand
CGACTCAGCCTCTAACAGAAATGAGTACCAGGAGCATTTCCTGGGGGTAAAGGCGGCCGGTGCGTAAGGCTGACAACCTTACCACCATCCTGTGCCGTTGTCACGAAATCTGGGAACCTTAACCTCCTGTTACCCTCTGGGCCACTCCAGGTCTGTAACGGGACTGATTTACTTTTTACTAAAAATGTACGTTAAATATTCAAAATATTTTGAAATTTTTAACCCAAAAACGAATTCTCAGATTGGTTCAACTGTAAATTACGTACAATTTTATTTAATCACCTTTTTCCAGTTATTACGTGGCACGTTAGGTTTGTAAAAGTTACAAGTAAAGTTGCTGTCATGCGTGATATGTACGTACAGAGGGATATATATATATATATGTGTGTGTGTGTGTGTGTGTGCGTGCGTGTGTGTATGATGTATGTATAAATAAATATATACATACATACATACATACATACACATATATATATATATATATATATATATATACATATGAATATACAGTGTCCCTCACTCTTAATATCGACACTAGTTGGAGGTGAGTTTTTAAATTCACGCGCCCATCGCTTAGCCCTCTGGAAAGAACACCAGTACCAACTGAATAAGATGATGGGTGGGCCCTTGAACAGTGCTGGACGTTTTGGAGAAGACGGCAGCCTTGCCCCTGTCAGAAATCGAAGTGATATTATTACAGATTTATTTTCTCCAAGTATTTCTCGCTGTTATTTGCTGATTATTATTATTATCATCATCATCATCACTACGACTGCCACTAGGCCATATTTGATCTAAGTGGATAAAATTTTGAAATTAGTCACATAAAATAACAAATGCACTAATCTGTCTTTTTTTAAATTCGTCCGTATAATTCCGTTTTAAGTTGCGTCAATCTGTTACCTAACACGAATTTTAATACTTTGTATTGTGATGGCTTAAACTCTATAACGCAGTATATGCTGTTGTTGCAATGTTCACATAAACACCTACACACACACACACAAACACACATAGATCGGAACATATGCAGCCGATCAGATTGGTGCAATGATAAAAATTTAGAGTGGCTCACGGGAGACATCCGGTCCCAGTCTCGTGCGGGACGCCGGTTATCTTGACTGAGGTCCTGAGTGGGTTTTCTCACGCCCTTCCGGCAAATACCAGACTAAGCCATGACCACTTCCTTCCAAATCCTTTCGATTCATCACTCATACCGACACTATAGAGTCTAAAATAGTAATAAAAGAAAGGTAAAGTGTTCCCGTTACAGGCCTGGTGTGGCCCAGAGGGTGGGTAGAGGTATAGCTCTACTCTTCCATGACCGCGGCACTAGAAGGGGGTGAGTGGTGAGCAGCACGCCCCTGCCGCACTTTACCCCAGGAAAGATCCGGTACCCATTATACAAGAGGCTGGGTGGGCCCCAGGACCGGTCTAGACGGACGGAATATCTCGTCCCCACCGGGATTCGATCCCGCACCGTCCAGCCCGTAGCTCAGTCACTATACAGACTGAGCTACCCGACCCACCTAAAATAGTAACACCGTCTTAAAATATACCGCAGTTAACACCCATGGAGCAAATTCATTCTTGAGAAGCCAACAGTTCCTCAGCCATCCAATAAATTTGTCGCATTTTATGAACCAGAATTGTCATTCCCACATTAAAAAGAGGCCGCTACCTGTCCCTAACCTGAGCCATATCAGTCCATGCTTCCCATACTATTTCAGGAAGATCCATTTTACTATTATCATCATCACATCTACAGCCAGATTTTGCAAATGGTCTCTTTCCCTCAGGTCTCCGCACCAAAACTCTGTACACCACTCCTCTCTCCCATGAGTGTTGCATGCCCGAGCCATTTCATTCTTCTTGGTTCGATCACCTACATAATATTCGGTGAGGAGTGCCGATCATGAAACTTTCCATCATGCAGTCTCCCCCAGTTCCATGTTACCTCGTCCCTTTCAAGCTCACGTGTCTTCCTTAACACCCTCTTTCTCTAAGAACCTCAGTCTAAATTGCAATAAAAAATAATACAATAAATTAATAATACCGGAATACACTAGTGTCCGTGTCACCAATTCATCTTCAGTATATTATGAATATACGAAAGACATTCATATCAGCTCAACACCACGAATTGTGTCAGTGAAAGTTTTCAGTCCCTCTTTAGAAAAGTTTGCAACTTTCTTTAAAAGAGACCGTGATCGTTGAAGTCCAAATCCTTTCTAATTTGTTATTCACAAATAATTCTAACTTCTTACCTACGAAGTTACGGAAATATTTTTTTAACAAAATAAACACCCAGCGCTCTGAGTCTATGAAGAATCATTTTAAAAATCGTGTTGTTTCGTCTCGATGTTGAAGGGAAGCGGAAGATATTAAGGAACCATCTACGATGTGATACACAATTATAAACGGTTCTGAGCAAGCTGCATACTAACAAGAAACGTTTATTAGAAGAATCGCACATCCTCACGACGCTCTCCCCTGCTAAAGATAACGTCACTGCGCAGCCGGCAATTCGCACAACTTTACTGAGACGTGCCTACATTGGAGCTGTTTAAACAGTATCCTCGCTCAGATATGGGTACTACAGATTCATCTTTGGCTGTCTGCCATGTACTAAACCGAAAACGTGATTTACGAGACACCTTACAGCTAAGTACGTGCTGCAGATTGCTTCAGGAGAAACTGATACATTCTCACTCACTTATATCGTAGAAATATATCCAGTCTTCTTACAACAAAAGTTCCATTTCCGAGATCGCATTATCCTGCCACTGAACTATAACTTTAGCTAGAGAAAAAGCCAATAGTCTCACATGCTAGTTCTACCTTGACATTGCCCTAACACCTGCGCCTACGTTGTCTTCTTTACCTTCAGGTGCTGCGACAAAAATTTTAAGTCTCTTTGCCTTTGCAGACCGCCTATTCCTTCTTCTTCAACGCATTGCCTTAATATTTAAAGACAATTATGCCATACAAAGTGGGCCGGGTAGCGTAGTCGGTATAGCGACTGGCTACGGGCTGGATGGTCCGGCGATCGAATCTAGGTGTGGGGCGAGATTTTCCGGACCTTTCCAGACCGGCCCTGGGGCCTGCCCAACCTCCTGTACGATGGGTACAGGGTCTTTCCCGGGGTAAAGAACGGTCGGGGCGTGATGCTGAACCCTCACCCCCTTCTAGTGTCGTGGTCAAGAAAGAGTAGAGCTATACCTCTATTCCCCTATGGGCTGTAAGGCCTGTACAAAGCCTCAGTGCCTGTACAAGGGGGCACTTTATGCCATACAAAACAAGAATCTCCTCATTCAGTGATTTTATTCGTTCTCCATTCACTTCCTCCCTCTTAGGTCGAAGTGTTCTCCTCAGCACTTTGTTCTCAGGTAGGTTAAATCTATGTTCTTTCCCTAAGGTTACAACGAAAAGAATTGTATAACTTTTGCCAACAATGCATGTTTACGGAAGTTCGCAACCTTACGGACTGCCTATTCAATTTGCTCCGTCAGTACTCTCGTCTGTGCGACAGCAGTAACTCAAGAACCTTTCAAAGCATTTTCACTGTATTTGATATCGCAATGTAATAAAATTCGTCGACATATTCTAATTTTGAAAATAAAAACAGGAGAAAATAGTGACTATTTTACATGAGCAAAACTTGCTGAATATTTTCAGCGAAAATTTTGTCGAACGGAAATTGTAGAGAAAAATGAAATTTCTGCGTAAAGTTTGCGGTTTACTAATGAAGAATCTTTACTCAATGCATCCATACTCTGACTTGAAACCCATATTCTCATAACCCCGTTATCGTTACAATGTGCAATTCCGTTATCCGGCAGAATGCTGTGGTATTCCAAACACCAACTGAATTTTTTAGATAAGAATGTATTAAGAAGAAAAATTACAATTGTAACTAGTTATTTCATGCAATGTTGTTGGATTCTATAAAGTAAGTATTCCATGGTACCTGAAGTATACAATATTAACACTATTCACTAAAAAGAGAACAAATTTAAGAAATCAATTATCTTAAGGTTCTGACCTTAGTTACGAAGGGAAGTTGAAGCACAACAGCAATAATATCAACAACACCAAACAAACAACAGGCCCAAAAATAAATATCAATGCAATAAATTATACTGGTCAATTTAAATTATTGTAATGAAATTAATATTATTTCTCACATGAAGTACCTATAATATATCTAGTTAAATTCTATAAAGTTCTTTGATTACATACTTCTACAAATCTTTCGGTTATTATATCGAATATCCATATATTGTAACACAGCACTTTAACTGTACCACATACAACATTTGTTTTCACGAATAAACGCGAATTTTGCCAAAGTCTTCTCTCGATAATAATTAACTTTCCTCTCATAATTCTTATTGATCATGCTGCCAAACTTTGTTAATGTCGACCATAATTCATCATTCTGCACACAAATAAACACTTTACATGTGGGAGATTATTACAACAATTAAGAAAAACCAAAACAAAGTTATTTACCAATATTTCGCAAAATTAAAGCCATATTGTTTCTTACGTGCAAAGGTGGAAAGACTTTTCCACAGTAGTTGCACATATCACCGCATTCATTTGAAACTGTCAGTTCTACACTGTTGTAAGAGTGTACGTACACTACCGAACACAGCGGAACACACTTGATACAATGGCATGGGTACGTGTTAACCTTGCACTTCTCAGAGTTCACAGGAAAAAGGAATTAAAAAAATGTGGCGTTCAGGAGATGGAAAATATGCTAACAAAATTATTTTCAGCCCGTCAGCGTATATATATATATATATAGCATTTTACCTCATTGTGAAATATTTTATTGATGGCCAGATGATGATCGTAAACGACAGAAATATGCAGCTCTTTCTGAGTAAATGTTAGAAGTGTTACACAGCACAGTAACCGATTTGTCCTGGAACGTTCCACAAAAACAAAAAGGGATGTACTCCTTTAAACTAAGAATGAGAAATTTCAGAAAGTAGAACCGGTAAAATACGTATGTTTGAAGATTGAAATATCGAGAAGTCTTTGAAGTAGTAGTAGTAGTAGTAGCAGTAGTAGTAGTAACAGTAGTGGTCGTAGTAGTATTAGTAGTAATATTAGTAGTAGTGGTGGTAGTGGTAGTAGCAGTAGCAGTAGCAGTAGTAGTAGCAGTGTATTGACATTTTGTTAATAGCCATTTTACTTTCTTCTTACTTCTTACTTACAATAAAACCAACTAGATAAACTAATTTCTCAAATTTATTTTTGGAATAAAACTCTACATGTTTCGGACAGTTCTTCTGTCCATTATCCGGAGTTTTTCACTGCTCGCAAGCTGTCAGCAAACCTGTATTACATGTACCATTGCTGTGTATACAGTGAAAAACTCCAGATGATGGACAAAAGAACTGTCCGAAACATGTAGACTTTTATTCCAAAAATAAATTTGAGAAGTTAGTACATCTAGTTGATTTTATTATAAGAATTTATCACGACGCACGGTCACCTGAACGTCAAATCGGCCATTTTACTGTTGAGTAGGCACGTAAATAAACAAGAATTAAAATGAAATTGAGCTGAATTGCTGCTGCTGTTTGCTGTTGTTTGCTTCTGCTGCTATTGGATTTTCTAAATATTTTGTCACGAATTTTCTATTAATAAAATACATATGCGTTATAGCACTTCAAGAAGCCGGATATTTAAAGTAGTTTTTGTGTACTGGGATCATTACAATGCAAACCGAGTTTGGCGAAAAGAGCAATAAGCGCAAATGCAATGTTATCAGCATCAAAGTTTTATTTATTCAACAACTGATGCACTAGTGAGTTATCAGTTCAACATTCTGCCACTCCGCTTCTACGCGTACCGAACATAGGACTCGAAATGTGACTGAAGGTTGTGAGCCCCTCGGTTACCATTACAGAGCTAACAAGGAAGCTGGACCAAGGCCTACGCTTCTACGAACGCCGGGGTGTCAGCACATATGTTGCGTTGTTACATCAGAACAATACCGTTTATCCGATGATATTCATTTTCAGCACCCTGTGACATTAATGCTCAATTATTCACACGAAACGTCTCGTAATCTGCAAGTGTTTAGGTTTACGTAGCCGTGTGTGTGGGATCTCAGTAATTCTGTGACTTGGCACCTCGTGACGGGATGATTAGTGTCCGCCGTTTCGAGACAGCCTTGTGGTCCCACCTTCAATAGCATTTTGAACCTGAAAATAAGACCGTTACGCTGTGTCGAAACGTCTGACACCAATCATCCAGCGACATGACGCCATCTGCAAGAATAACAGAGATATCAGATCGTAACCTGTGGAAGCTACAATTTTCCTTCTTTGTGTGACATACTACTTATCTACTTTAATGTAAGTCCACGCTTTCTGTAGCAGTAAAGTCCTACTGTACACGAAAAAGCCCCTTATTTGCTTTGAAGTTGTACAGACCTGCTTTAAAAGAATCCATCCTTCTGAAGCTTAGGAGGATCTACTCAACATAAACAACCATTTTGTAGGCTACATCCTTATGTTACATCACGGAACCAAAATCGTTTCGACAATCTCGCATTGCCATAATAAACACGTGAAACGGTACAGCCTTGTTTTAAATTAAACAAGCCATTATTTCAGGCATTTATAGCTCTACTTTCTACCAAGGACCCAGACGTTACAGCTGTGCAACCTTACTTTGCATAAACAAATTTTTAGAAAACTGACAGCCCTCCTTTATATCAACGGATCAAACTTTGTTTCATGAACCTGAAATGATTAATGGTTAATGTCACACTGATTATATAGTGCGCAGTTTTAAGACAAACGAATGCTTGTCCTGGTAATAAAAAATACAGAAAAGTCAGGATGTCAAATGTGCATAGCTGGATTTATTTTCCCAGGTTACTGGTATGTATATAAACACCGCTTCTTACAGCATTCGAATTGACGAGGTTTGTATGCACAAAACACGCTCCGATGGAATAAGTCAACAGGACCTGGCTATACATTTCAGACGTGACCGCGCACAAACAACAATTATTTGTATTTCATTTTATTATTGTCACGAGTTAAAACTTTTACGTTTTAAACAAGAAGTGAAGGGTGTTCTTTATCAAGAACAAACCTACTCACTATTTTACCCTTCGCCGGCAATGAAACAGCAGTCACTTACTTGCATGCACAATATTCAGCTCTACAAAATGTGTAAGCAAATCATCTTACTTGAAAATCTGTGAGTCCTTACAACACGACTTCTGAATTCCTGTCCTCTTTCTATGTGACTTTCCTATACTAAAAACAACCAACAGCAAGACGCTGATATAATACATCACGGACAGTGTGCATCAAATAATGCGATAGAATAACCAAGAGTTTAAAGAAAAACCTGATGGAGACCTTTCCACAACAACAACAACAGTGCTCGGCTGGCGTCGTGGTCACCTTCTCCAGCATAACAATTCACGGTTACAAGATTTGTTGATTATCAGAACTAAATATCTGTTACCACAAGGCATTATCATGTAAAAATCAAAGTAAAATGTAAAGACAAATTTGTCTGCCTGCACACGATGAAGACCTACAGAGGGAGTAGCTGTAGCCTATATCTCCCACCAATCTAAACCCACCAATAGGTAAAAGTGAGTGATATGGATCGATTGTTATGACAAGCCTTCTTACTTCTTTTTGCAGCAAATGTGGTATATGGTTACATCTGGTCATTTAAAGCGAAATACTGGTAACTGAAGTAAATACAAAATCCATAACGTCCGTCTCAGAAACTGATATTGCGTCCAGTTAGCAAAGAAATTCCCTTCAATTCACGACACCCGTAAGTTAATTATCTTGTTCGCATTAACCCGGAATTGGGTCCCACCTTGAGCTACATGCATCTAGCCCACAATCTCATGCTTTGTTTCTCTTTGTAATATAATTTTGCTCATAATCGTTTACATCACCCAATTCGTCTCGGCCAGCGAAGTGTCCTAACCAAAGGCGTGATAGTAGGGCAACCGCCTGCTTCTTGTGCGCCGTCCTCAAAACGAACATTGTGTTTCCAGTCAAGGAATCTTTTTTCACTTACGGAAAGAGGCATTTTCAATTTCGAGTAGAATACTTGTCTACGTGCCGTCACTCTCTTCAGGTCACTTGTTACGGGAAGAAGAAAAGACCGTCAAGGAATGTGTCTATAAAAACCGCTAAAGTTATCAGTAAAAACCTCGCAACTCTGGTAATACAATAAAATAATTATGTCATATTTGGGACCAACATATTTCTGTGATGTTCCTTTCAGTAAGCCGAAGTGCATCAAACGCGAATAAAAAGGTCCAGACTCTCACACAGGGCTGTGCATCCGGACAAGCAACCAGCAAACACGAGGTCAGAAAACTTTGGGCAATAAATGTAATAGTAAATTTCTTTTGAATTGGGCCAAGTTCTGTTCTTTGATACGTAATAAATAATGTTGGGTAGCATTTTCTGTTGCTTTCAGCAGCTGAACCTGCAGTACCTCAACCATGCAGCCAGATCTGCGGCATTGCAAATCTGTCCTACGATTTCTCGTAAGTAACCACCAAATTTCTCGTTTCTTCCACGTGTGCTACGCCCTCAGCCCTTGCCATCCTGTAAGTTCACCGTCCTAACAAGATTTTGTGAAGCGTACAACATGTAAAGTCTATTATTATGTATTTTCCTTTCTCCTATTACTTCTTCTTTATGTCCACATATTCTCCCAAGCCTCCTCTACTGAAGTGAAAAGATGTGTTACATCGAAGAGATCAATATAATACACTTTGACTCTTCGTCAACTTTGCTCCTCAAGTTTGAATAGAAGTTCGTATTATCACTCTTCCCTTTTCCGGCGCTGTTAGAGGTAATGAATATTTCATATTCCGTGTGTACGGATACAGGCAATATAAAGTAACAGCAAAAACAGCTAACAGTTTTGCCACGACAAAGATTCGAACTCGTTCCTTTAGTTGTGCTATCTATCTACCTATCTGTCTGTCCTTTATCTAACGACAACTGTATTGTGTCAAATGATAAATTTTTAATTAATAATGAATTAATAGGGCAAGTGAAGAGCAAACATGAGCTAGTTTCAGCCACTATTACGGCACTGGCTTGGGAAGACTGAAAAAAAGTACGAAAGATCTGAATGGCGATAACCGGTCTGAAGGTCAAGATCTGAACCCAGAACTCCCGAAAAAATCAACCTTTCTTGTACCGCGAACCCCTTAAGAATTCTCACTAGCTCTGCAGACCCCATCCCCAAAATTATCCCAATTTGCGGACAGCATGGGCATAACTCGCGACAACATTTACAGCTGACGTGTGATTACAAAACGGACAAACGTAAACTGCAAATCATTTTAAACGTTGTTGTAAAAGTTTATTACAAGAAGAATAGGCTTCCTGGCAGTAATAATAACAGAAATGCAACAGCTAAAGCCTATACAAAGATAATTTTTTTTCTGCTGGACGAATCTACACAACCCACAGAACCCTAGTTAAGAACGCAGATCCAAATAGTACATAAGATGTTATATTTCCTTGTATTTGATTTATTTATTTACGTATTGTTTACTTCAAGACTGTCTTAATTGCTCAGACTATATAGCATAGAGTGTCGCGTGGTAAGATGGTGTATGAATAAGGAATTTAAAATGAAACAGAAGGAAATAATGGTGGCCTGTTTTGAGGTGGGGGCCGATTTTCTTGGTATTTGTCTGGATGAACTCTCGAAAAAGACAAAAAGAAGCCTTAGCTAACACAACCGTAGGAAATACAAAATTCCCCCCACCCCCACCCCCAACCCCACCGCGAATACGAAGCAGAAATTCTCCCCCACTCAAACACAACGTCCGATCTGTGCCTCTAAAATACTTTACGAGCAAATTCTTTCGATAAAATCACAAGATGCTTGAACTTCCACGTTTCGGCTCACTATTTTAAGAACACTTTTCATCTTATATTTGCGTAAGTCACACAACTGTAACTAAAGTATTTGCATTACTTAACGCTGCTTAAGCCCGTTGGCGTAAACACTGAATTAGTCTAGGCCTACTCGCCTTTAAAAGAATATTCTCAGCATCATAATTTGAAAACTCTGTAGCTTGCAAATGTTTCTGATGATAAGAGATCAGCTTCCGTATGACTATAAGATTGCATAAGCTTATAAAATAACCTTCAGTACCTGATCTATAAGGACACAAAAATGTTTGCAATTGCGACATAATGCAATTTCAGTTTTTCTTTCCGCCGGTAGAAAATACAGAAAATCTTGTTGTAGAGTCCCGTAGCTATAAAAATTTAAATTCCCCATATCACCAGAATTAAAGTGCGACAAACTTTTCCTGTATTTAATTTTTTATTTTGAGCAAAGGTTCTGGGTTTTAAGTAGTTTGAAAAGGACGTTTAAAGAGTTTGTTTACAATGAAATGACTAAACTAAATTATTTAAACCGATTCTTATCCTACCCTTAAAACGTAACTGAATCAACTCCACCACGAAACGCCTGATAAAATTAGGGAGACGAAACAAGACAGCAACAGATGAGAGTGTTACATTAGCTCTCACTGGTCACATCACGCAGTTAACGCAATCAAAGAACATTTCTCTGACGCTATCTATCTAGTTCTCTGAGAGCATGCCAACAAAAGCAATAGGAGAAACTAAGCAGTTACATTTCAGACAATGAACACATTCCACATTGTTCTCATAGCTAAAATACGTCACTACACAAGCACAAGGCAAGGCATGTATTGGAGTCTAGAATGACAGCAATTATTAAAATAAGGGAGTATCCTTCTAATACGATTCGTAAATAAAACGGTCACACGGCGCATTAAAACTCTTTTCTTGTCAAGCAACGTCAGCTCAGAACATAATAAAAGCAACACCACTACATCTTTGGAAATAAAATATGTTTTCAGAATAAATCCACATAAAAAATGATACTACACACCTTCAGACACTTGACCAGCACTAATGAAGTTCAATCCTTTGTTCTGATATTTGATTAATTGCTACAATAAAAAATACAACAAACAATATTGGGTCAACTCTGTAGAGCCTCCGACTCCCCCCCCCCCCTCCCCCACAAAGAAACTGCCCGTTAATTTTTTATTTTTCAAAAAATAATATTTAAATTATTTGGCAACAGGGCAATATTACCCTTTTTTAATTTTTTCTAAAAATTTTTCAAAAAGTCCCTT
>Ga0123354_10017526_pt1 | contig 11220 bp, 8 predicted proteins | sample TergutLab28metaG_2_FD_97872 | JGI IMG/M metagenome (GOLD analysis project Ga0123354, IMG submission 97872) | Labiotermes labralis P4 segment gut microbial communities from Petit-Saut dam, French Guiana - Lab288 P4 | ecosystem: Host-associated > Arthropoda: Insects > Digestive system > Gut ... | reverse complement strand
TGTATGCTGAGAAGATAAGGAATATCCAGCACCTGCAAGACAGGATCACATCAGCCATTGAAACTGTAACACAAGACATGATTCAGAAAACGTGGCAGGAGATAGAATTTCGTTTGGACGTCTTCAAAGCTACAAACGGTGCACATATTGAAATGTACTAAGGTAATTTTAAAACTGTAAAGTTTTCTGAACATTTTAAGATGCGAACCGTGTAAATCCGTCTAGTACGTTTTAAGTTATAGCAGTTTCAAATCCCGTCCATCTTTTCCGATGACCCTGTAAGACGTAGTGTGCACTTAAGTGGCTTCATTTGAAACAGATTATACCGGGATGAAGGTCAACAAAACGATTTTTTAATTTTTTGTTTTTCACGGCAGTGAAGTTTAAAATTCCCTTTACCTGTAATATGACGCCTCGTCAGACAGTAATTTTTTACTGACGTTCGATGCAGCACTGGTCTCAAAACGTCAGAAAACAGTACGAAGTCAAGCGGCATCATATCGCAGACAACGGAAACCCCAAACATATGAACACTGCAAGGAGGCAAAACCGACAGCGGCTGCTACTAGCAGTTATGTGAAGCTTAAAAATATGTTGTAAAAATAAAGTGGAGCAGCTCAGTCGGTATAACGACTCGCTACGGTCTGCGTGGTACGGGGATCGAATCTCGGTAAGGGCGATAATTTACGCACGCATCCAGAAGAGCCCTGGGGAGCACCTAGCCTCCAGTAAAATGTGCTTTGGATCCGTTTCCAGGGGGTAAAGTGGCCGGGTCGTGACGTCGACCACCCACCCCATATACTGCTGAGGTTGAAGAAAGAGTAAAACCTTACCTCTACATTCCCTCTGCTCTTTCATGGTAGGTACAGAGTGAAATTTCTAACTTTACAAGCAAAGTAGCTGTATTTAGCGCCGACATGAAGCTGCTGGTTGCGGAACCCGTCTTACACACAGGCACGGTATTACCGCCTTTGTGTTTAGTCGCTTTTGGCGTGTCATTTGAAAGTGGAGAAGAAATATTCCCTTAATATACGATTATTATAAAACACAGAATAAGAAAAGCCTCTGCGACGGGCCGATCTTTCGTCCAGAGGAATACTACTAATTGTTTGTTTAAGCGTGTGTGTCATTGTGATTAGGTTCAAGAGCAGCCCTCTACTCCTAACATTCGAAGGTAGAGAGAGAGAGGTCGGAACAAGAAAGGAAGACAGCAATGATAATTAAGAGCTGTTTATTGTTTTGTAACCAGTACACTAGCTTGAGGGTGGGCCCGGTAACTCAGTCGGTATAGCGACTGAGCTACGGGCTGGACGGTCCGGGATCGAATCCCGGTGGACATGAGATTTTCCGCCCGTCCAGACCGGTCCTGTGTCCCACCCAGCCTCCTTTAAAATGGGTACCGGGTCTTTCCCGGGGGTAAAGTGCGGCCGGGGCGTGCTGCTGACCCCTCACTCCCTTCTAGTGTCGCGGTCATGAAAGAGTAGAGCTAAACCTCTACCCACACTCTGGGCCACACCGGGCCTGTAACAGGAAAATTTTACCTTCTTTTTTTTACGCTAGCTTGAGGTTTGGGACCTCAATTGAGCGACCTCTCCCACCACTGATGTACATTTCATATGCACACACATGTTTATGGTAACCGAAATTGATAATAATTATGGTGTGAATTCCTGTCTTGTTAGAACAACATTCCCTCCCCTTACGGCACGCCACGACACTGACTGGGTTGATCGTAGAGACGCCCGGGATGCTTGGAAGGATGGAACCAAACCGTCCCATGTTTGCGTATAAATTGTGGGAAGACGAGAGCGCTAGGTAAAGTTTATATGGAATATCAGAGTTTAATTTCGTACTTACCACATGATATTGAGCTTTAACATGGCGTTGTGCTTGATAGTTCAAATATCAGTTAATGTTAGGGAGCAGCAGCAACTAATGACTACTTGGCCCACCGTCTAGTTGACCAATTAGTCCAAGCTAAGTCTTAAGGGATAAGAGAATTGTTGAGAACGGGAGAGAAGATGATAACAGATGGGAGAAGAAATCGCTGAGGTCTTCAGTTGTAGCAACAGGAACCTTAAAATTCTTTGTGACTGTGTAGTTCAGATAACATATCCAAAGACGTCACACAGCGGTCTTTCGTAAAAGCACGCTTATCTTTAGTTAGTCATGAAAATAACACGGAAATAAACTAGAACACCGGAAGTAGTTTGTGGTAAATACACATTGGTCCAGGAAAGTTGAAATAATAATCGTTTCTATATTTAGTACTGTTTTCGTGACCCGAATTTACACTTGCGATGTTTTGTACGAAGATGGAGTGGATTTGACAGTTGTTACAATACGAAACTTTATAACGCTATTCACTGCCTGTAATTAACCGGCTGTAATCAGTACTCTCTTATTGGCTAAAAACATTCAAGTATTTTTACATAAATTTTCTTGTTACCTGCCCGCTGAGTCTGTAGCTCGTAGACAACGTGTTGCCTGCGCAACACATTTGAAAGGAGCAAAGCTCTGTTAAACTTTTACGTGGAAAGGTCGAAGAAGAGCACCGAAGAAATTTGGAAAATTTATGAGTTGTTTATTTATGGATACACAAAATATAAAAGTAATTCTTTCTGTAAAATCATGCTGAATATACCGACAGCCTAGAAACACATTGTTCCCATTTTCTACAAATTTTTTTCATTATTATTTTTCTTGCATATGATGAATTAACACACAATTACACTTCCACATACGGGTACAGGGTCTTTCACTGGGTAAGAGCGGCCGGGACGTGACGCTGACCCCTCACCGCCTTCTAGTGCCGTGGTCAAGAAAGAGAAGAGCTATACCTCTACTCCCCCTATGGACCGTACGGCCTGTACAGATCCTCAGTGACTGTACAAGGGTGCACTTTACCTTGTACCTTACACTTCCACAGACAATTATACTTGTAACTTTTCATTTTCTTTCTGTGTAACGAATTTCATTTCTTCTTTCATGTAGACCAAATGTTGCCCAATTTTCCTCCACCACATTGAGGTTGATCAGGCCTGCTTCCTGTCGCAGATTTTCACGCGGGACGAACATCAGATCCACCATTTGGAACCCGAAACGTAACCCGCGAACGGCGCGGTGCGACATCGCCACCGAAGGAGCAATAAAACCATGGTTTCGCTATTTTTGAATCGAAAATGTGTTATTTTGTGAACTGCTTGCTTACGGAGGCCAGCAGCGATATCCGACTTCTGTAGTTTGCATGTCCAACTTCGCCGATTTTTTCCCACAAGAAAAAGTCGGACATCGTAGCGTTCCCGTGACATCGCCAGGCAGCACCCGAGTGTGGTTACCGGAGATCATCACCGATTTTGGACTGTCATTGTATCGCCAGGCAGCACCCGAGTGTGGTTACCGGAGATCATCACCGATTTTGGACTGTCATTGTATCGCCAGGCAGCACCCGAGTGTGCTTACCGGAGATCATCACCGATTTTGGACTGTCATTGTATCGCCAGGCAGCACCCGAGTGTGCTTACCGGAGATCATCGCCCATTTTGGACTGTGACTGTATCGCCAGGCAACACCCGAGTGTGCTTATCGGAGACCATCAACCATTTTGGACTGTCACTGTTGCTGCTTACAATGTATAGTCCTCACCTCGCACTATCAAGTTATCACCTGTTACATCCTTAAAATAAAGCTTAATGTGACATCTTTAAGGCTGTAAATAGTCACTGGAACCTTGCTTAGAGGAGGGAGAGCATTTTGCGCCAGGCGACAATAATTGTGCGTGTTCAAAGTTGGACGGAGGATGTGAACAAAGGTGGAGACTATATTGGAAAATAATTCTGCTTTCGAAAATGTTGCAGGGAATTGCTGCGAGATTTTCGCCTGTCCGTCTTGTAAACAGCGTGAAATAAAAACAAGCACTAAGCACTGTTTTATGACTCGTTTTAACCCCGACTTTAATCAGTAGAAGAATTTTGTGAGGAAACTAAATAAAAAATATTCGCTAGTTTCTGATCGAATGTTACCGAATAGGCGTCGACGAACAGAACAAGGACAAAACTGACGTACGGACGGACAGATATGACAAACATAATAGGCGCATTTTTGCAACTTTTCGCTGTAAGCACTTCTGATAAGATTTTTTTTTTAACGGGACAGTTAGTTTAGGGACAAGGCGAATGATTTCCTTTCGAAAAATCACCTTCCGATTACACTGGACAACAAATTTCAAAAACTTTTTTTGTATCTGTGATGATTATGTCATTAATTTATTTGTTTGCATCTATGAAGTTAGAAAAGGGACGTAAAAAATTCCGTGGCTCTAGTTTTAAAATTATGCTACCACTATGATATTTTACGAAATAAGTTGAAACATTATACCGAATGGTTGTTTAAATAAAAATCTAAACATTATTCAGTGGAAAAGAATGTGTTTAGTAGACTTACCCTGTTTAGAGGTAATATTTACAACGTAAACTGAACATATGCACAGTTTTTTCATGTAAGTTCATTATTTAACACAAACAAAATCATGTTTCCCCCCCCCTCCCCCCGTTTTGCCTGTCATTTTTATTCCATGGTAGGGACATCCCTTGCCAAAGTCCTGCAGCAGTCGGCGAGCATAGCATAGTTCCATTTCCCTTCATATCTCTTCTCCATTGAAGAAACGTCTTGATATAAACGTTCTCCATGTTCATCACTCACTGCACCACAATTCTCTGGAAAAAAAATCCAAATGCGAGTGAAGGAAGTGTATTTTAGTGACGTGTTGCAGCCTAATTTCTGGTAGCTCTGCAAAAGGTTGTTTACAAGCTCCTCATATTTTTGAGCCCTTCTGTTTCCCAAAAATACTTTTACTACAAATTTAAAACTGTCCCAAGCCGCCTTTTCGTCGTCTTGAAGGAGAGTGTCGAAGTATTCGTCTCGTATTTGTGGACCAATGAAAACACCTTCTTTCAATTTTGCCTCACTTAGTCTGGAGAACTTTGCTCATAAGTAAGTAAAGGGAGCTTCTTGATTCAAGGTCTTTACAGAATTTTTCATCAGACCAAACTTTAAATGTATGGATGACAACAAAATTTTACTTGGTTCCACTAATGGGTGACTTTCCACACTCATGATTCCTGGTTCCAGAGGTTTTCTGGCAGGCCAGTCCTTTCTTTTGTAATGAAGAGACCGAGCTCTGCTGTCCCATTCACAAATGAAGCAGCAATATTTTGTGAATCCTTGTTGTAGTCCAAAAAGTAAGGCAATCACTTTTACATCACCACAGATTTTCTATTTGAATTTATCGCAATTAATGGCTTCCATCAGAATCTTCATGTTCTCATATGACTCCTTATTATGCATTGAATGACCAACAGGAATAGAAGGTAGGGTGTTGCGTTGTGAAGGAGAACTGCTTTGAGACTCAATATAGACGAGTCTGTAAAGAATTGTCAGTCCAGAGGATTGTGATTAATACCGAGCCTTTGCATCAGGCCATCAATATCAGTGCAAGCAACAAGGCCCCTTTCAATTTTAAAGAACTGAACTAGATCTTCATGTTTTTACGATACACAGAAATTCTGACATTTTCTTTCAGAAGGTTCCATTGTTACAGTCTTGAACCTAACAGTTCAGACTTACTTTCAGTTACGTCGAGATCCCTAATTAGATCATTTAATTCATCTTGTGTAATTCGATGGAATTCGTTAAATTGAAGACCAACAGTAAAATCACCGACAACCACCTCACTAACTGGCACTGTGCCGGTATGACCACTCAGCAAACATCATTACTCACCGTCTGGAAGCGCAGTGCTGACACCTGTATCCCTTCCCAAGTAACTATTTTACGCATTAAGCCACACTTCATATATCATGACAACTAGAGCCAAGAAATCTAAGGCCATATTTGGTTTCGACTCATTGAATTGAAGAGGAATCAACTATTTTGGTTGCGGATACATTTTGTGTGTTGACCAGTGTTATCAGGCACAACGCATCCCAATTTATCGGGCTAGCCCTGCTATTTTGCTTTGTCTTTGTAAATAAGCCGTAAACGGATAATTCCCAATACGTTTGGTGGAACACTGGATGAGATTCAAAATTCCGTATTCTCCACAAAGAAAGATATCCGGATGCAAGGTGCACAATACTGATACAAGCATGGTATAGACCGAGCACGTTTGGTCTGGCTCTGTATGCAGCATGAGGAACGAACGAACCTTGATAAGACGGAATGAAATGAGGAAGAAGACAAACACCAACCAGCACGTGGAGTCCTCCGGGACTAGCAGTAAAGCAAACTCAAGTCTGGGTGAGGCTAAGAATAATGAGGCCATAGCTCCAGACTCTGGGGAAAGAAATTTCGGGTTGTTCATAATACAGCAGAATCTACTGTCCCCCGGGGTGCCTTTACGTAAAGACATAAACCTAGAGGGGAAGGCCACACTCTACCTAATGGCATGGATTCAAGCTGATCCAACGATGCGCTTAAATTTTTGCTGGACCCATACCTGCTGTTGGCTTTCATCAAGCTAGCCGGAATAAAAAAGTTCGCTCTTCTATTTCTTTATCGACGTTTCGGTACCGCATAGCTGTCCCGAAACGTCGGTAAACAACTACTAACACGCTTTGCATAACAATCCAGAAGACCTGATATAAACCGCGGTGCAGCCTCAATTCTTGTAAAGAAAAGTGAATTTTCCAATTACACGCGCCTCACACTAAGGAGGAAATGTGAAGATTTTCCTGTCTCTCTCTCATTCTTAGCCTCGCCAATACGTACAGTGGAACCGCGATAGCTCAGTCGGTATAGCGACTCGCTACGGTCTGGACGGTTCGGGGATCGGATCCCGGTCGAAGCAATTTTTTCCGCCCCGTCTAGACCTACACATTAGCCCACACAGCTTCCTGTACAGTGGGCACCGAGTCTGTTTTGCCGGAGGTAAAGTGGCCGGAGCTTTGTGTTGACCCATGACACCATCTAGAACAGACGTTAAAGAAAGAGTACGGCTATATCTGTATTCCCCTCTGGGCCTTCATGGCCTGCTGCAGGGTGAATTCTACCTTTAGGCTTACTATATAGAGGGGTGAATTGAACTGAAAGTGCAAGCAAAATAAACACCTGTGTCAACTGAACTGGCTGAGAAAAACCCAAAAAACCATTTAGTCGTTTGGAGAAGACAAAACTCTCTTGCTCCCCACAGGGGATAAAACGCCAGATCACCGAACCCTATCCCAGTAAGAGTATCGACCACTCTACAGCGGGTTTCTTTACTAAAGAAACATTAAAATTAAAGAAAATAAAGAAAAATGTAACGAACATAAATAGTGTTGTGCACATTGTCAAGAGTTGTGAGAGTTTTCAAATTTCGGAAAATCATTCCCCCCATCACGGGTGAAGGCAGGAAAATCTGCAAAGAGCTGAATCTGTCAGAAGTATTTAGTAGCAACTGCTGGAACCGGAATGGATACTGGCGATTAAGAGGCTGTCGTGACTTTACACCTAACGAGAGGAACAGCTTCAGTCTTCGCGACATGCTGTTCGATAAACTGCAGAATCTATATACCGTGATATTTGTTGCAACACACAGTCCTTAGCAAAAAGAGGACTTCAAGATGAGCAAGAGCAAATCAAACTGCCTGACCTTGAAAATGGAGGTATTTCTTTTCCCCGAAACGTCCTTAACAATAGATCGAAACGGCGACCAGAAGACTTCGAGGTTAATCAGAACCGCTATGAAAACTTTACGTCTCGCAAATCCTTCCTTCTTCAAGGTGTGGGAAGGTAAAACATGCATGGGAAAGTCACATATCAGAATCGTGAGCCAGAGAGACACGAAGTTACAAATGAAAAGGTCTGAGGGCAGATGGAAATAAAGAATATAATGCGGTGTGTAGGGACGTATAAAAGTGGCATAATTATTTTGAATAGATGACCAGCGCCTGACTTCTGTAGCGAACATATTTTACATCCCCATGGAAAGAAGTTTATGGTGTTTCTAAGTCAGGTTTTCTCAAACGTTTCGACCCGAAACGCAGATTAAGCCAACAGCTTTGTCTCGCGACCACCAGGAGTCAGAAATAGATACAAGTGCAAAGTAGTAAAACATGAATCGGAGTAACGAATGTAGCATATTAATGATTTAGTGAAATTAAGAGACACGCGAATTTTACAAATTTACACATATGCCTGATTTTAGTAATGTCACACCATTTATGGTCCTTATATCTAGAGTCAGTCTTCATTATTTGTATATTGGCATTTTTCTCCTCCTTGCATGATAATCCACAAATTGAGAAAATTTTGCCAACCGTACGATAACCTCTACAGGAAATAAACACGATAATTTGGTTTGGCATATAAAATAATTTTTCCTTAAGAGTTTCCCAGCCTTGCTAGTCAAAAAAGTGTACGCCTTGTGTGAGATGAAGTTCAAGCCCATAAAGCTACTGTGTCACTATAAGAGATAATGTATTAGTAGTGTGAATTGGTAATAAGTAGATTTATAGAATTTTTTGCGCTCCACAGAAAATAATTTCGCCACCCAAATTTGAGTCGCGACTCCTAGTTTGCGAAACATTGTCCTAGATCAACATGGAGGGAAGAATTGTTTTTCTTCGAAATGGGAGTTTATATTCTTGGAGTTTTATGTAAGGAACCTAAGGTTTCTTTAGGATGCCCAGCCAATATATTCCCTAGGGAGCAGTCATTACAGGTGAAGAATAGCCGGTTTAGATCTAGAGCAGCGACGCAAACACCAGTAATGGAATGCGCTATAAATACGAACGTAAGGGAATGGAGATGTTATTGCCGTCACTAATACTGCCAGATTGGAGTTTCCATTTCAGATTGTATTTCAACTGCCATAGGGTGTTATGTGGGCAAATTGTAACAAACATATTCTTCTAGCGGACCACAAAAACCAGTGGAAGGAACTTCCGATTTACTCTTTAATATCCTACACGAACTACCACTGAATTTAAACAACGGCACACGAGGCATTCTGTTTCGTACAGACAGGCTGGATAAATCTTACTAGAAAGACGGAAACAAAACAGATCAAGTTTATTTAATGAGCTATCCTGTGTTATGTGCGGTTGTGTTCTGTGTAGAAGGCACATAGGGCACTTCCTACACAGAGTACAACAGCACATAATGGAAGGAGAAGTTCCGTAATGGATCAAGAACAAGATAAACTGTCTGAATATGGACGAAAACGACATCGATACACCAAAGCAAACAGAAATTTAATCGCATTATAAGAACTTGTAATTTTTTAATTCCAATACGGAAATAACTAGGCTGTAATGTGTATTGTCGTCGTAAAGCGCTATACTCATAACAGTGTATAGAGTTTTAACTACACTTTATGATGACTCTTTCCTTTTTCTTTTGGCGCAACAGCCCCCCCCCCCCAGAGGGCCAGGGCATCCTCATTCACGAAGTATCTAGATCATACTTAACGACGCACCACAGCCGGTAGGACTCCTCTGGACAGATGATCAGCTCGTCACCCCGACCTCTACATGATATCACACAACAAATACAACAGACAGACATCCTTGCCCCCCGGTGGGATTCGAACCCACAATCTCAGCAGGCGAGCGGCCGCAAACCTACGCCTTAGACCGAGCGGCCACTGGAAGCGGCTTATGAGAACTTTAACTTTTGAGTTTATCACTAGAAATTCCGCAATATAACGTGTAGTCCTACTGCCATTTTGATATATTTCGACGACTTTTAAATACTGTTGTACAGACCCCCTAAAGATGGCGGAGATTCGCCGAAACATGTAGCAGTAAACAAAAAACGTGTCCGGTGTGTAATTGTAGGTTTTAATGTTGAACAATTTGAAAGCAATGGAAGAAGTAAATAGTGTCACAATATCAATTATTTAGTCTATGATACATTCAATGACGCCAGCTTAGCTTAGATTTCAGGAGGCCATTCAGTTTATACCACACCACTGTTGAAACTCCAGAAGTAATACTGCTGGGAGAAATTCACGCTTTGGCCTTTCGTGTGGTAGATATAGTGCGCAGGAGCAGATGTGGTTGCGCGGAGTGTAGGAGCACTGTGTGTCTGATGGAAATTGGGTTATTCGCCCTGTGGACAAAATAACTGGGCTGTTGCGGCTAAACCCGCTGGGTTATTGGAGCAAGAATGAATGACAGTAGAGGGAAGTCAGACCATACCGTAGCTGTACGAAGAGTGGAACTGGGTTTAATGAAATAGCGGCGAATATTAGTGTGTGTCTTGATGTCTTTTAATTGTGTTTCATAATTTTAGGTGCATTTGAATAATGAAAAACGACTGTTAGCTTCGTCACGTCTGCCCGTCCGTCCGTCTGTCCGCATGGAAAAATCCGGCTCCCACTGGACAGATTTTCATGAAATTTTGTATTTGAGTATTTTTCCAAAACTTTTCGATGAAATTCAAGTTTCATTACAATCGAATAAGAATAGCGGGTACTTTACATGAAGACCACTACATATATTTTATAATGTCTCACTCAGTTATTCTTAAAATTAGAAATGTTTCGAAAAAGTTGTACAGACTATCAAAACACATATTTTTGTGTTTAGTGACTATTTTCGAAAATCGTGCCTTTTATGAGATAATGTGGAAAAATATTGTAGAGCGGAGCAGGCCAAAAGTGATGACATAGTGCATCGCATTGCATGCTGGATACCTAAGGCTACACACACACTCACAATATATAATTATCATTACTTTTCCACCACAACTACGGTTGCGCGAACGCGCCTCAATGTACGTTATACGTACAGTGCCTGCCTTGTTGAAATATCAAGCAATTGAACGTGTATGAAAAATATTGTAATGAGAAAGGTATTGAACAACTAACGTCAAATAAGATAATAGGTCTCATGAGTTGTTCCATAATCGACAATCGACTATTGCTCTTAAGACAGATTACACACACACATACACACACACACACACACACACATACTTACTTACTTACTCCATGGTGCAGAGTCCTTCTTGAGCAGCTAACTGGTTTGCAGCTAGTCAAGAAATTCCCCGCATTTCACGGAACCCGAAGGTTCATTTCCGCACTCACAAGCGTCCGCCACCTGTCTCTATCCCGGGCCAGCCCAATCCAGTCCATACATCCACATCCCACCTCCTGGAGATCCATCCTAATATTATCCACCCATCTACGCCTAGGTCTCCCCAGTGGTCTCTTTCCCTCCGGTTTCCCCACCAAGA
>Ga0123354_10017525_pt1 | contig 11220 bp, 6 predicted proteins | sample TergutLab28metaG_2_FD_97872 | JGI IMG/M metagenome (GOLD analysis project Ga0123354, IMG submission 97872) | Labiotermes labralis P4 segment gut microbial communities from Petit-Saut dam, French Guiana - Lab288 P4 | ecosystem: Host-associated > Arthropoda: Insects > Digestive system > Gut ... | reverse complement strand
TCATTGAGAAATTGCTAGACTGTCTACAGAGGGAGGGGCAGTGTCATTGAGAAACTGCTAGACTGTCTATAGAAGGAGGGGCAGTGTCATTGAGAAATTGCTAGACTGTCTACAGAGGGAGGGGCGGTGTCATTGAGAAACTGCTAGACTGCACTGCTAGCACAGACAGGAACAGAGACTCATGTTTGCTGGTATAGTGTACGATACACTCCACAGCCAATAAACCAACTGGGAAAACAAAAGCAGCATTCAATTGTGTGGTACATAAAACAGATGCACTGTGAAACACACAAAAAGAAAAAGTTGAAAAATTACATTAAGACAGCCCAAAGAGCAGACACTAACAGTTGCACAGCTACACTTTGAAGACCACAAGAAGGGAACACAAGGTCATGACAGTTAGTGAAGGAAGGAATGAAAAGAAGAAATGGCTGAAATTTACATACTTTATGAAATGTCACATAAAGTCACCAGCAGCACTCCCATGCACAGTGTAAGGCCCAACACAAACACTCCATTTCAGTTTCAAGCCAGCACGGAAATAACAATGAAATGCAGCACCTGTGGGAAATATATGACAGATGAATGTAGAACAAAATTCTGTAGGAGACACACAGGACATACTGGTGACAATATAAACAGCAAGCATAGATCTATCTGTGCTGAAAACATTTTGAAATCACAATTCAAGTATATGCCAATAGAACAGAAAAGAAATGATCTCATGCAAATCCAACATGAGGGTCAAACCCCAGACCAACAGCAAAAGTTCACACATATAAACAGAACACATACACAAACATACTGCATGAACAGAGCAGTACAACATGCAATGTACAAAGCAAAGGGTGAAGGCTGTCAATCACAGCTAACTTTGTTCTGACTGACAGCCTTCACCCTTTGCTTTGTATCTTCATCACAACAGAATGTCTGTCCTGAACAGACAGCATGAATCGTGTTTGTTAGTCAGGTTACTCAGTGGCAGTGGAAACACTAGGAGACACACATACACACACACAGTAACAGTGCAACTGGCACAGTGTGTTTGAGTGCTATATGACAATACTGTCAGTTGCTAATAGTATATATGTATAGTGTTAGTGACAAGTGAGTGGGTACAAAGCACCGGTTCAATGATACTGACAGGGATAAACTGAAGCACTGGGAGCAAAGCCTGTCCCAGTGCCATTTGTTGACCACAAATCCCACAAGAAACTGGCCTGGAATCGAAAACCTCTGGTAACAGACCAGTGACTAACCACTGGTGCCACTGCAGAGCCAAAAGCACAGGAAAATGACAGTGCAAACAGACATCAATCACCACAATGCCCACAGTAGCTACAGGAGCAACTGTAGCACACCACAGTGTGCACTATTTCAACACAAAACTGTGTGTGCAGAAAGCTGCTGCTGACAAATCAAACACAGACTTTGAGACACCTGCAGATTACTGACATGCACCTATCAAGTACTGGACTCACAACTGTCAAGCCAGTATGTGTACAGTGCAGCACATCATGAGCAGATTGGAAGGTGAAAGGTATCTCTTGAGTCTGGGAAGGTACAACGGCTGTACAGTTTGTGGCGCATCGGTGCAGTTTCTAGTAACAGACACACACACACACACACACACACAGTGCACCTACATGAACTGAACCTGTATCTTCAAAGAAAACGCAAACATGTTTGTTTACATACAGCAGTACAAGAACTGCCCACACAGAATTTTCTGCCCTACAAAATTCAAATAAAGAGAAGTAGAGTTCAAAATGTGCTAATTTGGCACATTATAAAACATGCAGATCCTTGTCTGAGGAAGGTATATGTGAAATTTAATGACTATGCCCAAAATTTGGAATGTGAAGAAGTAAATTTGATGTTAAGTTTCAATACTTCAAGTTGTCACATGCAGAATTTGGTGTGGTCATTGCAATGTCTAGTTGTAATGTTGTAAAAGCATATAATGCTCAATAAATGGGCCTTAACAGGACTCAATTTTTGAAGTAGAATTTAGAGATTCATCAGACCATACTTACCTCATTTCACTACAGGCCATTTCCCAAAGATTATTCACTTTGTGTGCCAAATATGTGTGATGTTTCATACATTTTGTGTATGCAAACAGCTGTTGGCATTAGCAAAAAAGAACAACACTGCAAGAGATGAATATTAGCAGACACACCGCCATATAAGGTAAGATAGAAGAACTGTGAAATGTGTCAAAGAATATAAGTCTTCCAGAATGTAGTGCAACATGCTCTCTGTACTCTCAATAAGCATAAAGTGGTTAGCTACACAGTGGCTGATGCAAGACCCTCAGACTTCAAAAGAAGTCAAGCCTCCACAAAAACAGAATGACATGATTAAAATGTTGTCTTCACTTTTGCACTTCTGAGCTAGCAGTGACATAAAAATATTTATTTTATTGACATAATTTTTACTGACTCTTGGCTTATTAAATGGCTATGTAAATATTCGCCAGGGCAACCTGACTCTTTGGAAAGATTTTAACCCAGGGCCTTCAAAATATGACAGTAATGAATGTGAGGTCTGGTATAAGGTAAAAATAAATTTCAGCTTGGTGGCTAATGTGTGTACAATATAACACTTAAGTGTGTTTAGATCTTTGCACCTTTTATCTGCCTACATTGATTTTGTCTGTTTTACATTTACCACTCATAACCTCATCTGTAGTTATTTTCAAAACCAATATACATAACAAATGACATATATCCACCTGTAATATTTCAACTGCCTTGTTGATATGGAAGCTACAGACAGTTTTAGAACAGCCACCACTCTCTTCCTTTCTACGCTACAACAATATAACTTCAAATAAAGTTCTATGTTTTCCAACAATCACTATGCAAGATTTCATAACCTACGAGATGCCAGTGTCACTTCAAACTCACAAGTTCGTGCACTCACCATGGTGTATTACAGATTGTAGGAAATTAAAAATTATTAGGTAGGGGATATCTTACAATGAAAAATTCTGAATACAGCGTTTCATGAAAATCGGTCAATTATTTCAAAAGCAAAAACAAGCGCCACACATAGGCAGCATGGCGATCTCGTGAGCGAACACTTCTTATCTCGGAAGGAAAACAGACTAACGTGAACATTATAGCCGGGGGAATTACTATACAAATACAAAGTTATTACACTACAGATTAATAAACTCAAATATTCCAGCCATATGGAATAATTCTCACGGAAGCGTCTAACAAAATTACGTACTCACCACAGTCGATCTTCGGGTCTACGTTGCTGCTGAACACACCTGAAATTAGCAAAATGAGTTTACATAGTGTTGGTGTAAATGGATTTACATAGTTTTAAAGAGGTTATGTTTAATTACGTAACAACTGTACATGACTGAACTGACCTGTTGTGTGTCAGATGTTTTACTGAAATGGATGAAGAATAAACTAAACTGTACTATACTGAGAGAAGACTCATACAAATAGGGTTTACTCAAGTATTTCTTTTCACTCACAATTCCAGTTACACAAATTTTAACTCTTCTGAGAATAAATTACGTTCCAACTTACAAACTCGTCACACATTCACTTATACATACTCCACTGATTGATGTGACTGAAAATGCGCCGAAACTAAAGACTGAACTCTTTTTCATGGCCTACACTAGACGCAGTGATTTTAATAACAGATAACATGTCGCGTTAATCTCTCGGTTTTCATATAACTGGCTTCTAGACTACTCTACATTTCCAGGCATACAAATCGCGTGAAGTGAGCCTACTTCGTCTAATGATATCGTAAACGCCTCAATTTTCCGATAAATTCGTTCTAGTGTTTTCGCGGTTTTTTTTGCAGCCTATGACGTAAAAATTTACGTAGGTCTTCGTATAAATTGCCTACCATTTTCTCATATTTTTTAGTCAAAACAGAATTTGATTAACACATTCTAGTGAAAGCAGCCCGACATAATTATTCACAAAAATCCTCCCATTAAGCTTCAAATTGTTGCATGCGGACAGACAAAACGAAATTGACAGTCGCGCATGTTAATTTTTTTGCGAACGCGCCTACAAAACCATACATTACTACTAACAGTAAATAAAATTGTGCTATGCATATTTGTCCACTAGCCTTTTGTTCGTACTCTGTCTACAAATGTTAATAGCCCAAATCACGTAACAAGAAATTGTGTCCCGCTTGAAACAAAATCTCAGCAAGCCCTTATACCTATAATAATGGGTTTATCACGCATGCAACAAGGAGTCCTAAGATATGACATGCAATATCGGCAGAAAAAACGTCAACGAACACCAAGATTTGACTTCCCTCGGTCACTTTACGTAGGTAACAACAGAATTCGAACAGTACGAAGATCGAACGCCTATTCACACCGTATTTAAATCCGTGGTGAATACTTCAAAATGTTGAATGGCTTCGTGACTGCAGAAGAAAAAGTGTATCTTGAAGTCAGTCGAAATGCTACAAACCGCTCCAGCCCGTGACAGATAAGGGTACTGTGTTCAGGCTTGGAGATGTTCAAACTGGAATTGAATGTCAAAATGGGGCAATCAACATTATTTCTCACACCCATCGGAGTGATTCGCTTATTACTATTTACAAGAAAATGAGCAACTCTCTCTCCCGTTCAAAACAACGCAGGTGAAAAGTTTTGAGGATTTCACAGCAGACGACCGGAAACATTATACAGCAAAATTCCGTTCATCTGACTCGCAAGTAACCGGACAAGTCAAACATCGAATACCATGGATCATCATACGGCATCTATACTGACCTAGGTTCTTACAAGTAGCATTTTGTTCCTGCTCATATACTTGAGCCTTACTACTAATCGGAGTGTTCCATTTGAACACCTAAGCTGTTGGGTCACGGTTATCAGGTTCGTCTTGTGTGTTTTCTGTGTCTTGACTTCATAGCATAATCTTATGTTTATTGGACCGTGCATCATTGTGATAGTTGAAGAATAAAAGACCAACTTGATGTCACTTGCTGTTTTATTTCACTTCTTATGTGCTCAACATGTTTCGGACATTAATATGTCCATCATCAGGAGCTTGCGACTATTCTGTTGAATCACCACATTGGTCATAGCATAAGTTGATGGTGTAGGACACAAAGGGTCAGGATATTCCTCAACGGTTGATGGAGAATCACTCACGGAAGCCTTTCCAAACATATCCCTCAGATCTGTCAGTTTCACACATACTTTGTGGTATGAAGCAGAACTTCTGAACTTCGGACTACTAACAAGTGCCGGATTATCGGGATTTCCGAATTATCGAACGTCGGGTTAAAGGAATTTTACTGTACGTAGGTGACCCTAGTAAAGCGTGTGCTTACTTAAACCTGAGATTGGTCACCTGAACCCTGAAGATGGAAGGAGCAGGTTCCTCGAAAACGTTGATACCCATCTATCAAAATAAACGGTGTCGTAACCCAGAGGACCACAACATGAATCTTCACCTTCATAAAAACTGAGATCCTGCATTTCTTAGTTATAAAAATATTTCTTTCCATGGCAGCACTTACAGGAACACTGCAAACATGATAGGAATGACAGAATAAGAAAACTGGTCACACAGCTATCATGAAAATGAGGGTATAAATCAATTTCAGAATTTATGTTATATTTGAGCTGCACTGCAGTTCCATGTGCATTTACGAAACAAATACATTCCTTCACATGAGGCTGCCCATCTGTGGGTGGGTTTAGGACATTAGTGGAAAATATTTTTATTTTTTTAACAATTTTTTATAATTAAGCGATCCACATCAGGTTAAAAAAAACCTGTTTGATATAGAAATAATCAAAATTCTGTATATAACAGTAATAAAATAAAAATAGCTCCCACATGTGACACCTGTGTGTGAACAATGAGAACAAGAAAACACATCTGTCAAGTTTACGTATGTACAACAGTACCGAAACAAAAGCAGATGCCAAAACCCTTGTAACTTCAAACTGGGGTAAAGGTATTTGATAAATGTCAATAAATATAAAACAAGATGCAACTATACACAGTTTATTTTATCTGTAGACTGCTCTACATGTTTCAGGTGGTCTCTCCACCCATCATCAGGAGCACAAATAACTGTATCTACAGCATCTGGTACCAGTCAACCGTTGCTGCTACCAGTTGTTATCATGGAGGAGTTGAGACATTAAAAAAAGAAGGTATTTGATAAAATTTCAATGACAAAAGAAATTTTGCTGAACAGTACAAGAACATCAGAAATATGACGTGCTGACATGGCCCTTCTGCACTTCCATTTCACCATTAACCATGTTTCAAGTCTCAGGGAAGGAGGAATATCCAGTGTCCAATGTTAGCCAGATAACAAATCACATTCTTTTACAGCATCAGTTTACAATATTTACCTCAATATAAGACCACCCTGCTTATAAGACAATCCCTTAAAAATCTTCAACTTTCACAAAAATGTCTACACAGAATGTGTTCACCTTCAGGGACAATTACAAGGTGACCTATTTGACATTCAGCTGACCGTGCAACGTGATAAATTCTTGTAATGAAACCAACTAAATGCACTAATTTCTCAAATTTATTTTTGGAATAAAACTCTACATGTTTCAGACAGTTCCTCTGTCCATCATAAAGAGTTTTTCACTGTACACACAGCAGTATTTTATGTCGTACAGCTTGCGAGCAGGATCAGGACATTCCGTCCTGATCCTGCTCGCAAGCTGTCAGCAAAGCTGTATGACATATACCATCGCTTTGTGTACAGTGAAAAACTCCTTATGATGGACAGAGGAACTGTCTAAAACATGTAGTTTCCTTCCAAAAATAAATTTGAGAAATTAGTTCATCTAGTTGGTTTTATTATAAGAATTTACAAGGTGACCCTCCAGCTTTTCATGAAAAATGGGAAAAATTCATTTATATTCAAACCAATACAGTATTTACTGATACATGTGGTACATCTGTTTGCACTTTTAATATTAAGTCCTTCGCACACAGACATAACTTTCCATCTGACAACTGTATACCATGTACTGCTGCTTGTGCTCAATACAAACATGCAACGCAGTACCTTCAGGCCACCAGCTGCTCACACCAACCAAGCGTTTGAACGTATCTCCACAAACACCTACACACGACTTGTTCAATGTGACAGTCACATGGGCACAGCAAACTGTGTGCTAGACCAGACGATGTCTGACTGGGTCCAACGTGCTGAAAGGATTAGTTGCTGAACTGAACTTAGTGTTTCAAGAGAAACATTCAATCACAAGGACCAGTTCCAGTTTCTTCTGACAACACTATGTCTGTTGCAGGCAATACATGCAGATTTTAGAGACAAAAGTGCTTCAGAACCTTACCAGTTTTAGACAATATAATCACTAAACTACATTATCATACTTTCATTATGCAACCAAATTATTGTACTAAGATGTTTCAGTCATGTTATGAGTTACATTAGGAATGGCAGGAAATGCACTAGTGTAATATGCGAACAGAACATGTGTATCAGAGTCCCTGAAAATGGCTACCACTTTGCTGAAGTGATGTGGCTATGCCACAGAATCCTTCAGAGACATAAACTGTTAACAGCAAAGTTGATCTTTGTAAGATGCCTGCTATGAGACAGAAAGCTCACTGTGACCAAAACAAGTGCTGAAACCTGCCGACAAAGATGCGACCTGCAAGATCTGGGGTTTTCATTCCTGCTGCTGACGATTCACACATTCCGGGATGTGACACTGCACCGTCGGGTAAAGCACTACCAGTGTTTTGAAGGATCTTACTGCCTCCATCACCAAGGGTCAAGAATAAAATAACACCCTTGAAGAAAATCGCACAACGATCCTCTAAAACGGGGGGAATTATTCACCCAAAGACAGTGTCATACCTCACAACACTTGAATCCTCAACCATCTGAACCACTTCTCTATTGAAGGTGACAGAAGAAGTGATAACAACAGTCACAGTACTCTGATTTCTTATCAATATTTATGGCTCACAAAATTAGACATTATATACCTGGTTCATTTCTTTCTTAATGATCTTGATCTGCAATAATTTATTTAGAACCAAGGGCAGGGTCATTAATAACAGTGACAGCTGTACAGTCCAACACAAAAAAAAAGGTTAATCATCTTCACACCATTAACGCATAAAGGGGACAAGAAGCAGAACTTCTCCCATTCTGAACCTTGGAACCAGATGCAGATGGCGGTCAAATTCATGTACCAGCTAATTCACTCCTGCCGAATGAACCCGCAGTACCCACTGGGATGGCCCCAACAGCCAGTCTCGGCATGTACAAGAGCCCCTGCTGGGAACCCTGTTATACTTTAACAATGCTATGCTTTAAGGCACCATCACACACCTGCAAAGCGCCTATGCACGCATGCACACACCCTCAACTCAAGAACTAAATGGAACTTGATAAAATTGTATATCAGGGAATTCTATGAGGAATTCCCAAGCCATTTCAATTTTGGTTACTTGGGCAAAAATAACACTTCACTTGGAAACCTAAATGCATATGTGCGCACCTCCAGTACACATGGCCTACACCAGGGTTTTTCAACCAAAGGTCCACATGTGCCTAAGAAGTCCACCAGTTCAGGAGTTCTGCTCTCTAAAACGTAAAAGTTTTCTCCCTTTAGATGTGCATAATCTCAGTTTCACTACCATTACTGTTAAACTAATGCTTTTAACAAATATTTACTCACCTAATTAACATCTTTAGAGATTATTTCTTACATGCAAATACTGCACCTTCATTTATTACCATCAGCTCTGCCTAAGAGGTCAAAAAACAGACAATTTTCAGGAGGGGTCCACACAATCAGTGCCACTTTTAGGGGGTTCTACAGTGGCCAACACATCAACAGGAGGAAAAACAAAAGAATGTCTTTTTTTAAAACTTACGCAATAAAACAAATGCACATGTAGACCTATAAAATATGTTTTATCACACAATATTAACTACCAACGTGTTGCGATCGCTTTTGCGACTGTTGTTATCAGGGCAGCTTTACAGCAGCAACAAGAACGGTCCCCCTGCGATACACACCTCTACAGAGAACACAGGGTGTATATTAACTGCAGACAGCAATACAGCCAGTTCTGTTGGTTTTTAGCAATTCAATTTTATCTGTACCAAACGGTACATAAGCTGACATTTTGTGACCATATTGAGAATTGGAGGAATTTTTTGTATCTTTGAGTGGTTCAACTTACATAATTTGGCAGTTTGTTGTATTGTTTGTGCTGTTGTACAGCTGCCCTGATGATGACGATCGCAAAAGCGATCGAAACACAGTGGTAATTAATAGTGTGTGACAAAACACATTTGATACATGTGCGTTTGTTTGTTGTGTGGCGCAAGTTTAAATACTTCCTTTAATGCACAGAAATGGAACATGAAAAGAGTGTTATGTTTGACTTAGACAACACAAAAAGACATGTTTCATTCTTTGAAACATAAATACTCTTACAAAATCTGCCAAAATGAGCTTACTTTTTCACTGTTCTCTGTCTCGCACACACCATAACATTCCTCCACACAGACAGATTAAACCTGACAGTAACATGTAAATTACACACACTGTACAAGAAGAAGGAAGACACAATTCAGCTGGAGGATGGTGCATGGGGAAAAAACTGGACCCCATTAAATTTTATTTTCATTACCACATTTACATACAATGTCATACCTAAAATTTGTGTTTACTGCCTATTGCATGACCCACAGTAACCTGAAACACAGCCAGTGTTACAAACACGTGGCATCTTTCTGCCTCGGGCATGTCACAAAGGAAGTACATACATCAGCAGCCTCACACATTCAGCCTGCGTGAGAACCAACACTTCATTCCATTCGGCCCAAATGTGGTTTGGCAGAGTGTAGGTAAGACTTAAAATGTGTTTCATGATCTGCAAAGGCTCAAAGATGGACGCACTGGCCGAAGGATAAAACTGAAGTGAAGTTTAGCACTTGATACTTCAGGGAATAACACGCACTGCACTTCTGTTACAGAAATGTGCACTGTATCCTCAATGGTGTGCTTCATTCTAAACAAAACACTTAAACTGTTTAGAGACTCAAATTAAGTGTAATCCACCTTAACTTTCCATATTATTCATTTGGTCTGGATAGCAAATGAGTTTCATATCCCTGATATAGGTTCCTCTCAAACAGTAAGTAAGGTATATACACACAAACGGGAGAAACAGTCATATTGACAGGGACAAAGCAACGCCATATACAGGGTTGTCATAGAATGGTAGGATACTGAACATCAATACAGGACTCATACGGTGCAAAATAGTGAAAGTGGAAACAATGGATTCCATCAATCAAATAGTTTTTTAACATACCAGTTGTCCTCCACGCAATGCTCACAAGGTCACAAGTGTCAGTGTCCTGTCGCTAGCGCCATTGCACGCTGTTGATAACGTTTAAAGACAAGGACAAAGAAAATACACACTGACGTCTGCAAGGCAACAAATGGTGCTGATATTGATATCCAGTAACAGTCAAACAGCCCACGTGAAATTCTTAAGTTTCGCTACTAAAACAAAACATATTTTGCTCTTGTTTAACGGTGTTCTTCAGCAGAAGCCTTCTATCCTGCCATTCCTTTATGACAACCCTGTACTTCATCCACAGTGTAAATACTTACACAGCACAGATAACACTCAGATTTGGAAATGTGTGAAGACAGATGCCAGTAAAAAATTTGCATGCCACAGTTTTACACATGTTACATAGTTTCACCTTCAAATTACATTTCTCTTGGTCCTGTCACATACCCAATTTACGCCATCTTATAGCAAAGTTCATAGGTACACAAATATTGCAAGCACTGTATGTACTCATTACAGACTGCCTTTCCACAAAGGACACAGACAGACCACAAGACCAACAAGCAGTTCGTCCTGCAAACCAGAGCCATGTGTCATTCCTATATCCACCATTCCTACTATTTTGAACAAGTAATGTATTCTTCAACATGGCTGGTGCAAGACCTTGTTACACATGCCTCAGTTGTTTCTCTAAACATCTTTTGTATAAAAATTAACTAATGAAGTTACTTCCATTATGGACACTTTCACAACCTAGGCGTAGATGGGTGGATAATATTAGGATGGATCTCCAGGAGGTGGGATGTGGGTATGTGGACTGGATTGGGTTGGCCCAGGATAGGGACAGGTGGCGGATGCTTGTGAGTACGGTAAT
>Ga0123354_10017519_pt1 | contig 11222 bp, 5 predicted proteins | sample TergutLab28metaG_2_FD_97872 | JGI IMG/M metagenome (GOLD analysis project Ga0123354, IMG submission 97872) | Labiotermes labralis P4 segment gut microbial communities from Petit-Saut dam, French Guiana - Lab288 P4 | ecosystem: Host-associated > Arthropoda: Insects > Digestive system > Gut ... | reverse complement strand
GTGGCGGACGCTTGTGAGTGCGGTAATGAACCTTCGGGTTCCGTGAAATGCGGGGAATTTCTTGACTAGCTGCAAACCAGTTAGCTTCTCAAGAAGGACTCTGCACCATGGAGTAATAAGTAAGTAAGTAAGTAAGTAAGTAAGTAATTTCACTACTCCACATTTGATATATATATTTGTGTGTGTGTGTGTGTGTGTGTATACACAGTGGCCATTGGCTTTACATAGTACCTTCGGGAAAAGTTTCCTGACTAGTCAAAATGTCACATCGACATGGTTCCGATTCGCCGTCATCTCTCGCACAAACAATGTTTATCAAACTAAATGAAGCTCTTCCACAGCACCGCCAACTACTTACTAATATACATGGCCTCATATTATGGAACTTAAATTCTTATCAGCGCTGCCGTGAGAACTTCAGCTGTGTCCAGTATAAAAAACATCATCTCACATGGGAAATTTCCGTACCTTTTATATGTCCTAAATTTCACTACAACGTTCACAGGGGCTTGTTACTGTATAGCGTCTTGTGACACATCGTAATTCTTGTTGCACTGATCTTGCATCTGATGCCTTGTCTGCACGATCACCCTTTGTAACTTTGTTGTCCCGACGTTCTCAGTCCGTTAGGTGATCCTCTTTCGGGAAACGGGTGTGGTTCACCGAATCAGATATAGTTTTAGTTATTTCTTTTGACTTGTTTTATTTACTCATTTTGTTCTCGATATAAAAAGGACATGCTGTATCTAGTTGAAAAACTAAATCATGTTTTATTAAAAATAACACAGTCACTCTACCCCCTCATTCACATCGCTCTCTTACGCGACTCCTCCTTACTGGACCGCTAGCGTCCGTTGTCCTCTGCTAACGTTTTCTCATTTAAATATCTTCCCGTACGAACACTCCTACCTATCGCCAACGTTTCCTGAACATACAGGGGTGCTGATAAGTCCTTAGCCCGACCAGGGAGGAAACAAGCTACCTTCCCCACATTTTATGGAACTTTGAGTTTCATTACTACATTCACAATAGTCCACCACCTGTCCCTACCCTAGCCAAATCAATCCATTCCCCTGCCCATCACAATTTGACAGGCGCAGCTTCTTTCCTTCGTGGTCGGGCTAAGGACTTATCAGCACCACGGTACATACGTTGACAGACCGTCCGTAACTGACGCCAGCAGGTTTAATAAACAACTATACTAACTGATCGGCTACACTTGTTGTATGCTAGCAGAGGGCCTAAACCATTCAGCGGAAACTAATGTTGCAGTCTGCAGTTTAGAGGGCGTAGACTCCTAATGCAACAATTTTCTTCGAAACCTTCAGCACGTATCTACCAAACTACATGTCGGCACGTCCCAGATGCTTGTCGAGTTAATATTCACTGCCGTCAGAACCCCACGCCGTCACAAAATCTCCCCACCCGTCACGCCCCGTGTCTTTAACAACCATGTTAACATACTGCTGCCATGTAAACTTCTTGCAAGGTAGCGAATGCAATTAAAACACGTGCACAATCTTGAGAAGCATCAAGAAAGAGTTTATTAAGGGTCTGTGGCTTGGTGAGCAACATAAAAGTTAAGACGCGCAGTATCTTAGCTGTGTCTGTTGTTTTATGAGTATGAAACTTGGTCTCACACGTTGACGGAAGAACATAGGCAGAGGGTGTTTGAGAATAGTTAACTGAAAAAAAAAATATTTGGGCCTAAAGGATGGGGAGTGACAGGAGGATGGAGACAACTGCATAATGTGGGGTTCCATGAACTTTACACCTGATAAAATATTTTGTCGGTGATCATACCAAGGAGGATGAGATGGGCAGAACACATGAAACGCATGCGTCATATAAAATGCATGCAAGGCTTTTATGGGAAACCCCGAAGAGGTGAGACCACTTGGAAGACCTACAAATGGACGGTAGGGTAATATTAAAATGTATAGTGTTATTCGAAATGATTGTCGGGGTTTTAACAACTTGTCATACACAATACACTTGAGATAGGAGCATATTTGTTTTTTTATTTAATAGACCAACAATCCAAGTTTTTGTTACATACCTTTGTGATTCTACAAACATCAACACGATAATTGAGTTCGTTCCAAACTGTTTGTAGCATGTCAGCGGTGATGGTTTCAGTGGCGGTTCTACCCTCAGTTAGGCGATACTTGCGGGAAGAGGAGGAACATAAACCTGATCCTTGACGTAACCCCATAGAAAGAAATCACGTGGGGCTGCGTATGGAAACGAGGTTGTTAAAACCCCGACAATCATTTCGAATAACCCTGTATCTTAAATCAATAATATGGGAGAATTTGAAATGGATTAATCTGGTTCAGAATAAGTAAATGTGATGAACAGTCTTAATGTCTTAACAGAAAGCTCAGTTTTGGTAAAATGCGAAGAATTTCTTCATTACGTGGGGAAATTTTAGCGTACCAGGACTGCATGGAGTTAAAAAACCCTCCCGCCGAGAACAATAGTTCCGAAGAATAAAGGAGAACAATGAGAAGGATAAGAAGAAGATGTCAGACTAACCAACCCCGCATAAAATACTACCCCCAACATAGGAATATATAAGATACCACACCTGCAGCCATAGATTCCTCCTAACCCCACACCTACCCAACGAATAAGATCCACATCCACATCCACATCCACACCGAACTATCTACAAATCCATTGACATCCCACCAATTTAGCTTAACAATAGCACGCAGAATGATGATGATATCTCAACATCACCACGCGGTTAAAGCGTATTATATAAACTCTTTTAGCAGAAAATTGTCAGAACCTGAAGATGGTCGCCATAGGCCGAAACATGTAGTTCTTCATTGCTAATAAACACCATCATTTAGCCATAATTTATAGTTGTGTTTTTTGACGGAATTCACCTTACCATATGGAGTTAAGTTAGTTAGCTGGTAAGGTATGAAACAAAGCTATTGTGGTTTCTGAGTACAGATTACTTTAATTGACACGGGGGTAAGGAAGGGGCCTGTACCTGTATATAGACATGTTTTAAAACACATTCAGCAATAAAGGCGTTTCAGGAAAGATTTTTTTTAGTATTCATTTCGATGTGAGATTTTGTCACGATTAGTTTTTTATTTGAAGATGCCCAACCACGGAATGGCGACCGTAATATATTAGTGAGTACAGAGAATGGCTACTGTCTAAACGGTCCGATTTTCGCAACCAGGAGCGAGCACGATATTCTTACCCATCTAGATCAGCCTCGAGACCCACCCGTATTCCTTGAAAATGCATACTGCGTCTCTTTCTCGGGGGTAAAACGGCTGAGTGGGGTTGGGTCTACCGTCTACCACCACCCAACTCCGAGGTTAAAGGAGAGGTGGAGTAATACGTCAACGTCCTCTTTTCTTAATGGCGTGATATAGGGCGAACTTTACCTTTTAAACCAAAGCTGAATAATTATGTGCACTGACATATTCTCTGGGTGTCTCATTTTCTGCAGTTATAAAAAACACACAAAAAGTTATGAGAACGGTTTTTTTTAGGTACGTTTGCAAAATTGCGTACAGAAGCTCATAGCTTAATTATGCCTCTTCTCAAGCCTGCCGATTCGTCTGCCCCCCATGTAACAACTCCGATCCCACTCTACTCATTTTCGTGAAGTTTTATGTTAGGGCAATTATTAATAATTTGTTGAAAAATCGGACAAAAATACCAGGAGCATTATATTCAGACCTAGTATATTAATGACTCCTTCGGTTAGTAGGGTTAGGATTCTTGCCGTTCATGTTAATCGATACTATTCTGCCTTGCTTCTTCGTGCGATTTACGTTGTACGTAGTGTGGAAAGTTTAAAGAGTTAACGTACGATGTAATATTTGTTGATTGTGTCTAGGAATGTGAAATTTTTTATGTTCATAGATTATGAATATACCTACAAATTATATAAGAAATATTGGTAATATTTTAGTAATTACAGAATATTTCGAGGGCGCGAATTTTGAGTGTGTATACGAGAGCCAAATTTGACAAAATTAACGTAGACATGTAAACAATACGTTCTGACAAGACGTACTAGTAACCTCCTAATAAAGGTGATAACATTCTGTGTGCACAACTGTGATCAGTAACCTAATTGTGGTCACAGTGTATGAAAAAGTATGACCATCTGCAAGTGTCCAGAATGCTAAGTTCGGAAATGTTTTAAGTTTACGTCATGCATACAGTTCCTACCCTATTGAAATTTAATGAGAATGTTTTATCTTAAAATACACAAATTATGTTTCTGGAATTCATATTTGCGGTTCTTTACACTTGTCGTTTGTGTTTATTTTCAAGAACGAATTATATTCAAAAGAAAGACTCTCAAGACAGTTTTATATAAACAAAATTAAAGGTAACCGAATTCAAAATGCGCTATAAAATTAATTTTCAAATTACTGCTAAAATACCACCACCAGGTTCTCAAAATATTCACAGCTTATGAAAGGACCTAGCAGAGAACTTAATCGTTTGCAGACAACAAAAATAAGTTTTTTCAGTTTCTCGTCCTGAAGGTTGTGAAATACTTTGTGCCTACAGCGTTACAGTAGTCGTACAGCCCTATATTAATGGGACAGAGTACCCTAATGAAACTTCAGCAGGCTACAGAAAACAATTATTAGGGTAACTACGTGGGTAAAATAAATATATAAATGAACAAATAAATAGATAAATAAATCCGTGGAACAGAGTCCCACGGAAAGGAGCTAGTCAGGAAAGTACTTTACAGTCTATGCAACCAGAAGTTTCATTACCACGCTCATAAGAGGGCGCCTCTTGTAACTATACGAGGCACATCAATATCCATCTTCTTTCTTCAATATCCATATTAATATTATACTACAATCTATCCGTAGATCTTCCAAGTTCCTCAGGTTTCCCTACCAATCCAAAGCGTGCATTTCTTCTCCCACTTACGTGTCACGTGCCCCACCTCTCAGTCTTCTTGATTTGATAGACCGAATAAGGTTAGGTGAGGAGTACAGATCATGATGCTCACCTTTTTGCTATCCTTCCATTCGTCTGTAACCTCATTCCTCTGAGGCCCCAAAACATTTCTCAAAACCCTATTCTGAAACCCCTCAGCCTGTGTTCCTCCCTCAATGTGAAAGACCGATTTTCAAACGCATGTAAAAAAACAGGTGAAATTATATTTATGTACATTTCAAACATCATGTTATGTATTGCAAGCCTCTGGAACGGATGGTAGCAGGAATTTTCTGAGTTCAGTCCGCTGTTAATTTATTTATGAAGGCAGTTTTGATTTTGATGGGTTTTCCCAACTATTTTTGGTGTACAACTCTAAAGGATTTATTACCTATCTATCTGTAAGTTGTGATTTTGTCACGCATTCTCTGCACGAGACATGAATGTACACTTAGTTTTTTCAGCATTTACTTCTGGACCTATCTTCTTTATTTGTACGGTAATCGTATGTAAATATTTTTTCTGGTATAATGTTACGGTTTCAAAAAGAACAATTAGTCTCCTTTTCCATCTATGGCGTAGAATAAACTATGTCTTCAATCTTCTGGTTGATCGAATGTTTGGATGGACTTGGAATGGATGAATGAAACATATCTCTGCGGAATATCTAAGTTAATACAAAACGACAATATTAGAGCTTGTTTTAAAGAAACAAAACAAATCGAACTTGCCACAGACAAAATCCACTAAATCCTGGGTCTCCAAAATAGAGTGAAAGTTTGATGAACAGCTAAACGACTCTCAATTTCTCCAAGATGTTCTCTATTCGTGGATTTATCTTCACATCCACAATCTAAACTGGAAGACAAGTGACTATTATTATTATTATTATTACTACTACTAACTGGAATTGAGTTGTCACTCGGTGGCAGTAGTCCTTACACTACTACAAACAAAATAAATAAGAATAAATACACATAAACGAAACAATACAAAAAACACAGTACAAACAATACAAAACACTGTAAATACAAGTATACGTATTACCAAAACACCCACACATTACGAAACAAGTTAAAACAACCATAGCACAAGTTAAAACAAACACGGTACAAGATATACCCTAAAGAAATAATTACAATATAATCAAGTAACCTCAATATCAGGTCACCCAAATGTACGTGGCCTTTTATCCCCAAGAACTTCACCGTAACTCACTTCACTTCACTTAACTTCAAAATAAAATTACTTCACATAAATCACTTCAGTTCGTTCCACATCACTTCACTTATTTACGCTGAATCCCCACTTGAATTATCGTGCTTGTAACTACATTCTTAACCCTCTTTCTTAACGTGTTTAGTTTACAGGGGAAAGATGCTAGTAAGCTTGCAGGTAATTGGTTCCAGCTTTTAATGGTCCCATTTACGAAGGAATATTTACCAACATCTGTTCTTTGTTTCCTACTCAGGTAGAATGGTTTTAGATTTCTATTCCCTACCGCTGTATGTTACTTTACTATAATCATTTACGTATGTTTCCTTGCAGTGTGAAGACAGACTTAATGGAAGAGGGAGCTAACAGTTCCCTATCCGTGGCTCGCGTGAATAAGACGGACAGTGGAAACTACAAATGTTCCATCTCGTCAACGGAATATGCCACAGTCACCGTGCACGTGCTCAATGGTGGGTCTAGAGCATGCGTAATTTGTACCGAAGTTGTAGCACATACATTATGTGTATGAATCACATACTGACAGGAATTATATACATTCTCGATTGCATGCAACATTATATCTTTCTGCACGTTTAGGGCTTACATATTATTATTCTACGTTTGTCAAAATTATATGAACAGCGTATTGTTGTACAAGTTAAATATATTAATAAATGAACTGTAGAATATATGACACTCTAAATCTTTTGGACGCGAGTCAAATTTTCATGTCTCTCCGAAACCGAGTGTCCGGCAGTCTTTCCACTTGGGGTAAGCTGCCCACCCCGCACCACACGGGCATCATAACCAGATCTTCTTCGGCAGTGAATCTGTCAGTTACAGCCATAGTAACTTTTAGAAATCCCCCCCTGGCGAGTCGAAGTGTTGGTCTTCAGGTCAATGTTTGCCTTTCATATAAACTGTACATAGAAATTTTTACGTCAATGAAAAATCAGTCCATGTCTGATATAGAGATCAATCGGCGAAGGCTGTGCACTGAAACAAATGGTTTTTATTGTGGGAAAAATAAAATTAAAGTAAAGTTCGTCCCTTAATATATAAATGCAATCAAAGAGGCAATGTAAATATAAAGGTTTACGCATTTTCACCCTCCGCGCTAGGAGGTGGTGAGTGGTTAACCTTTTGACGCCTAATGACAACTATAGTGGTCGTACCGCACCGCTAACCTCTAAAGTTGAATTTTATATATTTATTCAACAAATATAGGTACTGAATATTTTAAACATGGTATATACTCTCCGTTTTTCTTCTCTTCAAAATGCAGTTTGTTTCATAATTCTAACATATTTGGTTCCTGTATTATTCACATTTTATATACAGGTGCGCTAAAATTAAAAAAATAATTCCGGCGCCAAAAGGTTAATACCACGCTTGGGTTGTCTTGTTTTGGGAATAATACCAGATATAAATAAAATCATTATCAAAATGCAAAGATTTCTGAATGCAACAGCTGACTGTATACAACTTTGGAAGTGTAGGTATGTCATTAATCATTACGTGATCTTCCATCTCAAAAGCGAATGATTTCGCTATCCTACCCTTAGTGAGCCCGGATAGCTTGGTCGATAAAGTGACTAGGTAAAGCTGCAGGCACTTGAAGGGAGCCGTGTCCACGTGGGTCGAACTGAGTTTGGTTCACAATGATGCTGCAAAAGAAGGCTCGTATGTTTTACACAGAATTTCCTTATGCTCTGTCACACTGCAATAATCGAGGATAGTGAAGATTTTATTCCAGTTTTCAACATCTGTGTGGCCTAGATTCGATTCGACTCGCCTGGACTCAGTTCGATTTGTGTCCCTGCAACCTAATTAGTGCGTGAGTGGATATGTATAGTGAAAGGACTTCTTTTGGTACCACGTCCAAACGTCACGGGTGCTCACCATCCAAATGTTACGGAGACTTCACAACAGAAAAGCGACTAGGGTATAAAGCAGAGCAGTCGCTTGCTTCTAGCGTTGACGACTAGCGTCCATGGATGGAACATAAATCCGTAGATCCTACATTTGATTGTAATGCTGAGATCTTTGTCGCAAATGGTATTTTGCAAGTTTCCTTCTTCAGATATGAATTACATTGTGTATTTAACTCTTATCCTGCTAACGTGGAGAATATGGTGAGCTCCTAATATTGCCAGAAAATGGCAGGTGGGATTTAATTAGGCGTTTAAAGGGTTAAATGTGGTTATCACAATATTAAGTGAAAAAATATATTTAGCCTTTCATATTTTGCGGAAAGATAAAGGTTAAACAATCTCTATACAGTCCTGGACAGACCTTTAGGTCGCCAGGAAGTTGAGGTTCCCAGGAGAGCTAGTCAGTCGGCACATCAAAAAGGCAAGCTTTTTAGCCTTCACACCGTCCACCTTTACTCCAAGTACTCATTTATGTTAGAGACGGAGTCGAATCCAGGGCCATAGTGTGGCCAGAGGATTAAGTGAATGAGAAATCCCAATGACCTCATCGGGAATCGAATCCGTCATCATCCGACTTGTAGTGTAGTGCGTTAACAAACTATGCTCCTGCGTACCCATACCGTCAGAAAGGTCGTTCGCAATTTTATATATGTCACACTTTGAAGAATGCCATGCATTTTACTTGTATAGATATTTGACATTTTGCTGACCGTGCATCTCAGTATATTTATCTCAGTATTTAACCAACTTGATGCACAAAATTTGTTTCACAATAAGCTTTATTTCATGCCTGTACATGTTTCGAGCACATGTGTTCATCATTAGGAGGTCAAAATTGCATTACACAGCATCTGGTATCATCACACCTATAGGTGTGATGATACCAGATACCAGAATTTTGACCTCCTGATGATGAGCTCATGTGCTTGAAACATGTAGAGGCATGAAATTAAACTTATTATGAAACAAATTTTGTGCATCAAGTTGGTTAAATACTGATATAAATTCTATAGATATGTAAATGTTCAGTTTCTCCCTCACAAAGAACAGTCCTTCATCATTACAAATACTAATTGTTTCTACTCTTTTGGGAAATAGTTGTTGTTGAGCGTTCGAAATATATTTTTAATGTTGCAATAATTCGTACAAAGAATTGCCACGGGCCATAAAACATTAAAGTATAATTCTGTCCAGTTTGGTCCCCCGCTTTTAATATTGCAGTTTCAGTTACGCCGCAGCAGAATATGTTTTCACGGTTCTGAAAAAAGCAGACAACACAAGAGACTATAGAGTACTTTTTTTTGCCCACTGCTTCATATGATATATGCGTACATGAAAGAAGGGCATTCCAACATGTCAATTTTTTTATGTTTGACTTTCAAAACAGTCCGGCATACACGATAAGCTGAAATATGATTTTTCAAGTGTGTGTGATACAGAATCACACCCCTAGTAGCCTCAATACGATCCAACGTTTGCATCAGAGACTGAATGGGTGTAGGAGTAAACGAATAACTGAATACATACATACATACACTTAAGTGGGCTAGATATTAATTCCTTTTCTGAGCTTCTGTATTTTTTCCTACCAACAGCTGGAAAGACGTAAACGAGAAATGCTATTTCCAATTCAGTCCACCTTCACTGTGTGGCATTTTAAACAAGACGAATCTTGTTGTTCCACCTATTAAATTTTACACAATTCCCCGAAATGAAGTTATAAATTAAGGATTATGCCATGAAAATACGCACTCAAGCATGCACTTTTACTTAAATCCTCTGTATGGAAAGTTTAGGAATGTGGAATGCAGTCGTTGTGAACCTTGGAGGCTAAAATGGTTTTTGTCATACTTGTGACAAAAATAAATAGTAATAGAAATTTGTAGAGGAGCTGAATCAGCTACTGTGAAAATTGTAAGGAATTTACACATTAAAGTGTCGTGAATTCTATCCGTTTAATTGTACCGTGAACGATATGTGCTTTAATTAATAACATGATTAAGAGGCCAATTTTAGGAACTCATATTCTCTCGTCTAGTCGACATGTTTCCAGTCTGTTATTGGATATGAAATTTCATTACCGTCTTCACAAAAGCTGTCACTAAACTATTAGTGTAAAAGACACACTATCACAAGAATTTCCTTAAATATACTTAAATAACTTCCTCTAGTCTACACGAAAATCCTCCTAGCCTTTATTGACCTGCAGATATTCTGATGAGAATTTTGTACGCATGTATCTTTTTCGACCATATGTGATAAACAGGCATGTACCGACCAGGATATCGTAATGTGTCGCTACATGGATTATTTTAGGACAAGTACAATCACATTAAAATCGAAACACTCTTTAAGATAAGGTAGTAAATTAAGCATAAATATTATGTATCAGGAAGAGCACACTACTAGCGATCATGTTTACTCAGACCTAATTTCATGTCTAACGTTTCTATCTGTTATTACGATCTTCAGTAAATTTCCTGAATAAGAACAATTAAAAATACACGAAATGTACATACACATACAACAATTGTGCAGTAATAGCGGTAAAATTAAAGAGTCGGAGGACGTGAGAATGTCGGCACAAGAAAACGTCGATAGTTTGGTTTCGGACACCGAAGGTTACTGATGTCATTATCCTATTATACATTTTTATCTTGAATCTCCGCTGTGCTAAATTGCAGCTTGAAACGTTGTTAAATGTAAATATAACACCAACTACTGCCAGTTTACAAATACATTAATGCCTTAATACGGCCATGTTACGCTGTACGATAAAACTGCTTGTGTGTGTGTGTGTGTGTGTGCCTAATGAAATATAAGCGTTACGAAAGCTCTGCCCTTTCTTGGAGTATTGTGTTCACACCTCACAAAGCAGAATCGTAAACTGATGCTACAGGACGGGGTGGATGGTGAGTGGAGATGTCCTGTCATCATTCTGATGTTTGACCGTTATTATATTCTGCTGTACCTACGTCCGCACTTACTTCCTTACTTACATATTCCACGGTGCAGAGTCCTTCTTGAGAAGCTAACTGGTTTGCAGCTAGTCAAGAAATTCCCCGCATTTCATGGAACCCGAAGGTTCATTACCGCACTCACAAGCGTCCGCCACCTGTCCCTATC
>Ga0123354_10017517_pt1 | contig 11222 bp, 14 predicted proteins | sample TergutLab28metaG_2_FD_97872 | JGI IMG/M metagenome (GOLD analysis project Ga0123354, IMG submission 97872) | Labiotermes labralis P4 segment gut microbial communities from Petit-Saut dam, French Guiana - Lab288 P4 | ecosystem: Host-associated > Arthropoda: Insects > Digestive system > Gut ... | reverse complement strand
GGGGCGAAACTTGGTTACGTCTTCGCTGTTGTCCTTGCCGGGCTTAGTAATTGGAACCAGCTTTGTTCTTTTCCACCTCATTGGGAAGACTCCTCTATTGAGACAACTGTTGTACATTGCTGTTATGTATGTAGGAAAAATTTTGAAGGCGCTTTTATATGTCTCGCCCGTAATACCATCTTCACCTGGGGCTTTTTTGTTCCCCAAGCTTCCTATTACGTTTCGAATTTCTACTCTAGTGAACTCTTTATCATCAGCCGTGCTTGTGGGTAGTTATGATTGTAGTCTGGCTCGTCGATGATAGTCGTCGACGTCATTGTTGTTGTCTTCTGGTGTGAAATGTTCAAGAATGTGCCGTAGTGTGTTGGCTGTGTCCTTCGTTTGAGTTCCGTTGGGTTTCCTTAGGGTAGTTAGGCGTGTCTTTAGTTTCTTCTTGCCTGCCGCTAGTTTGTATACCTCGTTCCGGGGGTTGTTAGCTGGTGTTAAGTTACAGAATGCTTTCCAAGAGCTGAATTTTTCGTTCTTTATTGTCGATGCATATCTGGTTTTACCTTCTAAATATTGTGCTTTACGATGGGTTCTCAAATTCTCATTGTTTGTCGTTCTTTGGTATCTTCGTCTTAAAGCGTTAAATCCTTTGCGCATAATTGTTAGCTCATCGGTCCACCAGGGCACTGACCTGTTCATTTTCGCCTTCTCGGGTGCCAGCTGTATCCTGAAGGATTTGTTACACGCAGTCGACAGGTTTTCATAAAATTCGTCTATTGTCTTCTCGATGTCGCTTTGTGGTGTCACCAGCTTGGCCAGTGTTGAGTCAAGGTCGCCTGTATCTTCCTGTTTGTGCGTCGTGCAGATTCTTGCCTTTGCCAGTCGAACCAATTTTGACTGAAATTTGTTAATGTTACGCCTTTGGACTATGTACGTGGGTTCTTGGGGGCGTGGTGCTGAGTTATCACCACGCACTTGGCCTATGGTGTATCGGATGATGTTGTGGTCCGAGCAAATGTCCTGATCCCAGATTTCCCATTCATTCACTGTTCTGAGCAGTTGAATGTTAACAATTGTTAGGTCGATATTGCTGCTGCCTCTAGTGCTACTGAACGTAGTATAGTCACTATCCTCGTTTAGTGTGTGTAATTGATTGCTAGTTAGGAATTCTTCAAGAATTCTGCCCCTTGCGTTTGTCTGCTTGTCGTGCCATATGGTGGATCTTGAGTTGTTCTCCATTGCTAGTATTATTCCCTCACCTCTGGCGTGTTGTATTATAGCATCGATCTTCAGCAAATTATCGCCTAAGTGCTGGTTTATGTCAAGGTACATGCTGGCAAGAACTATTTTAATGTTGTCCATTGCCACTTCCAGGACTACTGTATCACTGATCGAAAGTTGTTTATGAGCAGCGTGTCAATTTGATTGTTGGTAACTACAATGGCTGCCCTTGGTCTGCTAACCCCGTGGGTAAAGATTTTATGTCTTTTAGGAATACTGACTATTTTATTCTGTATTGTGTATGGCTCTTGGAGAAGTAGTATGTCTGTTCCTTGCTCAGTTTTACAAGATTATCTGTTGCAACTCTGGAATGCTGCAGGTTAATTTGGAAGAATTTAATGTAGGTATGTGGGTTGTCTTGTCTGTTGCGTGTGACTGTGTTGGTTTAAGTATTCCGGTAGGCAGCCATTTCAGTAGTTCGTGTTTTGTCTGTACTTCTCCATAAGTGCCTGCAGGCTGGAACATTTCTTGTCTAGTGAGGAGTGGTTGGGGCAGACGGCTTTAATCGAGTTGAATTTGGTAAACGTTATACAACTGACACATTTATATTCCTGTGGGGAGGTTGTACAGTCTCTCAATCTGTGCCTCCCTGCACAGAGGGGACAAGTTTCCTCTCCCCTACAGTCTCGAGCCCTGTGGTTGAACCTAGAGCATTTAAAGCATCTGTTTATGGATACATATTCCTCTATTTTGTAAATGATCAACCCTAGTTTAACCTTATTTTGCAGAAGCGACTTTCTAACCTGAGCTCCTACCTCCAATACTAGGTTCCTAGTGTGTTTTTTGTTGCATAAATGAACTTAGCATTGATGTCTCCATTGGCCAGAAGGAGTCCTGGGTTCTGCGCAATTAATGTTTCTTCGATATTGCTAGTGGTGATGTTGTCAGGTGTGTTTAGAATAACTAGTCTGGTGTTTCTCAGTTTGTGTGTGCGCGTTTCTAGCCTGTCTCCGCACTTGTCGTTTATGTCTTTTCCTAACGTCTCTAATTCTTCTTTGGTGTTTGTTTCTATTAAGACTTTTCCGTTCCTGGGAGTCTTGAGCGCATTAATTCCCACTTCGATTGCTGTTGGGTTGATATTATCTCCGAGGTCTGGTTGTCCTTGGACGTGACTGACATTGTAAATCTCTTCGCATTGCATCCGTTCGCCAGGACTTCGGAGAATAATTTCCTCCCGCCCCCGCCAGGTGGATTCAATGCCTTAGCGGTAACTCTAGCTGGTTCCTGTGTCGCGCTACTAAATGTCTCCCTGTGTACCTTAACCATAAAGCCTCTGGACGCTTCAAGATCTGCTTTCATTGAAGCGACTCGTCCCTCTAGGTCATATATTGTTTGTGGTTTGCAGTCCCTACTAGTTTCTAGCTGTACACACAAGTCTCTTAGTGTACTTATGCTATCGAAGATGGTCTGTTTCAATTCTTTCTTCATGTTGCTACTTCGTTCAGCTGTGCTCACTATGAGGTTGAGAGCGTTCTCTATCCCTTCACACACGTCTTCCGCCATCTTTGCGTGTTTATATGTATGTATGTATGTATTAGGTACGTATGTATGTATTATGTATGTATATATGTATGAATGTGTGTATGTATGTGTGTATGTATGTATGTATGTATGTATTATGTATGTATGTATATATGTATGTATGTGTGTGTGTATATACACATGTATGTATGTGTGTATGTATGTATGTATTAGGTACGTATGTATATATGTATGTATGAATGTGTGTATGTATGTATGTGTGTATGTATGTATTTATGTATGTATGTATTATGTATGTATATATGTATGTATGTGTGTATGAATGTATGTGTGTATGTCTGTGTGTGTGTGTGTGTCTGTGTGTGTGTGTGTATCTGTGTGTGTGTATGCATGTATGTATGTATAAAAAAGCATGCTTTATGTCAACAAGCTTATTCCATACACTATGACATACTGCAGGCATCAGTAAATAAAACACATATAAACATGTGAATAATTAAATATGTGTCTAAGTGACATGACACTGTAAACTACTGTACTTAAATCTGTCAGAGTCACCCCACACCAATCACTGTTGTGTATGACTTGTGGCTCATAAACCATGAGTTGCATGCTATTATCATAAGATTTAATATCTCTCATTTTAATTTGGACTTTGGTCACATATAATGTGACCATTCGAGTTACAATACAGCCTGTTTTAAAGAAGCCAGCAATACTGACTAAATTTTCTTTTTTGGAATACTACATGGTTATTCAAACATAGAACAAAACAACAGCTAATTCTTGACAAAAGAACAGATATATCATTGCCAGCAGATACCATTGGTAACATAATTCTAAGACAGTAACTGCTGAAAGACATTCAATGAACAGTGAACTGGGTTATACTAAATTATTACAAGGGCCCACAGGAATGTACCTTCTTACATACAAGAAGGACAGTGCAAACAGAATCACTCTTTGCAATAAAAAACTAATAGGACAAGTGTGTCTGTAAAAGAATATGCTCTGTAGAAGGCACTGACATTTACTGGCAGAGTATTCTCATTAGTGAAAGGCATGCCACACATATGCAATAACTGCACGGCCTAACAATTTCAGTTTCACAGCAAGTTTACAATCGTTGTACACATATTTTATAAAAACTGAAAGAAGAAGAAGATTATTTTTCTTTTCATCTGCGATGTTTTTGAAATACCTACATGTGACATATTGCCATGCAAAACTGTGTCTATATTTATAATAATAATAATCTCCTTTATGCAGGGTATTTATACTTATACTCCTGAGACAAACCATGTCCCTAGGGAATACAGTGTTGCAGCTATTCTGTTGTTACTATTCATGGTGCTTATATCATTCATTCCAGTGTTAAATCTATTGTACTTTTATATTAGTTCTTTCAGAAGTATATGTGCAGTGCCAAATATGGCTGTTTTCTGGAGTTCCTTGACTTTATATTTTCCTGGTATGTTGCTCACACATTTTCTAAATGACTTTGAAATAGTCCCAGTCGCCCTTCTTCTTCTTATTATTATTATTATTATTAACTGCAGTTGGGTTGTTACCCGGTGGCAGTGGCTATTTTACACGTATACAAAATATGAAATTGGTTACTACCAAATTTAAGTCTGGAGGGCTACTTGAGAAGCATGTAGTGGCAACTTGGAATGTTGGGAACCATCTCAGCATTTGCTTATAGACACAGGGAAACCAAGAAAAACCTGTGTCGAGGTGGTCGGTCGCAGGACTTTCCGAATACTGACTTCTAGCCATATATAATGTACTCGTAATTTTCTTCTATTATAAGCTTTTTCTGACCTTTGATTTTAATCGTTTAATTTCATTGTTGTAATATTCAAGGTCCATTTTTTTTCTAAGTGTTTTATGTGGTACAAAACGTTCTAAACTCTCGCATACTATATTCTTGAAATTATTCCTTATCTCCTGCACGCTGCTGCCATTACTTGCCCATCCTGCGAATTTATCGTGGAGGAAGGTTTGTAAGCCTAAGACATTTGTTTTGTTGTACACCGGGACTACCCTTTCTCCCTGAGGTTCACAGCAGTTGTCTTCCCATTCTACTTCCAGAATTATTCCGTGGTGATAACTGATCCCCTGTACTATACTGCTAGAGGTAACTGAGCTCTCGGGTCGGACAGGGTAAATATCCAGTAATGCATCCCCTCGGGTTGGGCCGTCTGTTACCTGACTGTAATCGTTTCCCCGTACCAAACTATTTACAAGTGCCCGAGTTCCGCTATTTCCACCCCCAAAGATGCTACGCTTTGTAGAGTTCTGTATAGACACTTCGGGTTGCTAGTCTTTCTGTAACTCGCATGTCCTCGTTTGGAACTCTGTAAATCCCTACTACTTCCCAGGTACATTTTGGGTCCCTGCCTTTAACTTCAACTGCTACCATCTCAAAATCCTCATCAGTCCATAGCTCCCTGCAATCGATGTAATTTTTAACACAACTGAATACTCCACCACACCGGGAACACCTATCCCTCCTGAAAGTTATGTAGTCGTCCCTAAAAACTTCGGCATTGTTAATTTCCTCACTCAGCCATGACTCCGTCCCTTTTACAACATCGGGATTACGTGTGTCAATTAAGTTCAAGAATTCTAAAATCCTATTGCAAACGCTCCTACAGTTTACCTGCAGCAAAACCAGCGGTGTACCCTCAGATATACGACACTCTGTCGCCGCTACACATCCCTCCTCTGCTTTATATTCGGTCTCCCTCCTCTCCGGTTTTTTTTGTTGGCTCGTCACTCTCAGTCATTTTCCAGCCTGCCGTTATGGGTGGCTGTGTTGATGTCATCCCCTTCTCCCCAGATGTCCCTTTGCTGGGAAACCCTTCTGTCCTATATGCAGATGCCTCAGGTATAGATTTAACCCTTGGCCCCACTTCAGCTTCCCTATTCATCAAGATACTAGTCACTGGTCCATCTTCCTAATGTAAAGTCTTCTGTTCTCGATCGCTGGTCGTCGCGTTTCTCTGGAATCCCTCGTTCTGTGATTTCCATCTTTCAAAACTTGTCACATTTTACTCTCTGCCGATCCTCCAACATCAAGTCCACTAACTCTAGCATATAGTTGCCCAAGTCGTCTCTTTCCCCCTCCATTCAGATGCAATCCATCTCTAGCGAAGTCCCCGTCCTCTATCCAGCTGTTCGGATCAACGAAGGTAAGTCCCAAGGCGTTGGCTACCCGGTCGACTCTATCATTAAACGCCCCAATTCGCCGCCATGACACATCTCTACGTCTCACACACTCAACACAGGACAATTCTGCAGTTCGGAAGCTTCTTCTTTGCCGTAGACACCAACGCATACACTTCTCCCATTACAATATCTACATTTCTCGTTGTTTTCAAGTCATTAGTACCCACGTGAATAATAACCGTTTCTGGACTACCTAGATCCCTCTTTTCCATCACTCTGTGTAGCTGTTCGGTTTTTATCCCCGGAAAGCATTCCACCTTCATATCTGCATGTTCTGCTCCGACGTTGCGCAATAATGAGTAACCGACCACCATACACATTGTAATCTTTTGCTTTGTAGACATTGTGTCTCTCTTCTCAGTTCCCGCCATTAGTAACTTTGTCTCAAGCTCAATGTTTCTAGCCTTCAGTTTATCAATTTGTCTCAGCGCGTTTTGCAGATCCTCCTGTAGCATTCTCACCTTTTCAGTCCTACACTTATCACAGTTCCAATTCCCTCTCTCAGCCGCTTGAGCTTCCACACTTCCACAAATATAATGATACCAGCGTCCACACAGTTCACATTCGATTCCTGCCGCACCCAGTGCATAAGAGACGCACGGTGTTCTCCACTTCCACAACAGGACCAGGATTCTGCTCGACTCCACCAATTATTAGGAACACCGCTAAAACTATGGAGCCGTCAATCCCAAGCAGTCACCAGTAGTTCCGTTAGCGTCACCACGCCTAGACAGGCCACGCCACGAGAATCTCCCAGCCCAGGTATCAATCCTCGCGCGGTAGACCTCCACGTAACAACTCATTTTCTACCCTTACTACGGAGCTCACAATAAGCACGTCTGAACTCAACGACCCTCCAAACCAGAATCAAAATTCCAATGAAACCAGCGACCTTCCGATTTGTAGCACAGCGCCTTAACCACTGTGCTACCGCGGTCCCCGTTTGCCATTTAATATTTGCATGTCTTGGGTCAAAAGATTTTTATGTTCTCCAAAACTTCCAGAACAGCTCTGTGGTCCAATCAGACTCCTATTCAATGGGCACCAGGGTACTTTCCTAGGGGTAAAGCGGCCGGGGCCTGAAGCTGCTAACTCACCCCCATCTAGCGCGAAGGTTAAGAATGAGTGGAGCTATACCTATACTCCCTACCTGCCTCCATGCCGTGGACAGTGACAGCTTTATCGTTTTGTAACACCAGGTAAACCATGAAATTGCATTTCTTTTTAATATCATGAACAATTCAAAATAATGGACATGTTTCAAAATCGTTATGATATTTTGATTCTACCAGTTTTCCTCTTTGCTTTTCTTTGGCTTACGTTTTTATTGCCATATTTCTTTTCCTTTTTCCTAAGTGCCGATTCGCTTTGGAAATTCCATTTTAAGTTAAGAAGTGCTTTTGACAATTTAATCACAGACGCACATTATCTGTTGATTACTAACCTGTTGCAAAAAAGAGACATATGTGAGACTGATCATCTTATTCTTTTGTTCAAAGTAAATGACAATGAAACAGAACCTAAGATTACTAATCCACAGACTTATCATTGGAAAGAAGATTGATTGATTCAAGCTGCCATACACACATAACCAAAAGTGAGTGTCCAGTATGGCACTGATTTGCATTGGTTACTTTCCTAAGAAAACATTACATATTCTCCCATTGCATTTTCTCAAATAAGACAAAGCAAAGTAGATGATTTCTGACATTTACTTCACACCTGTTAATCTACAGTTTCCCAAGTTTCCAAATGACAAAGGGATATAACTCACAATTAAATGAGATTTCATTTACTTTACTTTTGACTCAATCATGCAGATGAGTTGCAATGCAGCACAAGTTCATACGCATTTCACTAAATCACAAAAGCAGAATTACTGTGGAATAACTGTCAAGTCTGGAAACAAAAAGCTAATGGAAGTATATTAATAATTTCAACCAACATTCCTGTTTTCTAAATTTCTATGACCTGGTCTCTTCAGTACAGAGAACTGTGTACTTTATGACCTATCACAATAAAACTGTGATTATGCCCAAAAAAACTGAGAAATAAGTATTTTAGTGTTGCAGGTAATATGTAACTAATTCAAAGAAGCAGAGTCCCTCTTAAGAAGCTAATATTTCCTCAGCTAGTCTGAAAATTACACACACTCTTTGGATCTGGAAGGTTAACTTAAAGTAACCACATCAACCAAACTGCACTTAACTTTCATTTCATATCAATCAGAATGCACACAATTGCATTTTGGTACAATTCATGCACTGTACTTAGAGAAGTCAAACCCACTTGCTTTGCATTTTCATTTGACCTTACTGACCTCTTCCAACCTTGGTACAAACACAGAATCCATAAATAAGCTGGCAGCAGCCACAGGGTGAAGGGGAAAGGTGACAGGGTAGGTCAGCTGGCATTAAACCATATTATCAATTGTTGAATTCGATAAGGTGCACAGTATACAACTGTAAGCACATAACTGACACTGAACACCGAACACTGACATCCATCAGTTGAGTCAGGGCAGTTAATTAGCCTTCAGAAACAAATCAATATATCAGCAGAGACTAAGTGGGAAATTACATTTCACTAAGCAAACTTCTAAGAGAACTGAATTATAGAAACAAATGAGCAGTACAAATTTTTAAACAAGATAAGGTGCTCACAGTTTAAGACAGCAGTAAACAAATTTTCAAAAATTATAGCAGCCACCTCAAAATTCTAGTTGACAAGAGTGACATGAGGCAAGTTCCATACTGTGGGTGCAAAAATGTTCGGTTCTACCATACAAAACTTCCTCACGAAGGCAACCTGGCAGTCCAAATGTGTGCACCTCTGGTTTCACAATACCACATTTTCATTCTTATAATAAAAGCAAGCAAGATGCACTACTTCTCAACTTTATTTTGGTAAAGAACTCTACATGTTTCAGACAGACTTACTGTCCATTATCGGGAGTCTGAATACTCTATTCACAGCAAATGGTATTTGTCATAGTTATGTTGACTGCTAGCGAGGCCACCTGACCTTGCTAGCAGAGAGTCAACATAACATGTAGAGTTCTTTACCAAAATAAAGTTGAGAAATTGTGCATGTTGTTGGCTTTTATTATAAGAATATATCACAATGCATGGTCCTCTGAATGTCAAACTACATTTTAGTACAGATATGTGGATGGATAACTAAGTTCATAGAACAGAGTCCTTCTTGATTAGCTAACTGCTACTCAGCAGGTCATGAAAATCCCTGACTTTTATGGAGCACGGTCATCCATTATCACACTTACAACAGCCCAGCAGTGTAGCCAGTATCGAAGCAGATCAATCCAACCCACATCCTCACATATCACATCTTTAAAATTAATTTTAATATTATCCTCTCTTCTATAGCTAGGTCTGCCATATTTTCTGACCAACATTTGTGGTTGGATAATCAAAATAAATGTGCACAGTGTGAGATTTAAGGTTAAAGTCTATAATAACAACATGTCATCAGGTAGGTGGTTACAGATGATCTGGTGGAACACTTGCTGATTCCATATGCAGGGCAAACTACTATACAAATGGTATACTGCAGTTGCACATGTTGCTGTGGTATAAATCAGAACTTTAAGAATAACAAACATAATAAAGTTTTCGTAAAAAGTCATGACCTCTTAGTATCATAAATGTGACACAAGATATGTATCAGAAGCAAGGCGAGATTAATGTAAACAGATCCATCTTGTATACCACATTGTAGAAGCAGTGCATAAGCTGGGACAAACTGCATGAAGTGGAGTCCTTGAGAAGCTCTGAGTGCCTCCACATGTGAAGGAATATCCCACATTTTATGGAACCTACATATTAATCACCATGTTAGCAAAAGCCCACCATTTGTCCCAGTACTGAGCCAGATTGACACAACCTACAACACCTCTCTTTTAAGGTCCAGTTTAAAGCTACCTCACCCCCATCTATGCATAGATTTTTCCAAGTGATCTCTTTCTTTAAGGTTTCCCTATTTAAACCATAAATTCAATTCTCTTCTCTCACATATGTTCCTTATGTCCCCCCCCCCCCCCCCCCCCCCCACCACACAATACTTTCTTTTTCTTAGGTTTTCCCTATTTGACCAAAAAATTAAATTCCCTCTCTCCCATATTTTTCTTTGGCCCCCCCCCCCCCCCAACCACCAGCTGAAAAATATTATCATTATTGTCAATCTAATTTTCAAATGTCCATTCAATCCTCATTGCATGCATGTCATCACACTCTCCCTGCAACACCCATTTACTTTGAAACTTCTGAAACTCTCTGTATTATTTCAAAAATATTTAAAGTAATTATTTGCTTCTTGCAGAACACATCTCAGTTATTAAAACGACAAAACATGATCACATAGTAAGTTATGTAAAAATTAGTGCAATGTAATGGCAGTTGGAGGTCATGGTCTTCAACCTCAGTGCCTTAAAATTCTTGTATGACCCGTACTCAGTAAACAAACAGGGGTTACCACCTTATAGCTGCTACTTAAGATAGACAAAATAGTGTAAGCATCAGATTACATAATGAATGTTCATAAAGCCTTTGAAGTTTGTAAGTTATGGAAATAGTTAACATCACAGTTCCCACTTACACCCTGGATCTCCATTACATTAAGCAAGCTGGTTCAAGCAGTAACATTTCTGACTTGTATTCAAGAAGTGTGTAACTGTTCACTTGGCTAATCTGTCCAGCAGCAAACACATCTTATCTCAGGGAAATATACGTGATGTGTATTGGGTGGTACAGGTCATCAATGGTTGTACATTAACTTACATCGTTTGGTTGAACACTCTCAACAGAAATGACAACATTTCAATAGTTTAATATTCAGTAGTAAATATATTTAGCGAACAAATCCCATACACTGTCTAGTCCCTAATACTGCCAGGTTCCAAGTGCCTGACCTCCTCCATCTCCCTGCCCCCAAGGCTGCTGCATTCCACTTGTTTTTCTCCCTTTTCGGATTTTTGCCCCCCAGTGTCCCAAGTTCTCTTTGACGTGGGGTGCCAGCTACCATAAACTTTCACTCCTAACACTCCTTCTTTGATCCTCACAACGGACCAAAGTATACGGTTATAAATGTTAAGTTCAAATCTCAGCAGGGACCCCATCCAGATATTTTTTGTGGATTTTCTCACCCCCCCCCCCCCCCCCCCCCCCCCCAGTAAACCACTGAATAACATTACGAAAAGGGCAGAAATTTGCATGTGGCGC
>Ga0123354_10017516_pt1 | contig 11222 bp, 9 predicted proteins | sample TergutLab28metaG_2_FD_97872 | JGI IMG/M metagenome (GOLD analysis project Ga0123354, IMG submission 97872) | Labiotermes labralis P4 segment gut microbial communities from Petit-Saut dam, French Guiana - Lab288 P4 | ecosystem: Host-associated > Arthropoda: Insects > Digestive system > Gut ... | reverse complement strand
TTGAAGAAATACGTTATCATATCGACAAACTTGAACTGATTGTCGACAATGAAATGTGGACTTTGCCGAAGTACAGGGAGTTGTTGTTTTTGAAGTGACGGGGGACCTGCCGGGTTTAGAAACCTGGTAGAATTCAAAATCCAGTTGTACCAATAAAAAATTTATCCGTAAAATTAAGGTACTGTTCCCAATCATAAGCCGTTACATCGTGCTCACCTGTACGGATATGAAAACCGATGATTGCGCCTGTCGGACGATTGAGCGGAGGCATTGGAGCGTCGTAAATCATATTTCCTCTCCGGATAACGCTATTTTTTTCGGAAATATTTCCAATTCCCGGCGTTCCCAATAACCGGTATACAGGATCGGCATTCAATGCGGACAAAAATTCGCCTTTGGGGTCGGCGGCACGGTCGTCTTCGGCAACGGCAAGGTATACAGGTCGCGGCGCAATCAAGGCAATCAGTTCGTGCTGATCGAAAGCTAAAGCACATTCTTTATTGTTGTAGTATGCAAAATTTCCGCAGAACCAATGCGGGCGCACATAATTGAGCAGTTCAACGGTTTCTCCGAAAATCCGTTTCGATAACGATCCGCCACCGAAACCGGAATTGTTTGCGACGACAGCAGCAAAACGTTGATCTTGCGCTCCTGCCCAAAGCGCCGTTTTACCGAGCCTTGAATGACCGGCGACCACCACACGTGCAGGATCAATAGCCGGCTCTTTTTCAAGACAATCGAGAATTCGCGATAAACCCCATGCCCACGCGCCGATACTTCCCCATTCATTCGGCGCGGGCCTCGTTTGCCCGTCTTTGTAAAAATAGGGGTGGATGCCATTTTGGAAACCATCATCGAAATCAGGGTCAATATCCTGATAACAAGCTGTGGCAAGCGCATAACCTCGATCAATGATCATTTCTAACGGCCATCTCGATTTCTCAGCGCCACGCGAAAGCTCCGTAGAGCGGTTATTCACCACTGATCCGTCGCTTTGAGAAGTCATCCACGAGTCACAAATCAAAATATCAGGTTCGTCGGAAATTGATTGGTTGCCTCTGAAATTGAGCATGATAAAGGCGGGAACAGGTTGTTTTGCTGCTACAGGCAGATAAAGCAATACATCAATATAGGTACCGTCAAGTTTTGCGGTAAAATGCAGGCGCAGTTCGCGCCGGATGGCTTTCCCGTTGAAAGCGTTTTTCTTTTCGGCGCGTATTTCGATTCGCGGTTGCCGGAGCAATTCGTCACGGGCAAAGGCAAAACCGGGCGTTCGTCCGTACATCTCGTTGGCGAACAAAGAGAGAAGTTCAGGACGACGCTCTTCCCACCACATTTTTGCATCAGTTACCGGCTTTCCGGCATCGGTCACCAATGGGTCGGGTAAAGTGTAGGCAGGTATTCCTGCTTCATTGTAATTGATAGCAAATCGCTTTTGCGCATCGGGATTGGGACGATAATACTGAGCTGACCCGATATGACCAAAAACCAAAAAGAATGTGGCAGTCATGCCTATTAGAGAAATAATTGGTCTTTTCATCCTTTCATGGAATAAACACGGTTCTCAGAACTCCGAGTTTCTAAACCGTCATGATTTCCGTTTCTTTCTTCGTTAATATCTCATCGACCTTTTTATAGTATTTATCGGTCAATTTCTGTATTTCTGCCTCTGCATCCTTTTCCACATCCTCAGGCAGACCGCTCTTTACCATTTTTTTTAACTCTTCGATCGCTTCGCGGCGGGCGTTGCGGATACTGATTCTGGCATTTTCGCCTTCCACCTTCACCTGTTTCACTAACGTCTTGCGACGTTCTTCGGTTAGCGGAGGGACTGTCAGGCGCACTACTTCGCCATTGTTGGAAGGCGTCATACCAATGTTAGCGGCAAAAATTGCTTTCTCAATCGCATCAATCACCTTTTTTTCCCATGGTTGGATAACAAAACTGCGGGCATCAGGCGTGTTGATGCTGGCCACTTGTTGCAGTGGCGTCGGCGTACCGTAATAATTGACTAAGATACCATCAAGCATTGCAGGGGTGGCTTTTCCGGCACGAAGTTTGACCAATTCGGCCGATAAATGTTTCAATGCCTTTTCCATTTTTTCAACGGCATCTTCTGAAACTAATTGAACTTCTTCATTCATATATGGATATGTTTACTTAACTACAAAAAGAGTAGCAAAGATAAGAAAAAATAAAAATAAACGTTATAGTTGTATCATAAATTTTTTTTTACTATCTTTGCGATAGTTAAAAAATCAAAAAAAATGTTGCTGTTTTTCACATTTTGGATTAATTTTTGCTGTACATTTTTTGCGCACCCTTCGTATGTTTCGGTTACCAATATGGATATCGACAGGCAAAGGGGAAATATCGAACTGTCGATCAGAATGTTCACCGACGATCTGGAAACGATATTGCACAATAAGTACAATGTCGACGGATGGATTGGCACACCGGCAGAACATCGCGATGGCAGGCGGTTACTCAGGGAATATGTGAACGAACGGTTTTCGCTTCTGGTCAACAATGGCGAAAAGATTGATTTAATCACCGATAGCATGACCATCAACGATGACTCCATGTGGTTCTATATGAGAGGAGCAACCAATCAAACGATCAGACGGATTGAGATAGACAATCGCCTATTGACTGATTTCTTTTCCAGTCAGACCAATATGGTAATTGTCGGTATCATCGGAAATGAAGTGAAATATTATAAATTGGACAGGAAAAAATTTAAAATTGAACTATCTTTATAGTGAAACGATTTTTGAACATACTCATATTTTTATTTATTTGCACAGTTGGACATGCCACCCACAACCGTGCAGGGCAAATTTTATATAAACATATTTCGGGGTATACCTATGAATTTACAGAGACATCATTCTATACTACGTTAAACGCAGACGGAACACCTAATCAAGCCACTTTACAAAGAATTCGGGATGGTTTGACTGTAGAGTGGGGTGATAATACCACATCAACTATTCCCAGTGTAAGGCAAGAAATCGAAATACTACCTGATAATTTCACCAAAGTTAATTTTCGGATGCAACATACTTTTCCCGGTCCCGGCGCTTACACCATCATCATGGCAGACCCGAACCGGAATGAGGGCGTCCTGAACATCCCCAATTCAGTCAATGTGGTTTTTTCCATCAAAACTATTCTCTGGATTAATCCGAATACAGGGCACAACAACGCTCCAGAATTCCTCACCTACCCCATTGACAAGGCTGCGGTTGGGCAACGGTTTGTCCACAACCCATCGGCTTTCGATATTGACGGGGACAGTTTGTCGTACGAATTATCCGTCTGTTCGCGCGAACGGGGTATTGAAATTGAAACATACAGCTTTCCGGAAGCAATGAAGGAACTGTATGTAGACGCCATCACAGGCGATTTTGTATGGGATGCTCCCGTAAAGGCAGGTTTATACAATGTTGCCATGAGGGTCAACGAATGGCGTTATGGCGTTAAAATCGGCAGTATTGTACGCGATATGCAGATAGAAGTGGTCAATTCGAATAACAGACCTCCGGTATTGCCCACATTCAGGGACACATGCGTGATAGCCGGCGCCAAAATCGAAATTCCGGTCAATGTCACCGATCCCGACAACGACCTCATCATATTGACAGCCACAGGAGGTCCCTTCCAGGCGCCAATCAGCCCTGCCATCTATCCTCTACCCATTGACGACGAAGGTCCCGGTTTTACCAATGCCACATTTATCTGGCAAACCGACAACAGCCATGTTCGCAGACTGCCATATACCGTTGTTTTCAAGGCAGAAGACCAGAATGGCGAAGTAAAGCTGGTTTCATTCGCCAACTACAACATCACCGTTATTGCTCCCGAAGTAGAGAATCTGACGGCAATGCCCGACAGGAAGGAAATACTGCTGGAATGGAATCCCACGGTATGTGATCATGCTTCAGGGTATGAGATTTTTCGCAGTATCGGCAGCTTTGATTTTGATCTCGGAATTTGTGAAACCGGCATTCCGTCAGGCCTGGGTTACGAAAAGGTCGCCACGTTAGACGGAATTGACAATACGGTTTACCGCGATAATAACAACGGCAGGGGATTAAGTCCGGGTATCGAATACTGTTACCGCGTGGTGGCCATTTTTGCGGACGGGGCTAAAAGTCTGCCTTCCGGAGAATCATGCGCCTCGCTGCTGGCGGGAACGCCACCCATGATACGCGCCCATGTTGAAACCGTGGCTGTGGCAGGCGAAATTCACGTCGCCTGGATAGAAAAACCCGTAAAAGAATTGATTGCCGAAAAACCGGGCATCTTTGAATATCGCCTGTTTTATACCTTAGACATGGATATTGGTAACTGGATTTGGCTGACCACCAAAAACCTTGGTGATACTACGTACATACATGCACCAATTGACACCAAAACCGCATATCCGTATTATTACAAGGCGGAACTGTGGGACTCGGATACCAACACTATTGTCGATGAAGATTTTGAGATAGCCTCATCGCTTTATCCCATACTTCAGGCGTCCGATCATTCGGTCGTCATCAATTTTGGCCGGTATTCCCCGTGGGTCAATGAAATTTACGAGATATACCGCTGTAACAACACAGGAAAGGATATATGCGTTGCTGCCGAATGGGTGGGACGTACCAACCGGGAAATATACACTGATACCAACCTGAAAAACGGGCAGGAGTATTGTTATCGGATAGAGAGCAAGGGTTACCGCTACATTGACGGGATCAAATACGGAAATGAAAACTGGTCGCATGTGGCCTGCGTAACTCCATTCGATAATGTTCCGCCATGTCCGCCGGAGATTACAGGTGAAAGCATCTGTGAAGAAAACAAGAATCAACTCGACTGGACATACGATCCCATTTGTATGTATGATGTGGAAAAATACCGTATCTATTTCACGCCCGATCCTGCGAGACAAGCTTATGCAAAGGTAGATTCAGTGATGAGCCGCGATATATATACCTTTTCGCACTATGGAACACTGAAAGGATGTTATTACGTAACGGCAGTGGATAGCGCCGGTAACCAGTCGAGAGAAAGCAACGTTGTCTGCCTCGACGAATGTGGCGAATACGATTTGCCAAACGTGTTCACCCCCAACGGCGACAATATCAACGACGTATTCAAATCGTTCAATCCGGGCGGGGTTACCAAAGTGGATATGAAGATATACAACCGTTTGGGAAAATTAGTTTTCAAAACCGAAGATTCTGACATCAATTGGGACGGACGGGATATCGACAGCAAACGGTTTGTTTCATCAGGCGTTTATTATTATATTTGCGAGGTGTATGAAGAACGGATAAATGGGGGGATAAAAATCGTTCCCATGTCGGGATTTATACATGTGTACTATGGTGATGGTGCGCAACCATTCGTTCCGCCGATCGAATAACTGAAAATATTGTGTAACTGAATTTAAAAATAATTTGTGTAAAGTCGTATAATTCGTGGACAAAATCATCATCATATTGTCATTCATTTTCATTCTTCCGGCACATGGCCAAAGGTTAAACGAGACGTATTTGCAGGCAAAAGCCGATATGCTTCGCGAACGGTATGCGGAAGCGGGGCAAAAAATATTATCAATACCCGCCAGCGAACGTACATCGGTCATGTACCAGACCCTGGGCGAAAGTTACTACTTTGCAGGCAAATATCGCGAAGCAGCACGTTTTTTTTCAGTTGCCGACAGCGTGAGAACCAATCCTGAAGCACAACTTTATGCCGCACGTGCACTCGCCATGATGCAACAATCTGCCAAAGCGACCGAGTGGTTGCAAAAATACCTGTCGCAGCGAGACAAACTTTCCGAAAGTGAATTAGGCCTTGATCCTGCTCTTGCTAAAATAGAACATAGCAAGGAATGGAAATCCTTGTGGAACAGGGAATGGTACAATGTCGCCGAACGAAAAATAGCTGAGGCCACCGTTTTGTACAAACGGCAAAAATATACAGAAGCGTTGAGGATCATTGATGTAGAAATTGCCAACCGTACCTCGTCGGCAAGGTTTTATGCACTTCGGGCTAAAGTGTACGAAGCCATGCAACAGTATGAACCGGCTCTCGAAAGTGCGCAAACAGCCATTCGGATGCGTAACAACAGCCCTGAATATTTTACTGATGCAGCCAATATGGCGGTAGTCGTCAAAAAATATGATGTAGCGCTCGATAACATCAACCAGGCCATCCGCTTCGACCCCTACCAATTGGAGCTGTACCTGCAACGGGCTGCCATCCTGCACATGGGTAAACGCCATGATGATGCCCGCAACGACCTCAATTTTTATTTCAAATACCTCCCCGCCGATACCAAAGCACTGTACCAGATGGGGATGGCCGAAACAGATGCCGGAAATCCTTTAGCCGGTATCGAATATTTCACCATGTTGATCAATAATGACAAATCAACGCCAGATTACTTTATCGCACGCGCTACAGCTAACATCAAAGTCAACAATTACACCTTAGCCGGCGACGATTTGGCGCAGGCTTTAGACCTCAACCCGTCCCTGCCCGACGCATGGTACAAAAAAGGTATCGTGTTGCAACAGGAAAACAAACTCGATGATGCTTGCTATTACTGGCGAAAAGCGCTTGAAATGGGTAGCAGGGAATCTGCGGAATATGTTTATAGGTATTGCACCAGGTGAGATTTACCTTTAATGGTAGATGATGTTCAAAAATAAAATTTAGGTGAAACATCTTATATTTGATAAAAAATATTAATTTAGCAGATTCTATTTTAGAATTAATACATTGATTAATAATCAGATATAAAAATGGAAGAATTCGAAGAAAGGATTATTCCGGTCAACATCGAAGAAGAGATGAAGACGTCGTACATAGATTATTCTATGTCGGTAATTGTATCACGGGCGTTGCCCGACGTACGCGACGGCTTGAAACCGGTGCACAGGCGGGTGTTGTTCGGGATGTCCGAAATAGGAGTTTTAGCAGGTAAACCTCATAAAAAATCCGCCAGAATCGTTGGGGATGTGCTTGGTAAATACCACCCGCATGGAGACAGTTCTGTATACGACGCTATGGTGCGCATGGCACAACCCTGGTCGTTGCGTTATCCGTTGATTGACGGACAGGGAAACTTCGGCTCGGTTGACAACGACCCGCCCGCAGCAATGCGTTACACGGAAGTGCGGTTGAAAAAAATCGCCGAAGAAATGATTGCCGATATCGACAAAAATACGGTTGATTTTCAACTCAATTTCGATGATTCGCTCGAAGAACCCAAAGTAATGACCAGCGGTTTTCCCAACCTGATTGTCAACGGATCGTCGGGTATTGCCGTTGGAATGGCTACCAACATGGCGCCGCACAACCTTACGGAAGTTATCAACGGAATCATTGCCTATATCAACAACAACGATATTACGACAGAGGAGTTGATGCATTATATTAAAGGTCCTGATTTTCCGACGGGCGCCGTTATTCATGGTATACAAGGAATAAAAGACGCCTACGAAACGGGACGCGGACGAATAGTGATTCGTGCGCGTTCGGAAATTGAAATCCAGCCAAGTGGGCGCGAAGTGTTGGTTTTCACCGAGATACCGTATCAGGTAAATAAAGCCTTGTTGCTCGATTACATCGGCAGTTTGGTCAATGAGAAGAAAATTGAGGGTATCTCGTATACCAACGATGAATCAGACCGAGAAGGAATGCGTATTGTGGTGAAACTCAAAAAGGAAGCCAATTCCAATGTAGTACTCAACAATCTGTACAAATTGACGCAGTTGCAAACTACTTTTAACATCAATAATATCGCATTGGTGGACGGTCGTCCAAAGCAGCTTAATCTCAGGGAGTTGATTCACTATTATGTGAAACATCGTCACGAAGTAGTGATACGCCGTACCGAATTTGACCTCAGGAAAGCACTCGACCGCCTGCATATCATCGAAGGTTTGCTGATTGCTCAGGACAATATCGACGAGGTAATCCGCATCATACGCGCATCGGCAAGCCCCGCGGAAGCCATCAAAGGATTAATGGAACGTTTCGGGCTCACCGAAGTACAAGCGCAAGCTATCGTCGACATGCGCCTCCGCCAATTGACTGGATTGGAACGCGACAAACTACAGGCCGAACACGAAGAACTGACCAAATTAGTGGCACACCTCCGTGAAATATTAGCCAACGAAAACATGCGGATGGATATCATCAAGGATGAATTGTTGGTTATCAAGCAAAAATACGGTGACGAACGTCGCACCGAAATTAAACCAAGTGAAGAAGACTTTAACCCTGAGGATTTCTATGCCGACGACGATATGGTGATCACCATATCGCATCTGGGCTACATCAAGCGCACGCCGCTGTCGGAGTTTAGGACGCAAAGCAGGGGAGGAATAGGCTCAAAAGGTAGTTCCACCCGCCGCGACGAAGATTTTCTCGAACATCTGTTTCATGCCTCAATGCACAATACCTTGTTGCTGTTCACCGAAAAGGGACGCTGTTTCTGGGTAAAGGTTTACGACCTGCCCGAAGGGACCAAAACCTCACAGGGACGCGCCATTCAGAACACCATCAATATTGATGGCAACGACCAGGTGAGAGCGTATATTAATGTAAAAACGCTTGCCGACGAAGAATATATTAAAAATCACTATATTGTGATGTGTTCGCGCAACGGGGTGGTGAAGAAAACTTCGCTTGAGGATTATTCGCGTCCGCGGCAGAACGGGATAAACGCCATCACCATCCGTGAAGGCGACAGCCTCATCGAAGCAAAATTGACCAACGGCAAATGCGATATCCTATTGGCTTCGTATTCAGGTCGCGCCGTTCGTTTTCCCGAAGAAAAGGTACGCGACATGGGACGTACCGCATCGGGTGTGCGCGGTATCACATTATCGGAAGCGATGGCTGACGACCGTGTTATTAGTATGGTCTGTTTCGAACCGGATGATCATTCCCGACAAATATTGGTGGTTTCGGAAAATGGCTACGGTAAACGATCGGATATTGAGGATTACCGCATCACCAACCGCGGTGGCAAGGGTGTGAAAACCATCAATATTACCGAAAAAACCGGTAATCTGATTGCCATTAAGGCGACAGGCGACGACGAAGATTTGATGATCATCAACAAATCGGGACTGACTATCCGTATGCATGTGTCGGATATCCGCGTGGCAGGTCGTGCTACTCAGGGCGTAAGGTTGATCAATCTGCGCGGCAACGATATGATTGCTTCGGTAACGCAAGTTCCACGTACGGAGGATGAAGAAGATTCGATTGAAAAGCCTGTGGACGGAACCGGAGCGGTACCAACCGATGTTCCCGCAGAAAAAGATCTTCCTGAAAATACGGACTCGCTTTGACATGAAGCGTGCCAGTATTGTATTCCTGTTATGTGTCTATGCGATGGTGGCTCAGGCACAGGATATTGATACTGTTCTGCATGTTGTTACCGATTCATTGAGCTCCCAGCCCGAAAAGGCGCTTGTGATCATCAATCAGGCGATGGCTAAAAATCCGGGTTCGGAAGAGTTATTGAAAGTACGTGCCGAGGCGCATGAAAACCTGAAACTGTATGATAAAGCCATTGCCGATTACAGTCGGCTGACTCAGATGTATCCTGATGAGGAAAATCTCTGGTATTTGCTGGGACGTAATCAATACAACAATGGGCAGTTGCAGGATGCAATGAAAAGTCTTCACCGTGCTACCCGACTCAACCCGAAATATCTGCCGGCCTTCCATACCAAAATACAAGTGTTGTTGCAACTCAATCAGAATGATGCTGCGTTAAAGGTGAGCGACACGACTTTGAATATCGGTGGAACGGCAATGACCTATTTCCTGCATGGCGAAGTTTGCAGCAGGTTGAAATCGTGGCAGAAAGCGGAATGGGCTTATGGAACAGCTACTAAAATCGACAAAGGATTTATGGAAGCCTACATCGCTTTAGCCAACATTGCCGTCAACACCAATAAGGCCAGGGAAGCGCTGGAAGCTGCCGAATCGGCGCTTGGGATTGACACAAATTCAGAGGAGGCTCTAATCGTCCGGAGCAGGGGATTCGCCCTGTTAAAAAATTACGCCGATGCTATTGAGGATGTTTCCGACGTCATCAGGTCAGAACCTGAAAACATCAATGCTCTCTATTGGCGGGGAACCTATTACAGGGATGCCAACAGATTGCAGGATGCCATCAGGGATTTCGAACAGGCGCTGACACTTCAGCCTGATCACTGGCAGGCAATTGCCGGAAGGGCAGATACATACGCCAAGACAGGCAATAAAACTATCGCATGGGAAGGTTATCAGGAATTATTGAAAATAGCCGCTAATTATCCCGAAAAAAATGACATTATCCAATTGGCTAATCAGCAGATTTTTGAATTGAATCGCGAAAATCGTGCGCCAACGTTAACGTTGATTGACCCGTCCATCGAAAATTTCGAAATACAGGTTCCTGAAAATCTGCAATCTATAACTATTAAAGGAAAAATTACCGATGAAAACCATATTAAGTCACTGACAGTCAATGGAAAAAATATTCCGGTAACACCCGTCGGCAACGATTTTGAATTTTCAGCGGTGGTGAATCTGGAAAATGTACAGGAAATACAGATTGAGGCGTCGGATGTGTACGGTAATATTACTAAAGTAACTTACATGGTGGAACGGTCACATGAAAATTGATTTTTCACAACAATTCTATAAAGTACACGAAATAAACGTTATATATATTGATTTCATCATATTTTGAATGATGTCTCTTGCTTTTTGAGATATCTCAATACTTCCGTTGACAAACCAAAGGAATGCGTGAGTATCTAATAAATATTCCATTACATGTAATCATTAAAAATATCAGTCAAGGGTTCGTCGAAATCATTCGACATGTGAATTTTCCCTTTAGCGCTTCCGAATATTCGTTGAGGACAAAGATTATTTTTTCCCGACTTTTCAATCAGAAAATCAATAAACAAAGATGCCTCTTTCCTAAAGTCTGGAGATAGGACATCTATTTTTTGGTGTAATTCAACTAATGTATCCATATTCGATATTTTTTTATTCAAACACTGCAAAAATACAGATTTTATTTTGAAATACAAGTTTTTTACTTTTTTCAAAAAAACCCATCAAAAAACCCCTCACCATATTCTGATGAAGGGTATAAAATTTTGGCGGCGACCTACTCTCCCACAATGCAGTACCATCGGCGC
>Ga0123354_10017515_pt1 | contig 11223 bp, 6 predicted proteins | sample TergutLab28metaG_2_FD_97872 | JGI IMG/M metagenome (GOLD analysis project Ga0123354, IMG submission 97872) | Labiotermes labralis P4 segment gut microbial communities from Petit-Saut dam, French Guiana - Lab288 P4 | ecosystem: Host-associated > Arthropoda: Insects > Digestive system > Gut ... | reverse complement strand
TATTTCAGGGTTAGTCGTCCTTCACTCTACATGTTTCGAGCTTCAGGGAGCTCATCATCAGGAGTTTCACTTTTTTACTGTACAGGCAGCCTCTGGCATACTGTGTAATCTTTTGCTGTATTGATGCACGGAACAATGAATTAAAAAAAAAAAACTCTATGTATGTTTTAGACGAGGGATGCTGGTTGTCTTCCCGGAAGTTAACCAGTTTTTTTAATTGGTTACGACCAAGAAAGACATAAGTTTCTCTCACCCCTCAAATTTCGATCAGCACAGCACTACTCTCCTTCGAAACGTCAGCCAAAACTAACCCATCACCATCACATCCCAGAAGAACTGAATCCATCACGCCCAGTTCGCGTCATCCCGCAACCCACCAATCGAAAAAGGTAGACCGGGATAGCTCAGTCGGTATAGCGACTCGCTGCGGGCTGGAAGGTCCTTGGATCGAATCCCGGTAGGGGGGCGAGATTTTCCGCACCCGTCCAGACCGACCGTGGAGTCCACCCAGCCTCCTGTACAATGGGTACCGAGTCTCTTTCCCGGGGGTAAAGCGGCCGGGGCGTGGCGTTGACCACTCAACCCATCTAGTGCCGAGGTTAAAGAAAGAGTAGAGCTATAACTCTACTCCTCCTTCGTGGCCTGTTCTGGGGTGAATTTCACTTTTAAACGTATGAAGACATAAACGCCATAAAAGAACGCGTGACTTAACAAACGTTGACTTCGTTCGCTGTGACCGCAGACGGAAGTCGTATTCTGCAACTTCCATACATTTTTAACCTTCCGCAGAATGGTATTCTGCAGTGGACCCTTGCCTGTCCGTCAGCCGAGTTGAGAGCAGCCTGCGACTGACGCAACCGACTGACTGGATTCCTGGCCTGACATCTGCCTGATTTATGAATCAAAGTGTGTGAGCGACAGATTCCACGGTCTCCCTTGTTCCTCCTTCTCTTTCTTTCATTCTCTTACTCTCTCTGAGTCGCCTATTCTAACCGCGTGGAAAGCGCCCCATCCAGGCGTTCGCTCCACAATGCATTAGGCCTAATTCATTTACAGTCCATTCCAATACGAACAAAGTAAGACATGTACAACGGGTTAGACTCGATAAATCACTAACATACTAACTGCACACTGCTGAAAACCTGCACGCAAGCCATTTTCTTAAATAAAAAAATGTTATACAAAAGGAATAATTATAAATTCCGAAATCTCATCTACTTTAAGTAGTACATCAGGTTACTTCTGAAAGTTATGAACCATTACTACAGGTTCCGGATAAAATTAGTTATTATCAGGCCAGTTCCAGACATTTTTGATTTCTAATACACAAAATATAATGCATTAACCTTTAGACGCCTAACGTCAACTATGGTTGATGTAACGCACCGCTTACCTCCAAAGTTGCATTTTATATATTTATTCAACAAATATAGGTATCGAATATTTTAAACATGGTGTATACTCTCAGATTTTTCTCTTCAAAATGCACTTTGTTTCATAATTCTAATGTATTTGGTTCTGTATTTTTCACATTTTATAAACACGTTGTGCTAAAATTAAAAAAAAATAATTCCGGCGCCAAAACGTTAAACATGCAGCCAGCTTATATTCTTTTGAATCAAGATACGCTCCTAATTTCACCCAAACAACTCACGTGTTCTTTAACAAATGAAATAATAATAACAACAGTAATAATAATAATAATAATACGCAAAGTGACAGTAGCAGTAAATGTGTACGTGTAAAATGTACACCATAGAAAGATTAACACCGGGAAATTAGATTAAATCTGGTTAAAACTACATTAAAACCTGTAGTAACAGTCAGCACATCACAAAGTAGTTCTATTGCAGTTCTGCTGTCCAGAAAAACAGCTAATTATTTTACATAGAATTAACACCGTGAAATTAATAAGAAAATTTTGTCACAAATCCTGTTGCCACTACTTGAATTTACGTAGTGGATTTACATTCGGGCTGTGATTTGTGACGGTCCAAATTGCGGCGTTTTTGTGGTGCCTTGAAAAGGAGAGGAGTAAAGATGGTCTCTATAAAAAGTGAATGTAAAGTGATCCCGTTACAGGCCCGATGTTGCCCAGAGGGTGGGTAGAGGTGTAGCTCTACTCTTCCATGACCGCGGCACTAGAAGGTGGTGAGTGGTCAGCAGCACGCTCCGGCGGCACTTTACCCCCGGGAAAGACCCGGTACTCATTTTACAGGAGGTTGGGTTGGCCCCAGGGCCGGTCTGGACGGGCGGAAAATCTCGTCCCCACCGGGATTCGATCCCGAAACGTCCAGCCCGTAGCTCAGTCGCTATACCGACTGAGCTACCGGGCCGATGGACTCTGTATTTGGATGGTAAATTAAAAGTAACCATATATGCGCAGATAATTTGGGGGTATTCCGTCAAATTGGAATTTCTGCAGGGTAGTAAAGGTTGTATCAGTTCGAATCTCTAAACCAGTGTTTCTCAAAAGCCGGCCCGCGGCCCAGTACCGGGCCCTGGCATCAATTATACCGTGCCGCGAGAGATTCTCCTGTAATTGAAAACTAATTTAAATTTAATTTTATATTTGTCAACATGCCACACCGTATATATAAGTGTACTAATACTCTTTATGATTATGCCACAATTAATTATTAATATTTATGTTAGTTTAATATATGAAATTTAAAAAAATTGGAAACGTACTGACGAGAAAATCTGTTGGGACGGGGCCCTCGTCTTATGGGAAAAGAATTTGCCGGACTGCGGAATCACAAAGTTTGAGAAACACTGGTCTAGACAGAGTGCCTACTTGAATTTTGAGGAAACTGTTGAACTGGGAAGCAAAACTGCGAGGGAAGGGCAGATTTAAATTGAAGCTTACGAGCGAAGTGATCCCCACTTTTAAATTATATTATCGCAACGCCCAGAAAAACCCCACATATGTAGGTTTTTTAATGGTTACAGTGATATTTAACCTTTTGAAGCCTAATGTCAACTATAGTGGTCGTACCGCACCGCTAACCTCTAAAGTTGCATTTTATATATTTATTCAACAAATATAGGTACTGAATATTGTAAACGTGGTATATACTCTCATTTTTTTCTCTTCAAAATGCAGTTTGTTTCATAATTCTAACGTATTTGTTTCTGTATTATTCACATTTGATATAGAGGGTGTGCTAAAATTTAAAAAAATAATTCCGGCGCCAAAAGGTTAAATAAAGCTGAATTCAGATACAGTGAAAACAGTGCAGTCAAAACCGTCCGGAGTATTGTACAAGGAAAGAAAACTTTCCGAGATAAAACTCATACAAAAAATAACAATAAACAAAGACCAAAAGCCACATAAAAGGCCTAATTTCAACCGCTGTCACTAAACTTCGAAAGTAAATTCTAGATACAAATTACAGCTTCACTCTACAAGGCGCTTTGATTACAAAAATAAGTTCTCATTTCTCTCCAGTACTGTACATCCAATAGTTATATATATATATATATATATAACTGGAATTCGAGTCACACAGTTGACAAAAGATGGTGATGTACTTACCTCTGTCCGTTGCTATGATAGGAAACTCATACACGCTCCGAGTCTCGAAGTCCAATTCTCCCGCAATACAGACTTCGCCACTACCGGACCGGACCTCAAAATCCCGCACTTTTCCAAAGCTGTCACCCAGCGTGTAATTGACCATGGCGTTGACCCCACAGTCCGGATCTGTTGCTGACACCTGCAACACGAAACGTGTGTTGTTTGCAGTCTGGCCACTGTACGGCTCTTGGCGAGCTACTGTCAACAGGAGAGAGAGTTCAGCGCATTGATGCTTCCAGATCTGGTAATGTCAAATACAGAAACAAGGAAAGTAGCAAGAAAATTGAAAGATACACAATAATTTCTTATAATACGAGTAAAATCAACTAGATACACTAATTTCTCAAATTTATTTTTGGGAAAAAAACTCTACATGTTTCGGGCAGTTCCTCTGTCCATCATCAGGAGTTTTTCACTGTACACACAGCAATAGGTATATGTCATACAGGTTTGCTGACAGCTTGCGAGCAGGACCAAGATCAGAATCCCGCTCGCAAGCTGTCAGCAAACCTGTATGACATATACCTATTGCTGTGTGTACAGTGAAAAACTCCCGATGATGGACAGAGGAACTGTCCGAAACATGTAGAGTATTGTTCCAAAAATAAATTTGAGAAATTAGTGCATCTATTTGGTTTTATTATAAGAAGTTATCACGATACACGGTCACCTGAACTTCAAACACAGCAATTTGCACGCATACATCACATAGATCGAGCAAACGGACTGATCGGGTCGCGGAAGGGAGTGGGGAGGAGGGTCATACAGTTCCAAAGAGTTGCTGAGAGGCGTATTACATTCCGTAGCACTACACAAACGTACGTCAGCAAAATCTATTTATTCTAGAGTAAAGCTACATGTTTCGACTTGATGCTAGTCATCTTCAGGCCCCTACAATTTCGTTACCAGATCTGGTAACGAAATTGTAGGGGCCTGAAGATTACTAACATCTAGTCGAAACATGTAGCCTTACTCTAGAATAAATAGATTGTGCTGACGTACGTTTGTGTAATACTAATTGATTTTCCAGCACATCGTGATGCTTTCATTCAGAAGAATTCCGTAGCACATTTTTACGTCTTAATCCAGTAACATCAAATAACGCAGCTAATAAGGTACACATTTTGATCCCCCAGAAAAATTATTTAACTTCTACTACACGTATGCTGTAACATTTGCCAGGAGTATCACATATTAATTTTTGGTTTTTAACACCTCACTTGAGAAAGCAACTCGTAGAATCCACAAGACGAAACGGGGAACTTCTTGACCAGGTGGATACTGTCAACTGCTGAAAGGAGGTGCTGTACCGTAAGGTGATACCTTCTCCAGTCTACCATAAATCCCACAAGGAATGGCCAAGAATCGAACCCGTGACAGCGACTAACCTTCTGAGCCAATGTACAGCCTCTAAAGTTCTAATTTTAAAATGTTTGGGATCAAAATAGATAGGGATCTACATAGTAGAGTTACAGCAGTTCCATGTTATAGTTCTTGTCTCTTGAATGAGTGACGTCTGATGAATGGTGGCACCTCCCGTTGTGAAAACATCGGTCCCAACCACGTTGGCATGTTGTTATAAGGGTCACATATAGGAAGTACGGGGTCATACAGAGTGCTGCACTGTTGCTATTAACAGACAAGTAAAGAAGATCATGCGCGCAGATAGACCTGCAGAGGTAAGTACACTCACTGTCAGTAAACATGTAAAAGTTGTCGTGATAATTGGATTTCAGAAAACTGGAAGTTTTTTTGATTAAAAAATTATCAAGCCCTCAGACTCTAATATCAAAATTAAAAAAAAAACTGCATTTTGCATAAACATGCTGACATTAGGGCTGGTGTCGAACACAAACAATTAATTTCGTAACTGATATGGTGGGGGAGGTGGGTTAGTTGGAGGGGGGCGATCACACCCAAATAAACAGGGACATACACTCTGAAAAATTAGGAACAGTTCCCCAGGAACTACAGGGCAGTTAGTGATTCATATTTAAACAATTTAATTAGGCCGAACACAGCCGTTCTGATACACTGACAGTTTCTCAGTTCGTCAGGAAGTTTTTTTGCAACATTTTTTTGACAAAATTTCAGGAATACTTGCTAAAGAGCCAGTTTATTAACCTCTTATTTCAGGGTCTTCTATCCAAAATTGAACAAATAATACAGGGGGACTTCTATCCAAAAAGTGACGAAATAATACAGGATGTCTCTTTTATCGTATACTTTAACTTGAAAACTTTATCATGTAGAAAGCCGGGAGAGCCCTTTACAGCTTTGACGGGACCGAAAACGTGAGTACCGTTTTCATAACAGCCCGCCTCTGGACTGTGTTTAGGGACAAAGCATCCAGCCAATTGCCCCAGCCCATTAAACTTCTTCTTATTTTTTAAATTTGATTTTTATTTTATCCTCAAATAAATCCCTGAGTTTGAGAAATTATTTAGGGTTTTCGTGTAAAGTATTCAGTGCATCACTAATTTTATTCATGCCTCCGGCACTCCTGTTGGTCTTATTAACTGATCACCTAAAAAATGTGTGGCAAAGGCCATAAAGTTCTAAATGTATCAACAATACATTTTTTTGCTCTACTCTTATTTTCTGCCAGTTCGTTCCCGATATTCTCCTCACACCCTGTAGTACAACACCCTTAATCCATGTTCTCTTCCCAGGGTGAGAAGACTAGTGTCACAACCTTACGCAAGGTCAAATACAGGATGTTTCTTTTATGGTGTCTCTGAACACAGCAGCTGTCAAAGGCTCTCCCGGCTTTCTACGTGATAAAGTTGTCAAGCTAAGAGACATGCTGTATTATTTCTTCACTTTTTGGATAGAAGACCCCCTTGTATTATTTGTTCAATTCTGGATAGAAGATCGTGAAATATAAGGTTAATAAACTGGCTGGTAGCAAGTATTCCTGAAATTTTGCCAAAAAAAGTTGCAAAAAAAATTTTTTTCTACATTCGAGATTGGAAGTGTCCCGTTATGACAGGGTTTGCATTTATTAAATATTTCTGCGTTATGCATGACTTCCTGTATAACCTTTAAATCTAAGTAAACTGATTTAAAATTTAGTCGTGACTCGGGAGGCAAAAGTGGGGGAACGAGCGAAAGAGGTGGAATCGTCTTGTAAAAACTAAGGTTGATAGATTGCACCGTTCAGTAAGGAGAAGGCGGACATGAGAACAGAAACCCGGGTGAGTATGTTCAAGAGTAAATGGAATGTTGTTATAAACTATGCAGGAAGCTTCTTTTAGAAGGCCTAGCATGAATGTACCTTAGGCTTGTCAGCCTTGTTCATGCTTCAGGACCAATTCTGTACAATTTTGAACTTGTAGTCAGGGTCAAATCATTAGGTGAAGGAAAGAAAGACGTGCAGGATCACGATGGAAAAGATTTGTGACATTTCTGGGACAATTACAAAAGTAAATCCTGGGGCCGTACTTTCGTGTGATCCCGAACTAATGATGCAGATATTTCAAATTTAGTTCATGTTGATGGGTCGGGATAGTTCAGTCGGTATAGCGACTCGCTACGGGCTGGACTATCCGGGGACCGAATCCCGGTAGGGGGTGAGATTTTCCGCACCCGTTCACACCGACCCTGGGGCCCACCCACATTCCTGCACAAATGGCACTGGTCCTTTCCCGGGGGTAAAGCGGCCGCGGTGTGGCGTTGACCACCCATCCCATCTATCGCCGAGGTTAAAGAAAGAGTAGAGTTATACCTCTACTCCCCATCTGCGTCTTCGTGGCCTGTTCTAGGGTGAATTAGAACTAGTAGTTCATGTTGAATATTAATTTGTAGGTACGTCTTTGGAATTTTACAATTGATTAACTGTTAACTCCATCAACACAAGAATTACCACAAGTACTGTGCGTATTTTTCGAACAGCTAATACCAAGTAACATGTGAGGGTCAACTGGTAATAGCTCCATTTCACATAACAACATCGCTCAGCCACCACATCGATATCGAGAATACGAAGTTGGTAATTGCCAAGACACTGTAGACTATATTGGCATAAAAATCCCGCACTATATTACAGTGAAACCTGTCTCAAACGGAACCTGACCATAAAGAAAACTGTCTTTAGCGGAAAAGCTTTACATTTCCGAAGATCCAAATTTAAATTACCTGTATGAAAAGCAACCTGCCTGCAGCGGAAAATATTCCGGTCCCTTGTGGTTCCGTTATTGGCAGGCTATTGATCTCGTTTTATAGGGTAGAGAAATGAGGAAAAAGGCCTATTAATGGTAAGTTAACAAAATAATTAGACACGTTTATACGGAATCCTGTACCACAACACGTCTTCTGGGTCGTGTAAAAGGGAGAAGTAAAAGGTACAGGTAAAGTGATCCCGTTACAGGCCCGGTGTGGCTCAGAGGGTGGGTAGAGGTATAGCTCTACTCTTCCATGACTGCGGCACTAGAAGGGGGTGAGTGGTCAGCAGCACACCCCGGCCGCACTTTAAACCCGGGAAAGACACGGTACCCATTTTACAGGAGGCGGGGTGGGCCCCAGGGCCGGTCTGGACGGGCGGAAAATCTCGTCCCCACCGGGATTCGATCCCGGTCCGTCCAGCCCGTAGTTCAGTCGCTATACCGACTGAGCTACCCGGCCCACCAAAAGTGAGATATACAGTTATAAAGAATAGACGAAATTCCTGGGTTTCCATAAGGTTTTGTTTGTACATAACAAAAGTGAAGTAGATAAATCCTGAAAGAAGAGGACAACAACAAGCAGTTTGTATTGTCTTGAAAAGAAACTTCATCTGGGCTGATAGTAAATGGGGGAAGGCACTCGAAAGGAAGTGAAAGATTAAAGAAATTTGAATGGGAGACAGTAAGAGAAAGACAAATAATACACGGTTTCAAAAGACGGAGTGGAACGAGAGAAAGGGATGACCGAACTTAAACCCGAAGCGGGTTGGGTGGGTGTGTGAGTTGTTGAAAAAAAAGGGACATGTGACCCCCGGGGATTAAGCCCACCCTAGAGTCGCAACAACATGGCTTGATTCATTTTAAGATTATAAATAATGCTAGAAAGTAAAATATAATCCGTTGGGACACAAGCGTTGTAGGACATTTGATAACAGCATGGAGTTACCAACACAATTGCGTGGACTGTAATACTGTCACGAAGTAATACGACTTTCTTTTCGGATTCTTGTTCTTGATGAGACCGATAGGTTGTCGCGAATCGTCAACATCATCATCATCATCATCATCATCGTCATCACAAACATCAAGGATTGGACCCCTCGATAAGTTCCGAATCCAAAGTTACAACTGCTCTCTTCAAGGTTCCTTCGGTCTTCCAATTTTTCTCCTTTCTTGTGGTCTGCAGAGGTATGATTTTGTGGCATTCTTTGCAAGTGTTGAAACCAGTTCCGTCTGTATTCATCTATCTTGTCTAGTATGCCTGTAATCTGTAGTTTACGGCGTATGTAGTCGTTTATTGTGGTCATAAAGGCTGTAGCCTGCCACAGGTCTCAGTAACTTCATTCCTGCTGCTTCAATTCTTCGTCTATGTAAGGCTGTTAGAGTCCAATTTTCTGACCCATATAAAAATGTAGGTAAAACTAGTGTGTTGTATATTTTCAAAATAGTCTGTAAGGAATTACCAAAACTCGCTGTATAATAGCCCAGAGGAGTGTATTTCTCATGAACGTGCTCTGTTTATCGCTTGTGACATTGCTTCTTCTTCTAGCTGGTCGCCTCTGTAACGGGTGCAATTTGCACAATTTGGTAAGGTTGCTTTTATCAAAAAGATTCCTTTCTTTGTCAATATTATTTCGAATAAAGTTTAAGTACTAATACCAAAAATTACAAAATCGCAAAAAATAACATCAGATCCATACTGAGTGGTCTCGGAAGCTCAGTCGGTATAGAGACTGACTACGGGCTGGACGGTCCGGGATCGAATCCCGGTGGGTACGAGGTTTTCCACCCTTCCATACCGGCTCTGGGGCCCACCCAGCCTCCTTTACAATGGGTACCGGCTTCTTCCCGGGGGTAGATGTGGCCGGGGCGTGGGGATGAACCACAATCTAGAGTGCCAAGGTCCTAGAAAGAGTAAAGCTATACCTCTACCCACCCTAAGGGTCTTCGTGTTCTATGAAAAGAGTGTAAACCTACCTAGATCCATATTGAGCAGCAAAAATGTGATTATGGTTTTGTGGCAATACTGTCCTAAAAATCGAGTCTTCACCACTAAACAGATCGTCTACATAGAACTAGAGTGGCGAAGGACATTTCTACCGTCGCTATATATCTAAAATCAGAAGAAAGCTTAAATCGATACAGCGAATCGTACCGTAAACGAAAAATGATTTCGGATTAATCTAGAAGTAAAATTCTTGCAACGTCTGTGATTTGCTAGTAAAATTTCAGCATTTTCTTAATTTCTGCATTCGGCTTTCCTTTGTGTTTGCCAGTGTTGAGAAATAGTATTGTCACAAAATCAAACATAGGCTCTATTGGAAAACAAAATTTGTGAATGTTGTGATTTATATGCACTGGCAATCAGAAGGCTACTGCCATGCGATCAAACACAAACTAACTTCTTACGTTAACACGTTCCGTTAACTCATAAAGCGGGTCATGCGGTGGTGCAGATGATTGAGGCACCGCGCTACAAGCCGGAAGGTCGCTGGCTCGATTCCAGATGGTGTCATTGTAATTTTTCATTGAAATAAAATCATTCCGATCGCACTATGGCTCTGGACTCGACTCAGCCTCTAACAGAAATGAGTACCAGGAGCATTTCCTGAGGGTAAAAACGGTCAGTGTGTAAGGCTGACAACCTTACCACCATTCTGGGCCATTGTCACGTAATCTGGGAACCTTAACTTCCGGGAACCCTCTGGGCACCTCGGGTTTGCAAGGGGACTGATTCACCTATTAGACAAATAATATCCGAATCACCATACAGCCTCATGGATCAGTGTTTGATTCACAGCTGTGGAACGTAAGAGTTCGTCCGAAGAAAAGTGTGTTTGGAATGTGATATAGTATATCATGACCCTGCCTAATTAGGAAGGCCAATCTGAGCGGCTCATCTTCCAAATCGCATAGTTGTTCCCACACAATATGAGCAATGAACCCATGTACAATACGTCACAGTAAGTGATTGGAAGTTTGTCTCAAAGCATTCATGTACGTGTGTCATTAATTTATGGTCACACACGGAACATGTAATGGGGCATATAAACTTTACGGAGAATACAGACTGCTCCGCAGCAATACCTACATCGTCTTGGCGACCCTTGTCTCAGGGAACATGGACCTAACAAAATGTTGGATAAAGAATGTGTTTAGAGTGAATAGTCTTTTTCTTTTTTGTCTCTTTTACTCATCAATATTTACTTTTTCAAAATATAAGACTTTTTTTAATTACAATCAAGAATGATTTTCCGCGCTCTTTAGGGCAATTTTCCTAGAAATCTATTATACGAAGAAGAGCGCTCTCAGACAGCTGTAAGTAAGTAAAACTGTTGAAGTTTAAAAATTTCCATATTTCAAAAATGAAATAAACCCATTTATGCTTACATTGACATACTGTGACAACTCCTAGACCCTTCTGGCCACCCGCAAAGCGCAAAGTCTCACCCTTTCAAAATATTCCTTTATTTTTTTTTT
>Ga0123354_10017513_pt1 | contig 11223 bp, 7 predicted proteins | sample TergutLab28metaG_2_FD_97872 | JGI IMG/M metagenome (GOLD analysis project Ga0123354, IMG submission 97872) | Labiotermes labralis P4 segment gut microbial communities from Petit-Saut dam, French Guiana - Lab288 P4 | ecosystem: Host-associated > Arthropoda: Insects > Digestive system > Gut ... | reverse complement strand
CAGGTATGAAAAGACTTCTGTCTCTTATCTTGGCCTATTGATGCTTGCTTGCGCTTTTGTTTGTTTTAGACAAATTGATGTTATTTAAGGATAAACTCTAAGCACGGAAACGAGAACGACCCTTGCATGGTTTTGATTTATTGCATAAAAGATTTAAAGTACGCTAATGGACGTTGAAGCATTTTCATATTCCACGCCAATTTCATAAAAATATGGCCCGCAATATCCCTCATGTGTATGGATATACGTCCATTTGAAGTTTTTATCTACAACAAAGACCTCGCTAAAATCATCTAAAACTTTAGCGCATAGGTTCCTGGCATTCATAATTTTGAATATATAATTATGATCGGTAAAAAACACGGCGCATTCGTCTTTTATCCTGGTATCGAATGCCACTTCCGCTTGTTTTCCTTCCAAGCATCCTAAATCTCTATAGGAGAAGACGTGCCACAAATATCCATTATAACCATCACGTGAAAAATAGGAGCGCTTCTCAGAATTCACATGCAAACCCAGCGGCACGAACTGGTCAAACCATTGTTGCTTCAAAACATTTCCTGTTACATCTGAAAACTCGTAGCTTACTTTAATTTTGTCTAGCATTTCGGTAAAAAGTCTTTGGTCATTGTAAAACCCATATCTCAAAGACATATTCATATCGTTTCTGAATTCGTCAAACGAAATGGAGTAACCTCCTCGCGGGAAAAGCTGGGCAAATCTTGAGAATCTATAAGTTAAATTTTGGATATCTTCCGCCGTAACGCCATGATAAAAACGCAGGTCGTCCATTATCTCAAATTGGCCGTAACCTGTAGCATAAAAATATTGAAGATTCTCATCCCACAAGACATAACCGCAAGAGCAGTCTCTATACATCTGGTTTTCGCCTGTTGTGTGGAAAGAAATGTCTAATCTGGCGATACGGTTTTGATTTCTTTCTGTTAATGGAATTCTGAGGCACTGCGGTGTGAACGTCTCCCTATCAACTTTATCGCTGCGATGAAACACAATATTTGAAGAGGACATACTGGCGATAGTAAATGCCATATCGCTCTCACACAAATCCAACTTATTGATAGCTCTCTCACACAAATCCAAATAATGCTCGGCATCAATATACTGTGCGAATTCTTCCGAATACCCAGCTGATTTTTCAAGAATCACAGGCTCGGTGTCATAGTTTTCTGTTAAATAAGCGATAACTTTACCTAGCTCTTTCCCGCAGGGGTTTATTATTGTAGCACAGTATTTAAGCCAAGTAAGGTGAGCTCTATGATAATAGTTCGGCTGTTCATTCATCAGATAGTCACTTCACCTTTTCTGTAATTTTGCAAACGTGACTTGCCTGCTTTCAGTATTTCATAGAATCGAAAGCATAATTTGTGAGAAAAATACCCAACAGCAGCGCCAAGCGTATTTATGATCACATCGTCAAGTTCCGCCACGCCTTTGCAGGTAAAACATCTACCCGGTTCATGGTTATCTCCTGATTATTACTACCCTCATCTATGTTCAAAATTTAACATCATTAGCTAAGATGTCCTTAATTGAGCTGAAAGGGATAATAAAAACTTGTGGCCCGGCAGCTCCGATTGCAAGCGCATATTTTTGATAGAAAACTATAAGCGAATTATCCGTAAGATAAAAGTCATTAACATCGAATGCTTGGATGCTCTTCTGCCCGTCTGTGGAATAAGCATCATCAAAGAAAAAATCGCTGTTACCCCCTGCGTCTTTTATTTTAGCTTCGATTTGCTGCGAAACAATGTCGTAAATTCGTTTTAGATATACGTCCTCGCTCACCCGGAAGATATCAGGAAGCCCCAGTTTTTTACCAGTGTTAAGGTCGAATACGTCTCCCTCGATCCCGACCCAACTTACGCCGCCAGCGCCGCCGTTAAGGTCGGCCCATGTTGAAATAATACTCCCTATTTTCGCGCTGTAATAGTAATGCGCGCTTCTGTAGTAGCCGTCTGACATACCATTTCTGGCAATCTGAAGATAATCTGACGGGTAGTCGTCATGAAAGAATTGCGGTCTTCCGCTAAAAAAGTCATTTATTTTGGAGATGCCACCATAATTCCCATTCAACTTGAGTAAACTGAAGTCAAAATCCACATAACCACCGTTATCGTTATATTGCTGTGTTTGCACAGGATATGAAGAAATAGTGATATTGTTATCACCCGAACCAATACTGATTGTCTCATCAACTGAGGAAATATGCCATTTACTGTCTTGTAGAGCTAAATCAAAGGTGACAGTTGCCGTTTCTTCGCTAATTTGGTTGGAAAGTGTTACAGTTATGGTGGATTCTTGGCCTGAATCAGTTTCGACTAACGTCATGCTGGGTTCGTCTGGCTGATCAAAACCCATGTCGTAATTGAACAGCGCCATGTTCCACTCGCCAGGGCTGCCATAAATATCCCAGTATTGGTAACCAGCTATATCATAAAGACGCTGCTCCATATCTGAAGAGTAAAAGCTTGCTTCCAGGCAACTCAACGATAGATATTGAATCACCACGTCCGTAGGCGTTGCTGGATAATCCCCGACATCAACCGCGCTGTTCTGCTGATCGAAAGCTCCGTCGTTAAACTTATAAAATGTAGTTATGGGATAATATAATACATCGTAACTGTATTGCTCTGATGTGTACCCTCCATAAGTTCCATCACTTTGTTTATTTGAAAGATAGGCATTACCGGCGCCTGTTGGCGATGCCGCCCCGCCAATTTGCTTGACATCATCCCCGGACACCGCGTATATGTAAACCCCATACAAAGAAGCTGTATTTGTAACCCCTACGGCGATGTAAGTCTCGCTTGAGCCGGTAAATTGAACCAACTGCATACTATAAGATTCATACCCTCCGATGCAATAATCCTGGCTTATTAATTCAATTTTGCCATTTTTGTCCCGGAGAATAAAGCTGGATTCTATCCAATCCGTACCGTCTGAGACGTTAGATTTATCGCCAAAAGCCGCTATGATTTCCACATACCCGTCATTATCTACATCTTTCTCTTTATAAAACAGTTCGTCCATACTTTCTATTTTAGGGTTTAGCTTTTCCATGTATGTTATATATTGATTTCGCTCAAACTCCCCATTCTGAGAGTCTGATGCACTGGGGAGAGATGAATCCTGTACCTGATTCACTTTCGTATTACCCCTTAAAGATAACAGGCTTCCTTTTACACTGTCGCTTTGACCTTTGATATCAGTCACGTTGCCCGTAGATATAACAGTGACTTTGACCCCTACATTCGTGAGGTTTGATGCAGCGTCATACTCTTGGTAGATTTCATACGCGTACCCACTATTTTCAAAGGAAAGATAATACAAATCCAAGCCCGCGTTTTCTGCCCCACCGCCACGCAAATAATATGAATAGGTAAAATTGATCCAAGAATCCCCTCTATTAGCGGGATACTCCAATTCGACGTTATCTTTCGTGCCAAAACGGTAGACGATATAATCGTCATTTTTCGCTACGCATACGGATAAGGTCTTTTGAGAGTCTACAACTTTAAAGCTAAACAACACGTCTTCATTGCTCGTGCATAGATCATTATCATATACCGCCGGATTGTCTGCGCCCGTTGATGTTAAGGGCTGTATCGGACTTGCGGGAGCCGCAACATTTGACGAAGCCGCAACTGGAGTAGAAGCTGTTGGATTTGGAATGTTTGATGTTATATCAGGTAAAGAGGATGTTTGTGGCGCTCCTGTTGTATTGCCATTGATGGCGCAACCTGTGATAAATATGGCTAATAATATAGCGATGATGACTTTTTGACGCATAAGATTACTCCTTCCATATCTACCAAGGCAATGGTAATTAAAATAGATTACAGGCAACAGCGTTGACTTTTCATCGTGTGCCGAGCTTACGCAAAAAGATCAGTCCTGCCACACACGCCAACACCGGCGCGAAAACAAACACCCAGTCCATATCGCTTGTATCCCCGGTCGCAGGGTTTTCTTTTCTTGCGTTAGTCAACTCTATCGAAACTGGCGTAAAAACAACATCGTTGTTATCGTAGGGAGATGTGAATTGAGTCCCGTCCCTTAAGATTACCGTCTGACCCGCCTTATTCCCAGAGAAAACCACGTCTTGCGCTGCAGTCAGCCCCGTTGCGTCTGCCGTTGTAGTTGGTGGAAACATCTCGTTGCTGAACGTCCCGATCCAGATCGCACCGCCGTCTTTACCCGCCGTGTTATTCATAAAACGTGTACCTGAAATATACAACTTAACCGCCAGACTGTCGCACCCCAAGGCAAAAATCGCCCCGCCGTTATCACACGCCGTATTTCCGTCAAAAACGCACCCGCTTATCTGCAGGGTATTACCATACTGATTTCCTATATACTTAATCGCACCACCGTCTCCGTCAGCATGGTTAGCTGTAAAAGTACAGTTCGTCAAAACCGTATCGCCGCCGGTATCAACCTCGGCATTGCCCACCACAACTGCGCCCCCGCCAATGCTGTATGAATTTTTAGAAAAAAAGCAGTTCGTAGCGATCAATCTGTCGGCCATGACTGCGCCACCTGTGTTATTCGTGAAGACACAACCGGACATAGTTAGGTTCCCTTCGTAAGCTACCACCGCACCGTATATGTTCGGCGCGCAGTTCCGTATCATCGCATTCTTTAAAGCAAGCGTACCAAACTCGTCATAAATAGCACATCCCCCACCGTTTCCATCAATGAGAACGTTGTCGAAGTTTAATGAAATATTTTTTGAACCGTCAACCTTGAATTCGCCATCTTCGTAAGAATAACCGCCCCTAAACCAAAATGCGCCGATAAAATTAGTATTAATATCTTTAGAAACGTCTTTATCCAACATGAGAACCGCAGTTTGATCATCTGCCGACATGAAAGTCAGGCTCACATCAGTTTTTTGTATGATAAACTCGGTATCTATAGTCATGCTTTTGATATAAATGGCTATATCAGAGAATCCGGACGCCAACGCAGCCGATACTTGGTTTTGCAGGTTGTTCCAGTCTGTAATAGGGTCTTGTTTACTGCCGATGGTCAACGCAGTTCGCAAGGTATCGTCCTCTGTAGTGTCTGTCGATACGGTTGCGACCGAAGGAAAATGGCCTGCCTCCACCGCCCACGTGGTCACCGATCTACCTGCGGTTATCCCGACCGCCGTCAAGAAACATAATAGAACGGTAAAAACTCTCTTCATCCCAAATCACCCCTCCAAAACCGTATTTCTTTCGACTCTACCCCTGCCAGCACCCGACATCGTGTATAAAAGTATGGTACTGGCAGGGGATTAATGGTCTATGATGCGGTTTTTATCGCTTGCTTGCGTTAGGCCATTTTTTTCACAGGGCGCATTTCGATGTAACCACGCCAACCCATCGGCGCAAGCTGCATCTTAGGAGCCAAGTCATCCGCGTATTGATAACCGTAGACTTCAGGGTTAAATTTTCCGATCCGTTCCATGCAAATGCCGACCGCCTCCTGATACTGCTCGTCATCATACGGTTCGCCCTGGAACACCAACATTTTGCACGGCGCGAGATCTATAACGTCGAAGCCATCCGGGATATCGCCACTGTAGTCCGCAGGGACTTCAACCCCGTGCGCGTAGACACCTGTGCCACTCGGACGAAAGTTATCTGGCAGCCATACCCCTACAGGTTCATACAGAGCCTCTTAGATTTTGCATAAGATGTCCCATGGCGCTGGATCATCCGGTGTTCCGCATCCAAACTCTTCGCAATACTCGAAATACTCTGCCGCCTTTTTACTACGCCGCAGGATGAGTTTCCGGGCCGGGCGTTCAACAATCTGCGTGAAAATAACCGCCGTTTGCTGACACATACTTGATTCCTCCGATTTTAGTTTGTGGCGGTTCAAATAACGATAAGGAATCAGCCAACCGTCGGGTATCGGATGAGCGGCGTATTTTTTCGGCGTTATACCAAATGCGTTTGAAAACGCGCGTGTAAATCCTTCGTGGCTGTCAAATACGTACTCCAGCGCAACGTCCAGCACCTTGGGACTTCCGTTCCGCAGGGCACGGGCTGACTGAATCAGCCGCTCACGCCGGATATACTCAAACGGCGATAACCCGGTTTCTTCTTTGAACAACCGTGCAGCATGATATGGCGAATATCCCGCTGCCCGCGCGACGTCACTCGCGGTGATTGGCTCTTGCAGATGGTTATTGACATATTCCTGAACAGCGTTAACTACTACGCTAGATTCCATAATCGTTATTCTCACCTCCCACAACCATCATAGGGGAAGCTGGAGCGGATTTCTTGACTTTGACTGCGAATTATGAGAGTCTGTCCCACATCTGGCTCAGATGACTTTTCATAGCAATCGGCAGCTACTCGATATATGCGCATCGAGACAGATTGTATGCGACCGAGCTTTACTTATTGCTATTTTCGTTCAGTATTGCCAGACCAATCTCAGAAGAAGCATCGAATTTCGTTATCACATCACTATCCGAGAGCATATCGGAATTAGCGTAGACAACGATCTCGTCGCTCGTGGTAATCATACTGCCGGTTTTTTCATCAAGTTCCGTATTCATTTCATGAAAAGCCATAAAATCGGTAACATCTGTTTTAACCGATGCCAGATCAAGGTATTTTTTGATTTGATCGTCGTTTAAGAATAACCCTTCTTCGCTGTAAGTAGCAATCAAAGTGGGTGTACCGTCGATATATTTGGAGGTAGAATAATAGTGATCTACCGCAGACCCGCGTTCCATCCCATATATAAGTTTATTCTCCTGGTCAAAATTAGCCATAGATATATCGTTGAGCCTCTTATCATCAACAAAAATGTTTTTCTCTGAATTCCATATCAAGTAAATCCACTCTTGACGATAGTTTCCGTTTTGCGTGTCAAAAAGCCTTATATCTTTATAGCCGTCAAAATTCATATCCTCCAGTTGAAAGCCCATCGTGTCTTTATCATAGACAGAGATATCGGTTTGCCCGAATATGGTCAGTTCGGGAATTGAGATAGTCTGTACAGCCTTTCCGGTAGAAGTATCGGTAACTGTAATCGTCTGCACGGAATGCCCGTTCATTTCCTTATTGAAGTAAGCCCGTATATCGAACTTAAACTCAGGCATATTGTCATTAAGCTTCCCATAAAATGTCGAAACAGAATAATCGCTGTCCTTTGGCTCGTAATACTCCTGTAGTTCGTTATCAGGAACAGGGTTATCTTGCAAGCCGATGTAGGTCAAATTTGTCAACCCATCGAGCACGCTGATGTCGGTGATATCGTTCATATTCAGCGACAAATAGTTAAGTTTAGTGAGTCCTTTTAGAACGCTGATGTAAGAAATATTGTTATGAAATAGTTGCAGGTACATAAGGTCGTATTTATCGGATAGGACGGATATATCAGAAATCCCACACCATGGCGCGTATAAACTCTTCAAGTCAGTTAAATTTTTCAATGGCGACAAATCGGTGGGGCCTATACCACTGTCCCCAATCCAAAGGTTTTGCAGATTAACCAGTCCGCTTAAAGCCGAATAATCCCTTATCCTATTTCCTGAACAATCGAAAGAAATCAGATTGACCAAATTCCGCACGGGTTCGATACTCGATATATTATTACGTCTTACATAAAGCGTCTGAAGATTCGACAAGTCTTCGATGCCATTTAGGTTGCTTATATTACACCCCGATAGTACAAGCATTTTCAAATTTACAAACCATCTCAGATCGGTCAGGGTAGTAATGTTGCCCGAAATATCGCCGAACTGTCCGTTTCCGTCACCCCCGAAGCATTCGATGCCGGACACATCTCCTTCTGAAATATTACCAGACGGCCTGTTCAGAATCTTGCGTGTTTCAGATTCGATAACCGGGTCTGCGAATGTAATTACAGCATTGGGGTCAATGGTTTGCTCCTCCGTTGGCATAGGGGTAGCAGAAGTAGTCGAACTGTACGATACGGAAGTTGTTGGACTCGACGATGGCAAAGAACCGGCTATGATAGTCTGCGAAGGGCTCGGTTGCGAAACGTCGAAAGAAGTCGGCGAAACTTCAGCCTGATTGCTTTCCGGTGGCTTGTTGTTTGTGCAACCTGTGGTTAAAATAATAAACGCAATAACGACTAAAACTATAACATGTTTCAATTTTTCCTTCCCCCATACCAATTCAGGATATGCTATTATGATTTTTGCCAAATGACCTGCGACGCGTTTCTCTATCAGTTTTTGTCGGGCTTCGTCCATCGGCAAAGCCTTCAACGGCTCATAATGCCTAAACCTGCGCAAACTAGTGAAATAGGAATTGCTCAGTCATTTATTATCCCGACACCCTCAAAACCAAACGTGTCCACCATTTCACTTATATCCATGCCCATTTTCAAGCCGTGACGATAGAGAGCTTTGCCGTGGACTCTGTCGTGCCAGATATATCGGCGTAAAACTTTTGTCTCTGTCCACAATTCTTGATCGGCTTCAAATATATTGAATTCGTTGTTGTAATTTGCTCGTAACGTTTCAACACATGTCTTTCGATTTTCGAGCAGTTTCCCTTCAGTTAGCTGACTTCTAAGTCCAATACGGGAAAGATAATACTCGCTCACCACATCTGCGTGAAATAACATCTCCCGTGCAGTCGCCGGTGTTTTACCGTAAAATGCGGGCCGTAGTTTTTCTGCCTGTACCCAATCTTTATCCCGAATGCTGTCATATAGGGTATCAAAGCTTGTCGCTGAGCGGATGGCAAGCTCACACCACATGTCAAATACATCGATATCCAACTTGAGACGGTCGCAACTCAACAGAATCTCCGTATCCGCATCGGCCAGCCGTGAGCCATTTTGGGCCTCTTTCCTTTCGGCGATACTTGGAGCATCCTTCGGTAAAGGCATCTCGGCCCACTCGCAATAAAGAGCGGCTTCTTGCGCTGCTTTGGAATATGCCTCCATTTCGGTAGCACCACGGGTATAAGCGCCAGGAAGCGTAACGAAATGTAGCAGAACACCAAAATTGTTAAACTCAGAAATAAGCGAAAGATCAGCCACAATGAAACCCCTCTATAAATTGATTCCCGCAATGGGCAAGACTATGTCGTCAATCGGTTTGGATTTGATGCGTGTAACGGCAGTGCTGGATATATGTTGAATTCCTTAGCCGATGAGCCGAAAATACGCCAAAGCCGCCATATGGTGTCGGCGGCAATGAATTCCCATTCCGGGTCATGGTCGGCAAGTTCCACCATGCCGCGTTTCAAACCTATCATGGTGTTCATTCCTAATAGAGAGCAGAATCATTTCGATCACAATAATATCATGTTTTTCGTCTCTTTCCAAGCGTGAAAAAACTGCCCGTTCTTTTGCGGACAATATTTTTTTCTTAAAATTACGTCATAAAGTAAAACAGAATATATTTTTTGGAGGAAAGGTCATGACATCCTATTCCCTACAAGGCTTGAACATAAGCGCAGTAGAATTCTTGTCCGCAAGGGCTTTAGGCTTACGGCCTGACCCCTTTCTTCTTGGGCTTGTATGGCATATGGATCTCCTTTCGGGCCAGGGATGAGAGCAGGACATATCTGAACGCCTGAACATGCGGCCTATTTTATATATATTTTTGAAGATCAAGACTATTGTTTCCGCCGCCGCGCCGTGTCCCTGAACAGACGAACCAGTCTGTCCCGCAACCGCCGAAGGTCCTGTCAGCAAATTGCGCGCCAACCCGACAAGGGATATAATGAATCCGCTTGGGGGGCGCGGGCATGGTGATAACGTCAAACTACCGTCTTGTCAATCAAGGCGGTATTACTTTTTGTAATGGCAAATGAGGAGTGCCACTGCCCCATATGCGGGGAGTTATTATCGGCACGCGGTTGTCGGGTTCGTAAGCTGATTGACAGCGATGGCAACATAGTAAAGCTAATGATTCGCCGATTAAAGTGCTCGAAATGCAGGCGTATCCACCATGAGCTTCCTGACTGCGTAGTTCCATACAAGCGGCACTGCGCGCAAACAATAGAAGAAATAGTCAACGGCCAAGCGGAGTGGTCGCCTTGTGAAAGAGGAACGATACGGCGGATCAAAGCGTGGTGGCAAATCATGTATTTATTTATCTTCAAAGCCCATAGTAAGCAATGATCTCAGATGTAAGATTTTTTCACTTTGAAAATTAATAAATTGTTAGAAAAAATAATATGGCGAATTGTGTTTTACAGACACAAAAAATCCAAATTATTTTGCAAAATAATATTCGAGTATGTTAAAATATTTCCCATATTTCTCTTGTCAACCTTACTCTAACACACAATTTAAGGTACATATTGTTCCTAAGCTCTAATGTTACATTTGCGTTACATTTCATTTGTATTCTTGTTAGCCGGTGGAGAAAGCACCTCCATCTTAGCTCAACGGTACAAGGGAGAACATCTATATCCACCGGCCCGGAGGCGACCTCACGGCGACGCGAGGCGGCGGCGAGGCGGAAAAACACCTACACAAACTTTACTATAATCAACTCAAACCGCAATAAATCAACATTTGTTTTTCGTCTAATATTCAGTAGTGAAACCCCTGAAAACCCCGATTTTACAACAAAAAAAGATAACCGTTGGCTTAAAATCAACGGTTATCTCACTTAAATTTTCGCTTGCGGGGGCAGGATTTGAACCTACGACCTTTGGGTTATGAGTGCGCAAGTCTGCGTTTTGAGTTGTTGCGAATCATGTTGAAAGTCGCTTAAATACGGATTTTTGTTAACCCATCTTGCCGCTTCATAACCCTGCTTGTGGGGACTTTTTCAAACCTTAGTCCCCAAACAGTCCCCAAGGGGACTATATAAAATTCAGCTAAAAATTCTACAGGGGGTTATATGTTGGATTTGGTGTTACTGGTGTTACCGGGGGTAAAAACGGCCATCAAATGCCGATATTTAGCCTTTTGTGCGGTAACACCATTTCTTAAAAATGTGTTACCTTGGTGTTACCAGCGGGTAAAAATGTGTTACCGGCTCGGTTTTCCTGATTGCAAATCAAAGACATACCCCCGATCAGTATGGAAGCGGCCACCGCCATCACACCGGCGTAGGGGATTGCCTTTCCCCTCCACAGTCATGACCACCCGCTTAGCGGGTGGCTTGACAAATACGCCCCTATAAGGGGCTTAAAACATCAAACCTTGCCTTCGCTATGCTCAGGTAGGAGCAGTCCCTGTCCTCTACTGAAGCGTATT
>Ga0123354_10017512_pt1 | contig 11224 bp, 6 predicted proteins | sample TergutLab28metaG_2_FD_97872 | JGI IMG/M metagenome (GOLD analysis project Ga0123354, IMG submission 97872) | Labiotermes labralis P4 segment gut microbial communities from Petit-Saut dam, French Guiana - Lab288 P4 | ecosystem: Host-associated > Arthropoda: Insects > Digestive system > Gut ... | reverse complement strand
TTTTTATGTTCATACCGTTCAATTTTATTGTTTAATATTTATTATTGTACAAAAATATATATATATATATATATATATATATATATTATAAAATTATATTACAACTAATCCTACATGTTTCGGTGCCTCTGCACCATCTTCAGGGAGCTTATAAAATATTAAAATAATTAAAATTACATAAAGCAGTGGGTCGTTGTTTGGTAAAAATCTGTACTGTTGATAAAATTGTGGAAGTGGTTGCATATGAAATTCAGAAGCCCTGTTTTGGTGTGTTTGGTGTGCTAGTCGGAAGTATACAGTTTACCATGGGTTCGCAACCTGTTCAAACCTACGTTCGCTTTTCTAACATTAAACAAAATCTATCGTCTGCTAAAGAAAATTACGAAAATTTTGCTTCCCTTACGTGAAATAAACCGTTTCGAATTGCACATTCCTATTACTTGTACATGGTAACGTTTATATGTTTAATGATCAGGTCTGCTGTTAGACATAAAACTGAAATGACAGGAAGTGAGTACATAAGCACTGTACAAATACAGTGCTTATGAAAAAGCAATTTGTCGAAATCCGAGATACATGGGTTTACAGGAGATAGAAAAAAATTTGACAGATCCTCATTAGAACAACGCTTAAGGGCATTATGTTTGTATGTTGATATAAGGAGAGCCGATTTTATTTTGTAGAAAATATTGACAGAAGGCGTGATTGTAACCCAACTGTCTAGTTATGCGGGTATCTCAGTTTGACGAATCACGTGAGTTAAGACAAATTGCTGAGTCATATGTGATACGTATTTTTTAACTGAAACCATAAATTTTTGGCAAAGGTAGAATATTACCAGGAAAGGACAATCGAGAGAAAATGAGGCATTCAATATTGAAATGTTCTTTTAGTTTTAGACAATTTCAATGCTACACATTTATTTAATTGACGTAATCAGCGCACATCTTAACACTGTGAATGTTAGTTGTCATTTGTCTGTTTTCGATTAATGCACATTTAACTTCTTTTCATTGCAATAATATTTCGGCTGTTGAAACTGCATAAAGAGAAACTTACAATCTTTGGCGGCAAATTAGTGACGTTATTTATTGTACTTGTTGAAACGTGTTTATCGTGACAATAGACATTACATTCCCTCAGTCAAAACTTGCACATACAGTTACTTCAAGTTGTTACAAATTTCAAAACCACTGCAGCCGTAAAAAAGGCACTTGAAACATATTCTTATGCACATTTGTTAATTGATTGAAAGAACAGATCCATCCACGTGATTGAACACCCACAGACGACAAAATAACTTGTACTGGTTTAAATTATTGATGCTGAATCATAATATCGATTGCTTCCAATCTGAGACACAGGAAAATGTATTGTATATGCAGTAGGACACTTTTTCAAACGTTTTACGAGTGAAATTGTTCTGATTTCGACTTCTACATTATTTTAGAAATTTTATATTTTCTCAGCCCACTACAGCCACGTTTATCTCATTCAGAGCCGTTTCAGCAGCTTTAAAATGAAGTTCCAAATTTACTTTTTTTATTGCGGCTGGATTCGCATTACACAATAAAATGCTGGTCTAAATATCCTTTTCTAAGTATAGCTAAATTTTCGTTCTTTCTCTTTTACTGTAAAGATAAGAACACTTTCCCCCATTCACTATGAAAGTTATGTTTTCCTTTTTAAAAGAACTCAACGTTGCGGCAACATTCTTCACCTGATCAGTGACCTTACGTGTTAACGTATTTTAGCACACGATGCTTCAGCTCTGTTAAATAAAAAAGCGGATTTTGGTTTCAGAACTGTGGGCACGAACATATTGCAATTTTAACAACGTCTAAAGATAGAATGGAAAAGAGAACGCGATCGACGGTTGGACACAACTGACCTGTACAAATATAGTTGTCGCACTCTACTTCGTAAATGCATTTTGCGGCGCAGATAAGGAATGACAACACTATTTCTTATATTCGGACCCAGATGGTGGCGAGCAGTCAGCTTCACTTCCCAGTCGCGTTACCCCAGAGAAAGGGAACTGCCGATTCCCTTTCAATAGGATGCCGGCTGGTCCCAGAGGTGGTCTTGACATTTTGGAGAAGACCAAAATCCCTTGCCATTACCGCAGATCGAGCGCCGTATCGCCCAACCCATGGCCTACTTACTACACTGACAAGGCTATTCAGACCCCTTCACCCCGATTTAAAGATCCGTTACATAACATTACTGCCAACCTACGCCTAAAAAATATCGTTTTTTTATTATTCTTCCAAATAATTGGAAAAGAGCCTGTTAGAAGGCCAAGAACGAGATGGTATATTAATAGAGAGCTTATGGTAATCAGTTCTGACTTTGTATAGTAATAACACTTATCTGATAACGGTCGTACCATTTTTGGATTGTCTGGATTATATTAGGAGAAAATTAGTTAACAGAATATTTCCACTTTCATCAGACCCCGCGCAGTTAAACACAACGTAATATTCACGTCGGAATATCGGACGTGGCTTACTTCATTTCTCTCCTCTCCGTTCAGTAGATGTGTTAGACAGATTTAACTTTAATTCTTATAGACATATATCATAGATTCTAGTTTTTACAGTGCACTTTAAAATTTAGCTTGTCGTTGCATTTAATTTTTCATCCGGGATTCCATGCTTTCGATTTAAGCTCTCGCATCCTCTAAAATAACAAAAGAATGGCGCTTTTCTAGAGGCAGAACGGAACAGAGTGTTGCTTCGTACTTTCTCTTGGCCCTTTGTTATTGTCACGAACAGGGTATGAAATATCTTTCTTCGAGTGGTTTCTTCATCTACTTACACAACGATTTTTGGGATACGGAGGCATGTAATATATAATTATGAATATGTAGAGATTACATTTTTATATGCGTGTCTTCACTGCTTACGTAGGAAGAAATCTTAAGATCGTACTTTTCATTACAAATTCCAGGATCAAAATAGTTTGAAAAGACACGGTCCTCTTTACACCACCATCACCACCACCACAACCATCATCATCATCATCATCATCGTTATCATCATGCATTTTATGTCACGACAGGTCCTTAGCTCCTTCCTTCAGCAAGTTCCGCAGAAAACGCAAACTAATTCCTCCTCTTTCATTTTCCAGTATCTTAAATCTCCTTAAGACCTTCGAGTAGCTATTTACGTCTTCTGCCTCGTCTTCCCTTTCGTAACACCTTTCCTTCAATAAGCCAGTTCACACGCAAGATGTGACCAGTCCGGTTAGCTTTCCTTTTATGGTATGTAGGATGTTCCTTTCCTCCTTAACTCTGTATACTCCCGCATTTTTCACGTTTCATTCCGAAACTTTCAAAGTATTTCTAATCCACTTTCCGAAGTGTCCACATTACAGCATTATACAAAACTATGGTCCTAATGTAGCATTTTACTGTTTCTTTCTTCAATTTAAGTCCAATTTGACGGTGAAAGGAGCACTCTTCTTGTTTAATGCAGCTTCTGCCATGGCAATCCTGGCTTTTATTTCACGTGTACATCTTGCGTCATTTGTTATCGTGCTACTCAAATAGATGAAATATTCAGCAATCTCAACTAGTTTTCGTTCTATAATATGTACTGGGGATGATTGCCTTGAGATCTTCATTAGCTTGGGCTTTTCCACATAAATTTCAATTCCATAACACATTCCTAATTCAATGAGTCTGTCAATAATGCTGTGCAGTACCGTTTCTTCACTAGCCGTTATCAAAGATCATCTGCATTTTTAACAGTGTGAACTGGTATCCTTAAATGAAGTCCCCAAACGCTTCAAGGGCTTCCTTGGTAAGGTACTCACTCTGTAAGTCGAACAGAATCTTTGACTGATTATTAGTGTTATTAGTACTAATTAAATGCAATATTGATATTATTTAGAGCTAGGCAGGCTACGCAGTTTAATCAACGATAATGATGATGGTGACCATTATCATTCCCACATTAACTTGTTTGTAGGAACGTCAAATCGCAAGTCTGCAGCTGCTGTGGATTTGTATGGGATTTCCATGGGTGTGAGTGAACAGGAGAAATGTAGGTTGTTATTACTGACACTGAAGGAATACTGGGTAATGAAAAGTAACTTGAAGTTATGGATAATCTATGACGATATATTTCACTATTAAATTGCGTGGACAACGTAGGACAGAACATCGTAAAAATTATTAGTCATTATTTAAGCATGCTATCCAATGTCGGTTCATGTTCCTCACAGACCTAATAAATTTTGGAACATCTTAAGCGTATTGAAAAAACACAACGAAAGCAGGGAAAAATTTACAGCCGGCATTGAGATTAGCAGCTAGAAATGGTGACATATCCAAGCGCAGATTTTCACACCGACCATACACTTTGTCGTAAATAATTTTTTTTATGAATCATACATCATGTTTAAGAACTACTGACGTAAAAACGGGGGCTAATATTTGGACACATTTTTTGATAAAGTTGTACTAGTTAAAAATTTTACGTTTTCATTTGGGACTTTGCTGCAAAATTTTGGCACTGAATGTTTGATAATCAGTTCACATTTGTCGAAATTTATAATTGCTGTGTAGATAATGTCGTAAGAGGACAGAAAAATATGTTATCCCTGATGCAAACATCATTTCGGTTAACTGGAACTCCTGGCATAGGGTAGTTAGAGCTGACACATGTTAATCAATTACAGTGTCAGTCATTTAGCTGTCACCACAGAAATTCGCACGATCGGCAGATTAGTATTTGCTGTGGTACGAAATTACAAATCGCAGAATTTGTGCGACCTATTACGGAATGTTGATCATATTGAGTGTAATTAAAACACATCAATTATTTTTAAACTTTAGTGAATGGTAAACATACGTATAGACAGATACAATAAAATTAACAGCTCTTCAACTAAATAATGTTATGATATATAATGTGAAATTTGCATAGGGTAACAACTCTGGCGCTTTCGCTGTTTTTGCATTTGTTTCGAAATAGTCAAGTGTACACTTTGATAAAAGTTCCGGAAAAACGCTGAATTATACCTTTATTACGTATATATAATATAACCGTTATAGTTAGTTTAAGATTTATGAGGTGTTAAAATTTTACATTTAATAGATTGGATGGATTTGTTTTAATTAATAATTAAGTTTGTGTGGAATAGCGAGTGTAGCGGATTTGTGTAGCAGCTTACAGGGATAGAGGGTTAGAGAGAGTGAGAGGGTGACAGAGAGAGGGAGAGAGAGAGAGAAAGAAGATCCGTAAGACATGGGGAGATTGTGCTAGTGCGATACGGGAACAGTGTTACGTGAGTGAGCTAATAGAAATAAATTATTTCAAATTTTGACTGTTGATTCTTTTAGGGAGTAGTGGGATTTAAACAGTTAGCCAATTGGGAAGGGTAAGAATATTTAAGGGGGGATGGATTTGAACTGTGCGAGTTTGATACCTTAATGAAAGCAAAAATTCTATTTCCTACCCAGGATGTAACAATATCTGCACGTGATACCGAGGCTAGCAGTTCATACATTTTTTAAAGACGCAGCCATACAAGCAAACATATGTAAACACTATTAATTGTGAAATAATAAAAATAATGTTAATTGTGTCCAATTATTTATAAAATCACTGTTCCGCTACTTAGAACACTTAGATTCCCTGGGATTAAGATATGTGCCCGACTGATGAGCTTGATTAGGTTATATTACTTACATGTTCGCTATCTAATATTTACTTAAGTATACATGCAGACCTCTTAATTCGATTGGAAAGAAGATTTTTTAATAATTAGAAACAACAAGAGTCTTTTACAAACATCGAATATGTTCGGATGACTGCAGAAAGCTGGTGGATCCGGAAGATAAGGAACGTGCACATGGCTTCCCGTTTGTTTAATTCTTTCAAAAGCCGTCAGATGTAAAGGAATGCTACAGAACATAAACTGCGCGTTCATTTCTCTACAACTTTAATCGAAATATTTTCGATACGAAAAATTTTCAGCAAATTTTCCTCAAGATGCCTGCTCAGGCACATAAAGGTCTTCGAATTAAGAGTCCATTAGAACTGCTTTTTCTTTTAAAAAAACGCAGACGTTCATAAAGCTTCTTAATGTCATATTCTAAGAACATCTCTTCATTTATTCTACGGTTCGTTCATACGCACAAAAACATGCAGATTCTTTTCCGAATGCGCCCAGAAATGTAACGTTTTGTCAGTTTCCTATTTTTCCTAGTGAGAAACTAACAGAAGTTTACTCCCCACACTTTCAAATGTATGCGGTAGGGGTGTTTGGTACAGCGTTGTGCAAGCATTTCTGTGGAGTTTGATGCAATTGTAGTTTTGATTAATGATTTATTTTAATTAAGTTTCTCTTGTTTAATTCCTTAATCTCCGTGTTCTTCCTGCTGTAAAGTGTATTGTCCTTGTAAAATATACAAATAACTAATGATTGAATTAATTTCATGTAACAAAGCACTTATTTGAGAGACGAAGAATTCTCCAGTTACACACGAAATTTCCTCCATATTATGGAATGGAGATTTCATTACCGTGTCAAAAACAGCCCCCCCCTTTACCCCCCCCCCTAGTTTAAATAAATCCCGTCTGGACCCTCCTATCTTATTTATTTATGATCCCTGTCATCATCATCGTCATCATCTTAACCATTACTATCGTCATCCTTCTACGCCTCAGTCCTTCAGGTGGTGTCCTTCCTTAAACTCTTACCATTAAAACCCTGCATGCATCTCCTATTCCACTTGCGTGCTCGCTCTCGGACCATCTCGTCCCCTCACCATAACACGAAAGATATCTGGCTAGAAGTAAAAATCATAAATACTCTGGTCATGGAGCTGTTCCCACCTTTCTGTCATTTCCTCCATTTTAGCTCAGAATATTTTCCTCAACACTCTTTCTTCCTTGAAAACAAAAATTACAGACCTAATGAAACCGAGTATCTCCCGGATTTAATATACTATGTTATTCTCTTCTCGAATGAAGTTTTGACGTTTGATGCCATCACGCAGCAACTAAACTTTACAAAATTTACATCGGACACTAATATCATTATTTTGTCCAGTTAGTTGACGAAACTTGAAAACATACAACTTTTCTCAGTATTTACTTCCGACCATCTTTCTTACTAACAAATGACAGAACTTTTGCATTTATGTTTATCGTTTTTATGCTTTCACTCATCGGATAAACATTATGAGCCCAAAATATAGGCTGTTACGTCCCATTCAATTTTAATCTTTACGGGTTTCGTGAACATTCCGAATGACATACTACAAGCCAAAAATTAAAATCATTGGCGATAAAACTTCTCCTTTCCTCAGACTCTACTTTGCATAACGTATATCGCACATGTGCTTGCATACGCGCATCCGGACTTCAGAATTCATATAAACACAGATTAATTAACCTAAATAGTTTAATAAATGTCGATATCAATAAAAATACAACTCGATACAACAGTATGCAGATATTTATTTACTGCAAAATCACACTACATGTTTCGGGTGTCAACGCGCCCATCGTCAGGAATACTAAAAACCGTAACCGGAGGGAAGTAGCTGTACCGATATTATGACCCGTACCGGAGGCTGCGATTACAGATTTTAGTACTCCTGATGATGTGTGCTGTGATACCCGTAACATGTAGAGTGACTTTTCAGTAAATAAATATCTGCATACTGTTGTATCTAGTTGGAATTTATTAATATTGAATTATGATGCACGGAACCGTGAGCTTAAAATTTCATAAATGTGTCACGTTGAATTACATTATTATATAATACCTCCCTCCTAAAAGAATTATAAGCTATCTTGAAGTGTTGGATAGGTGATATACTGCTTTATTACATCCCCGTTTGCCTAATGTAGTGTATTTTTTATCCTGAAAATAAAAGAGAAAAATGGACACAACTTTATGCTTCTAATACGACCATGCGTTTGTAAGTGGTGAAATTTCCTACAAATAAGTCGTAACAATTCCCTTGTAACCCAGAAACTATTTCCTTTAATGAGTTTTCGCCCTTTTGATATAGAAACAAAGTTAATCAGAACTATGTTAACAGGATTTACAAAAGCAGGAATAGTTTTATGAGGGAGATTTATAGCACTATAGAAGTACTATTTCTTCAAACGCAATGCAGTGAAATTTAGTGTTATTAAAATTTCTCCATAAAGCTGTGCAAACATAAATTTTATTGGTCTATTCACTTTCGTAGATGACTGGGGTTTCCTGCTAGTCATTGATTTAAGGTTTCCATGCTGGGTGTCCTCATTAAGGCAATAAACGCGTTGAAATTTCGGGGTTAAATATAAATTTGTTACTAGTCTTCTAGTAGAACACCTTGCGGTTTAAATACCTTTCTGTCTACCCATATCACTGTTCATCCTTGCCCGATATTTTTTGCAAGGACACGTTTAAATTGTTCAATTTTTTATATCAGTGGCATCGCACTTAAAATAAATAACATCAACAAGAAACTTGTTATTCAATTATTATGCCAACCACTGCACATATATAAATTTTATAAATTTAACATATGCGCAGTGGTTGGTATAATAATTGAGTAACTCGACAACATGCACGGTGTAACAACGAAAATAAGCAAATTGTGTTTAATTACGGTTTAAGTTGAAGGTAAGACATACAGAAAAGGCAGGCTGATTAATATTGAAGGCACTTAGTATGGTTTCACACAAAGCTATTATAAACATGGCAAGTAAATGTTTAAAAGGTGCACTACTTTTAGTTTATTTAAAAACGCTCTCAGAAAATACATTATATGTTATCAAATAATTAGATATCGGTGAATATAGAACTGTAAGAATACACAAAGAAGCAGGCAGGGCCTAAACTAAAGTCCTGTTTCAGCATTTGTTAATGGAAACCACAAAATACCTGCCACGATCGTTGGCTCAGGCGAGATTAGAATTCATCACCCCCTGAATGTAAGTATTCAGCGCTACCGCTTGTTTCGACTTTATTGCTACAACAAGTGTGAATGGGATTTTTCACTGATTAAAATTTATAAAGTAGAAATTTAAATGCTTCACGCCTAAAGCTCTTTTAACACGACACGGAAACGTCTGAGACAGATGTACTGACATATTTACATCTCTTAGCCACAGCAATGTGAAATATTTTTTATTGGCTGATCGTTAAGAGACTCCCATACTTTAACCCTTTAAAAGCTTATTTTTGTTCGTAACACATCTTTAACGTTGAAGCATTGTGTTCCACGCTCACACTGGTTGTCTGTATCCATCGTGTGACTGTCACAGTAACAAATGACATTCCGTTAACAACAACACGGCACTGGTGTTTGTGTCACTGTGAGTTACAAACTGGAATTTTGAACATTTTTAAGATGAAATTTACCTTTTGAAGGATCAAACGTCCTGACACTAACCGCAAGTTTCATTGAAGTTTTATAAACTCTAGCCTTAAGGTCTAAACTTTAAGGTAAGAGAATATTTGTAAGACCTATGGTTAGAAAGAAAGATAATATTAGACTGCATCTTAAGGAAACAGAATGGGAAATTGTGTAATAGATGTATTTGGATAACGACAGGAATCAGTGGCTAATACTTCTGTACACTGTAATGAACCTCAATAAAATGTGGAAAATTTCGTGCCTGGGAAAGGCTATGTTCAATGGACTTACTTAATTACTTAGTTTAGCTTAGCCGAATTAGGTCTACAGTAATTTCATCACACCTGCAGCTAGAAGGAAGTCGATTGCAAACTCAGCGCGGTTCTCTACTGCCCTGACAGCGAAATGGATTTTTTGTTCTGTGCCTTTCGGTGACTATCGGCTAATAATTCCATACTAGTCATGACGGCCTCTCCAAATATGTGTATCCTAATAACTGTCATCTTTTTATGTTATTTGATTATATTAGTAACATAAGTGTCTGAAGTGTGTTTTCAACGACCCTGTCAACTGCTGAGATTATTTAGGATCCGTGACAGATGAAATGGAGCGTTGGTGGACTGTCATTGACAGAGAATGACCGAGGAATCTACTCGTATCAACATCTGTCTCAGTACCACTTTGCCGTCCACAAATCCTAGATGAAATAGCCGGATGTCGAATCTGGTTACGGCTAGGTATCTGAAGCTGAAACCGCGACCCTAAGTTACTTAGGAATAAACAAAAACAACTACGTTATTTTCTATGGACCAAATATGTTCCTCAATTCTCACATAAATCTAAAATATAAACCTGTATCATCGGCACCACAAACCAATATTTTCACTTAAACTGTTTAGATTTAATTAAATCTAAGCCCAAAAAAACAGCAACATCCACCTTCAAAATAATTAAATTTAATGGAAATCAATACAAAAATAACAAGAATTCACGGACGTACCCTAAAGAACAAGAATAAAGACCAGAATAAATAGAACCATGTTGACTATAAGAATATAAATAAAGGGTATAAGCAGCACTTTGCCATCCACAAATTCTAGATGAAATGGCCGGATGTCGAATCTGGTTACGTCTCGGTACCTGAAGCTGAAACCGCGACCCTAAGTTACTTAGGAATAAACAAAAACAACTACGTTATTTTCTATGGACCAAATATGCTCTTCACTTCTGTTTAAAATCGCCGACTGGAAAACGGATAAACAAGGTTACGCACTCGCACAAACCAAGAGACCTCACGTAACATCAGTGGGCTGTATCTGAGTTCATTGCTTATGTGCAGTGAAGGTTAAGCGATGTAATGTTCAGTTTGCATGTTTACGATGTTGATTAGTACACATGACCCCATTTATTACAATCACCGCGTCTGTGTAGTGCGCTAGTTACGTGGTGGCATCATGCAAGTGTGACAGAGACAGATATGTGGGCGGAATAACGGCTTCTCACGGCGTTTACTATGCAGCGTACTCTCTTCCGAAACGTGACGTCATGTAGTTTGGTATCCTGTTACCAAAATTTCGGAGAAATAGTTGCCTTTATCTTCAGGGCTGTTCCCTGAAGATAAGGGCAAGAGGTTACCCCGTATTTTTTGTAAGGAGAAGAGCCAGCGGAGCAATCCTGAGACAATATGCCTAAAGCACTGACGATATATTCCATTCGTAAAAATCACTAAATAAAATTATACACGGAAGGAAAGCAATAGGAAAGCTGAACTCAGTGCTGTGGAATGATAAGATAACCATGAAAACGAAAAAGATGATTTTCTCCACAATAGTAGAAAGTATAGTAACATAT
>Ga0123354_10017509_pt1 | contig 11225 bp, 3 predicted proteins | sample TergutLab28metaG_2_FD_97872 | JGI IMG/M metagenome (GOLD analysis project Ga0123354, IMG submission 97872) | Labiotermes labralis P4 segment gut microbial communities from Petit-Saut dam, French Guiana - Lab288 P4 | ecosystem: Host-associated > Arthropoda: Insects > Digestive system > Gut ... | reverse complement strand
TAATTTAAATGTAATTTTATATTTGTCAACATGCCACACCGTATAAATAAGTGTACTAATACTCTTTATGATTATGTCATAATTAATTATTAATACTTATGTTAGTTAGTGTATGAACTTAAAAAAATTGGAAAGGTATTTACGAGTAAATGGGTTGGGACCGGGCCCTCGTCTTATGAAAAAGAATTTACCGTGCCGCGGTCTCACAAAGGGTGAGAAACACTGAACTAGATGGCCTGAGATGGCAGTGTTAAAATTCATAGCCGGAAGAACCCCAAAACTCGCAGTAGGTGGCTCCTTCTTTAAGTAACTCTAAAGATGAAGGGTAAGGCGTCCCTGGGCTTAAATTAGCACCACGCCGTTAAGACGCATGGGGAGTTGTACTACGGCTCCACGTATTCTTAAACTAGGGCAGCTGCGCGATGCTACCGCTGTACCCCCGAAACATTCCCACTGGACAAGAGGTCGGCCGGGTCACATGGCCTATCTGGACACGGTGAAGATGAGAAAACTCATTTCTCTGCCGTCCAGGCCCTAACCCAGACACTGTAATAACTGAGCAATCCTGACACCTACTATTATTGGATTTGTTTTAGTTGTGTTCCTTTGACACTCGAAAAGCAAGAAGCTCGGGTAAAAATGAGCAAGATTGCACACAGCGCACAGCGCAGGTGGAAAGCAGATTTTCACCAAAGTAAGCTTTACTTTCAAAATTCCATAGGGTTTTAGGACAGATGTTAACACCATTTAATCAGCACACCAACCAATGCACGTACATAAAGTTTTTACATTAAAACATTTAAAATCGCTCCAACATGTTTCGATCCTAAGATCATCTTCAGGGAGCTACACTGTTCCTTGCTAAAGTCACATTTTTAAAAACACTCACTGATTAATCAGTCAGTGTTTTTAAAAATGTTTTAAATGTTTTAATGTAAAAAATTGTATGTATGTACATTAGTTGGTGTGCTAATTAAATGACTATACGAAATGCACGGTGCGACGATAAAGATAGATGTTAACATGTTCTTTTACTGAACTGGTGGCCATACGAAAAGCATTGTCTTCCCTGTATTGATTTTCATGAAACTCCTAAATATTACATCGCACTAAGAGATCTTTTATATCGAAATTCACCCAAACCTGCCAAAAATTCGTTTAAGACTCTCAGTATAAAATCGCTGCCATTGTGCCGACAACTTTAGTTAAGAACTTCTACAGAAATTTCATGAAAATACCACAAATGTTCTAGTTCGACAGACGAAATGTCAAAAGGACCAAGGGCCGTGGTCTTCACAAAAGGCAATCTTTTTTCCATTAAGTAAATTAGGCTTAGCAATGCACGCATACCGATGTACCTATTTCGTAAGCTTGTAACAAAAGTAACAAACACTAATTTATTCGTAATGTGTTATTTAAAATGAAATTATGTCTTAAAACAAAATACTATATAGGTAGTGAGGAGAGTTCAACATCCGTCGTCCTGAAACGCTGTTCATTGAAACGCCCAAATTCTGTCCTGCTTTGTGAAATTGCTGAACAACCTAAAAGAGAGAGTATGTGTAAAATTTACACTACTTTACAAGTGAACTTGTGGGCCGGGTAGCTTAGTCGGTATAGCGACTGACTATGGGCTGGACGGTTCGGGATCGAATCCCGGTGGGGACGAGTTTTTCCGCCCGTCCAGACCGGCCCTGGGGCCCGCCCAGCCTCCTGTAAAATGGGTACCGGGCCTTTTCCGGTGTAGAGGCGGTCGGGGCTGACCCCTTCGACTCCATCTACTGCCGAGGTCCTAGGAGTAGTTCTTACCTCTACTCACCTTAAGGGTCTTCGTGGCCTATAAAAAGGGTGAAAACCTACCTACAAGTGAACTTTATCAAATGATACAATTACAGCACAGCAGCGAGTTGCATTTAATGGCAAGAGGGAAGAAATAAGGTGAATTTCGCGACAAAGGAAGGAAACTTCTTGCGTGTATAAGGGAATAAGTGTGTAAAAATAGAAACAGCAATTTACATCCGAAATAGCTATATGCCAATTAGTTCTCTTCACTTATTGTAATTTCAAAATCTGACACAAGCATTAGGAGGGAGAAAAGGACAGACCGTTTGTGAGGTAGAATGCAACACAGCTACTGAGCGTCTCTTGGATCAAGCTACAGAATCTGCAGTATGTTCATCTAGCGGTGTTTAAACTTATTACGACAAATGTGAAGGAGACAACTGCAGTATACCTTGGCAAACAGTACAGAAAGTACACAACACGCTGGTGTTCCTTCCCTTTCACCGTCTGTCTTCACACGATCCGTAACTACAAGAGACCATAACGACGAAGAGAACAGTATAATAATCAGCTCAACAGAAAATCTGGTAATGGATTAAGAAATTAAACATTTTTGTGAAAAGAGTAAGTAAAAAAAGGCGAATTTGCTTGATACAATTTAACCTATAGTACTTCATCGAATGTTGTTAAAAAATAACGTAACTTTATCTTTCACAGCATCTGTAAACACAGTTTTAACGTACAGAACTATAAATATTGAAGGTATAACAAATTACTGTAAGTTTATAGTACAAAATTAAGTTACTCATTTATAAAGTTGAGGCGTTATGTTTAATTAATTAAATGACTGAATCTTACGATATAACGGTCGACTTGGTGATCAATATTGTTTGTATCATATTTTACGAAATTTCTCGACGTCTCCAGGCATAACAATAGAACTTCGTCGCACCACCGGTTCATCCGTACTTATTGCGGATGAGACTATAACGTTTTATGTACGTCAATTGTACATATACGATACTCATTGTACAAAAAAGACTAAATTGTTTACTATCTATAAAATAATATGTTTGTGTATATGCGTAACCATTTAATAACTACTGAACCAATTAAAAAATAAAGATAAAATATAATTTCAGAGAGAACTGTTACTGTAGGCCAAATTTTCTGAAACTCGTAAATCCCCACTAGGAATAAAAAAAAAATAGTGGCTTCGGAAATTTTGAAGCAGAAGCAACAGAAATGACGTGTGAGACCAACTAGATGCAACAAGTAAGATTTATTAATAATCCATTAACTCAACATGTTTCGGGCATCATTATGCCCATCTTCAGGAGCGCTAGACCGTATATTACTGCGTATGGTTTTCAGCACTTGATGTGCTGGCTGGTGTCTTGGGGAGCCGGAAGCAGGCCGTGTGCACTGTGTAGAGTTGAGTCGAGTAGCATCCTCTACACAGTGCACACGGTCTGCATCCCAGTTACCCAAGACACCAGCCAGCACTTCAGGTGCTGAAAACCATACGCAGTAATATACGGTCTAGCGCTCCTGAAGATGGGGCATAATGATGCCCGAAACATGTTGAGTTTATGGATTATTAATAAGTCATAATTGTTGCATCTAGTTGGTCTCACACTCATTTCATATTAAGGATGCACGGTCATACGAACATCAAATCAGAAGCAACAGTTTCGCTATTTCCATGTAACGTCACAATCTTTCGTTACGTGATTATTTCCATATAATATTGTCCATCAACAAAAACTTAGTCGTTTGAGTAGTGAAAATATTCCACTCCTTTCATGGAACTCAGAAGTTTATCATCATAACAGCCAACCTCTGGAACACACCCCGAGTTGTCTGAATCCAGTACACACCCGCACATTCCATTATCTCAGTATATGTCTTAACAATATTCTCACTATTATACTTTGGCCCCCATGAGTCCTATTTCCTTCAGGCTTACTGACTACAACTATGTGTGCAGCTCCCTCATACGCGCTCCAACGTTATTTCGTCTCCATTTCATCACCTTGTTAACATATCGCTTACGAAGCAGCAATTTGTCGTAACCCGAACAATTCGTAAAACTGAGATTCACGCATTACTACACAACCGGGTTAAAACACAACTCCTGTCAATATTATGTGTCTGCAAAACGTTGTTTCTAATCATATTTTCGTAAAAACATAACATGCTTCAGTGCCGGTCCATTAAGGATCTGTCAAGTTTTTCTCTCTCCTGTGGAAGTGTGTATCGGTCGGTTAAGACACACTGTCCTTTCTTGGACAATACACAGAAAGACACAAACTGTGCAGCGCTGCATGATTCAGAACTTTCTGTACTAAGTTTGAATTTCTTTCTGATATAAATATTCTTCAGGCACTGCCTTAAGCACTAAGCACTGTCAACTTCTTCGTGCAGTAGTACAATTACGACTCCACATGCTAATATTGGAATCAATATATAAAGAATGTGGTGATTCACCTTCCTAAGACACTCATGTCAGATCGTGAAGTTACTTCCAGGCAAGTCAGGATGCAGATACTTACAAGAGGAAGTCCTGTTCCCAGCAAGGATTAGCCCCCTTCACTGTCACCGTCGTCGATTTGACGTTTTGAAGCTTCAGCGTCACGTACGTGTTGTAGTTGGCGGCTGTAACAGCAAAATTACACAGTCGATTATTGCCCTTCATTTCTCTAAAAACACACTGTAATTAATGGGTATAAGGACTGATACTAAATCAAATACAGTGCTGAAGTTGGACGGAAAAAAATTCCATGTCATGGTCGAAAGATAGTTCAGTTTTCTATGACCATGAAATAATTTTCGACGCACCATTATCTTACACCTGAAATGGTGGCAAACCTCTCATAACCAACTCCATCGACCAGAGCCCTTCCTGAGAAACTACGAAGTCCTCAGAAATTTAAAAATACCCCACAGTTTAAGGGACCCAAAGGCTCATTACCGCATTCACAAGCACCTGCCACCTGTATTTATCCTGAGTTAGATCAATCTAGTCCATGACATCCATCCAATTTCTTGAAGTTTCAAGTTAATATTATCCTCCACCTAAGCCTCGGTCTTCGAAGTGATCTCTTTCCCTCATTTCTCCCAACCAAAACCCTGTATGTCCCTCTCCTGTCCCCCATACGTGCCGCAGGCCTCTCTCACCTCATTCTTCTTAAGTTGATTACCCGAATAATATTTTACGAGGAGTACAGATCATAAAGCTCACCGTTAGGAGAGCCTCTTGTAATAAGTAATAACTATCTAACATAATGTATCCTTTAAATGACGACAGCCTCTCAGCTATTTTGTGCAACCTGAAGGGACCATAATGTGACTACATGAGGCCGCCACTAGTGCCATATCTGAACAAAATGAAACCAGTATACATCCCTCGCCCTTCTTGTTTAAAATCCGTTGTAATTACACAGAAGAGTGGACGGTACTTCAGCATCGCTGTGACACCTCAAATCTTGGCGAAATCGAATGTTTGCAGGACAGCAGCTACCATAACAGCTTACCCTGCAGTGAAAGTTCTCAAAAGAACCAGGAAGAATAAATAGTAAAAATATTTAGCATTTGCAGCTCCTAACAGCCATCAAATCCCTTAAAACTGTCATAGGAAATTAGATTCTAACAACGGAAATATATATGTAAATACTTATGTAATATTATTATCTGTCCGTTTACGGTCCCTTGAATATGTTACGGACATGAAGATTTTTCCTGAATTCCTTTACTTTGAAATATAGAAATAATACACTTCGCAATTGTGCGACATAAATTCTTAGACATCAACTATAAAACGCACCCAGGTTTCGTATATTTTAAAATGTTAAAAAAACCGCGTCTTAGAATTAATAAAATTCAGTAAATTAGTGGCAGTACAACGGACAGCACTCATGTCAGTACAAAAACAGGTGCAGTTAATAAAAATCTATATATAAATATTCACCCCAGAATAAATAAACGCCCAACAGAAAGAAAGACGTGGAGGTTAAAAACTGACAAACATCTTGGGAAAGTCACACATTTAAGTTCGGTACGTGTCCTATAGTAGTAGTTTGCTGCTTCAACACACCACGTTCTGTCCTCCAGAATATCCACAATTACGTCTTTCACTACGTGGGAATGTCTATTCAAACCCGTAAACCACGCGAATAGTTGGCAAGTTCACTGAATATCTGAGCGGACGACTTCGGTGAGGCTTTCTTCGACTTCTCTTTGGATCAAAATGACAAGGACTGCGGCCTGCTACCTTTAAAAAATTCAGATCAAGTTCCCCGTACTGTTTCATACATTTTAAGCAACTGTTTCGAACAGTAAGCTCCTCCATACTTGGTCACTCGTACGTGAAAGAATATTTTACTAGAGATGAGCTGGATTTCAGTGATAAAAGCTGCAGCTTAACAAGACCCAAATTACACTCGTAAATGTGGATTATAATGACGAATGAAGCCTACAGAAAGTAAGTTTTGATAACACAGATTACACGGAATGTGTGAAGAACGGATCCACACAGAAGAAATTACTGATTGAGAGGGAGTGGAGTTTGGAATCTAATAAAAGAGAGAAATACATAGTTAGAAATTTATTTGTTTGCTTACACAATAGTTAATAAGGTAATATATTTCACATCGTCTAAAGATGTTATTCTAAATATCACGAAGGATTAATCCGCTGCGATAACCTGACGCCCTAACTGAAAACATCATCGTCATCATCATCATCATCGTCATGAATGACTGCCACATCATACTGTATGGACATGCTCTAAACTACGTTACGGCGTTTCTATTCACTCTTAGATATTACTTGACACCACTTCATATTCCAGAAGATTTCAGTCTTCAAACTTTCTCGTTTTGAGGGAGCTGTGAGTCAAAAACTATTTTTTTTATTACAATGAAAGTGAAAGTGTATGTCTAAATAATATTTGGATATGTAAGGAATGTCAGGTACATAACGCAAAAGCGGTATACACAACATCATTTTGTAATTAGGTTCAATAGAACAAGTGAACAAAGAGGACATACAGGGACCTGACGCATTCCGTTTTAAAGAACAGATTTTCAGAGAATATAACAGATATTGTTTACTAATGATCAGATGTCTATACAGTAACACAAAAGTGTAATTAATACTACAGTTCATGAAATGAGTTCCTTGTGATCAGCAACACGAGAAAGAACGGCAGGCTGAATTTATGAATAAAGAAATGGATGATTTGGTCTTTGATCATGTTTAAAGCACAGGAAGCTCTCCTACCCAAAGAAAATTTCTAGTTGACGTGATGAGGAGCAAGGAAGTTTAGGAAACTCATAAAAATAATTTATACGAAAGTTACTTTAATGTGGTCAAAACTGGGACTTCATTAATTTTAAATTTGTTGCTCATAATGACATCCTGTAAATATATAAATCTAGAGAAAATATAGAATTCCTACCACCCAAAGAAAGTCCTGCTCAAGGAATCGATATGTAATCCATTTACAACTGCAATATTTACTAAGTTTACTATTTACCTTGGATCGATTTGTGTAGCCAAGTCTGAAACTCTCCATCAAATTAAGGAAAATACGTAGTGCAAAAAAGGAAAATTTGAGAAAGTTTACATAAATTACTGAAATATGGTTTCAAGTGTCCTTTCTTCTGAGGCTTTCTAATTGGATATTACAATATTTTTGGGTGGTTATAAATTAACATCTATGCACATAAGCAAATTGCCGTGTGTTATTTATAAGGTCTATCTGACAACGTCACGTGTAAATACTAAGATGTTACTCCTTTAGGGTAGGCAAGTAGACATTTAATATACACGATTAACCCCATCGCAGAGTACAACCAACAAGACGCAACGTTTCACAATTTATTTATTTCTGTAAGACGCTCTACATGTTCCAGTCGGGTTTTCCGTCCATCATCAGGAGTTCAAAACTGCACATACAGCGTCAGGTAATGGTCTGAAATATACCTGACGCTGTATGTGCAGGTTTGAGCTCCTGATGATGGAAGGAATCCCCGTCTGAAAACATGTAGAGTGTCTTACAGAAACAAGTAAATTGAGAAACTTCGCATCTTGTTGGTCGTACTCTGCGAATATATTAGCGATGCACGGACCTATGAATGTTAAAAATATATATGATTAACCATTAAACAACTACTATTTAAAACAACAGTTTTTTTGCTATTTCGTTTCTGGTTACACTAGGTCCCTTTCTACTGTGAAGGAAAATAGGCTTGCTGAACTAGCCCCTGTTGATGGACGTAAATGGAGGCCAGGTGGAATGCTAACTCGCAGGGGCGACCAAAATGCTCACAGAAAAGTCTACCACCAATACCAATTAGTCCTCATTAAATTTTACATCGACGAACATGGGATTATACCCGGGCCTCCGTGGTCAGAAATCTCCATGAACCGCTTAAGATATGGCAAGGCTCTTACAAAAACCATTATTAACCAAAACTTTCAAACTTTTTTTTTATATTCCACACAGATTCACAATGGAGGTGCTACAGATAATGTCGGTGCATCTTTGTCTGAAGCTTTGAGAGAAATCTTCGAACCTGAGTAGAAATGTCCATAACAAGAAACACACAACTGTAGGCTCTTTGTGGGGTAAACTTAAGTTGAGGTAATAATAATAATAATAATAATAATAATAATATTAACCATATTGTGAAATCAACAAGTATACACTGACAGAATTATTTCCAACAACAAACCAGACATTATAATCCGTGATAATGAAAAGGGAACATGTATGTTAATAGATGTTGAAATCTCAGGAGACAGAAATGTGATTTAAAAAGAAGCCGAGAAGATTCTAAAGTATAAAGACCTTACAATAGAAATACAGCGCATGTGCAATGTAAAAACAAAGGTGATACCAGTAATAATAGAGGCGACTGGGACTATTTCAAAGTCCTTCAGAAAATACGTGAGCAACATACCAGGAAACACGAAGTCAAGGAACTACAGAAAACAGCCACATTGGGCACTGCACACATATTTCGGAGAGTACTAATGTAAAAATACAATAGATTCAACACTGAAACTAACGGTATAAGCACAATGTATAGTAACAACAGAATAGCTGCAACACTGTATTCCCTAGGGAAATAGTTTGTCTCAGGAATATAAGCATAAATACCCTGCATAAAGGAGATGATAATAATAGTAATAGTAATAATAATAATAATAGCTGTTAATATTTTTGTAACACTCTCAAGAGGAGTCACTTGAATTTTCAATCGAAAACTGATGCTGTAACTTCATAAAAATCTTCTTTCATAAGCTAACAACGTGCGAGACATTTTTTAGGTCTTGTTAGACCCGACATTTCATTCGTGTACTTATAAGAGCCTCCTCTGGTCTCTGTTCTGCGTAAATTAACTGCAGTCCACACCCGAGCACACTGCGCTGTTACTATTCATTTTAATATTATATGCGTCAACATAAATATATGGCGCAAGTGTTCTCTTTCTTGCAGTTTTCTAACCGAAATTTTGAGTGTATTTTTATGCCATCCATAGCTACTATGTTCTCGCCTGTGCTTTTCTTCTTAAATTCGTTACCCTAATAATATTTTGGCCAAGACAATAAATCACTTCTCTCAGCGACTGCAAAGTTCTCCCCAGCTTTCCTTTCTTCGACTGTCTTAACATTCGGCGCAGTATCACATCCCGCGTTCACGCAAATTACAAATTATGTGTAATAATTTATTTTTTAATTAATACTTTTCATTTCTAAATTCATGTGCGCCAAACATTGCACAATCATATAGAGCACGGGCCCTAGATTAAAGGCGCGCAATAACATTATCACGTGCATGGCGCGATCGGTGCTGTGTACATAGGCGGGATTTGTCCGCGTCTTCCTTTGTCTAGTTAGTTCGGGAGGAGCCCCGCAGGCAACAGGACGTCTGTGTTATTAGGTCTGCATGAGGCAGTGTCACTTACATAGGCATTACTCCAAAGGTCATTAAGTACAACATTTATAAGTTTGTGGCAATTTATCAAGATATAATACATTTCAAGTGCAAGTAGACAATGAGATCGTAGGGAACTTCATGAGAAGCGAGTAATTAGTGCAAGAGTGTGCGTGTTAATTCAAGTAGTTCATTTGCAGTGATCAGTGACGCAGTAAATACAACTATTAATTTGCCAAAAGTAGAGTTATATTACATAATTGGTGTGAACTTGTTAATAATAGAACAGTTTTAACCAGTGCTGCTTACCCTTCAAGACAAGCAAGATCAATTTATATTCATTTATCGTTGTGTAATAAATCAGATCTTGTCTCTTAAAACAGAAAAAAAAAGTATTTACTAAGGAAGTGTCTCGATTGGTTTGTATTAGTTCTCTTGAGCGAGACGAACACATTATTTTGGTAAACATTCACACAAAATGAACTTTTTATATGGCTACATTAACCGTAGTGGGGAAAGTGTGCAGGAGCAGCGAAAGGGTAACAATGCGCATTCACAGAACGCTGGTGCTACACTCGTCATGTAACGCAGGCATCATGTATGCCAAATTTCCTACCCCTACAACGGAGCCACGTGACTATGCATTCGGCATAGCAAGTAGCGCAAATTTACTTTCGTCTCGCCTCTCCGGCTGTGACGAATCTTCGTGATAATCCTGTAACACCTCTGCTACCCTCAACCTTGAAGAAGTACGTTCCTTCGAAACGCTGGTACACAATTACACGTGTACGAGGGGAAGGTTATTCGAAGGCATCCCAGGTTACATACCGTCAAATGAAATGGCTGTTCGTAACTTTAATTAATGTAATTATACGATAATTCGATAAAGTACTGATTGTTGTGATTGCCCGAAAAAAAGAACTCGAGGGATGGATTCTTGTAGGAACAAAACAAATTAAGTATTATAATGTATGTGGTGCTGTCTTAGTAATTAGCCAACTTAAAGCACAAATTCTTGTTTTATAATAAGTTTATTATATGCCTCTACATGTTTCGAGCACTATGTGCTCATCATCAACTGCAAATCTCGCACTTTTATAATATTTCTTGTCAGGTGTCTTTGATTTTATGTAATAATGACTCGATCTGCATGTTTTTAACACTTTTAAGACAGCAGTTGTGCATCAAGATACATCGTTCTTGTCGCGTGAATAACGACACTGAACTTCATGATCTTAGTAATCAACCAACGTAATGTACAAATTCTTACTCAATTGTTATACCAACTACTGCACATATTTAAAATTTATAAAATTTACACATTAGAACTTTAAAACGATCCGACATGTTTCGGTCCTAGGACCATCATCAGGGAGCCATATCGTCCTTGCTAAAGTCACACTATAAAAAGTCACATTAATTTCGCTGTACCAGTTGGGTATTGTAGCAGCATGCCGTGTTGTGTAATGTTATGTTGCGAAGAGTGCCCTTTTTATAG
>Ga0123354_10017507_pt1 | contig 11225 bp, 5 predicted proteins | sample TergutLab28metaG_2_FD_97872 | JGI IMG/M metagenome (GOLD analysis project Ga0123354, IMG submission 97872) | Labiotermes labralis P4 segment gut microbial communities from Petit-Saut dam, French Guiana - Lab288 P4 | ecosystem: Host-associated > Arthropoda: Insects > Digestive system > Gut ... | reverse complement strand
GTATGCCTGTAATCCGCAGTTCGCGGCGTATGTAGTCATTTGTTTTGTGGTCATAAAGGGTGTAGCCTGCCAGAGGTCTCAGTAACTTCATTTCTGCCGCTTCAATTCTTCGTCTTTGTAAGGTTGTCCAATTTTCTGACCCATATAAAAATGTAGGTAAAACTAATGTGTTATATTTCAATACATTGAATTCACAGGCGCTAGTGATGCTCCCAACTCACAATTTCGCATTACAGTCATAGTGGTAATGTTGATCACAGGAATAAAAGAGTATCGGTAACTATATATAACGAGCAGAAGGACAGTTTTACAATAACACTCAGTCAAAACAAGACCCAAATGTGCTATTGACGTCTGCCATAGATCAAAGACGGAATGACTAAATGATGCAGGTAAGTATCCGATGGGGTTCGCTACAAGGAACATTAAACATTTCAAGTGTAGATAATACAGTATAGATCTACGTTACTTAGGTACTATACAAGTATTCTCAAATCGCCTCAGGTAAAGCAGTCCCATTACAGGCCTGGAGTGGCCCAGAGGGTTCCAGGAAGTTAAGGTTCCCAGATTTCGTAACAACGGCACAGGATGGTGGTAGGTTGTCAGCCTCACACACCGGCCGCCTTCACCCCCAGGAAATACTCCTGGTACTCATTTCTGTTAGTGGCTGTGTCGACCCCAGGGCCATAGTGCGATCGGAAGGATTTTATGCTAACGAAAAATCCAATGACACCAGCTGGGATCGAACTAGCGACCTTCCGATTTGTAACACAGCACCTTAACCACTGTGCTACCGCGATCCCCAAAAATCGCCTCAGGTATAAAGTAATTTTGGCATTTTATATCCTAACCGCCATTCAAAATTTGGGGCCTAGGATGATAATTACGGAATTCCACATGCATACTTAATGTATGGAGTGAAGTACGCTATAAATGTACCGTTCTGTAGCTGATACAAAAAGAGGAAATATCTGGAGAGGAAGCGGAGAGCCTGTCTCAGTCTTCAATTAAGTTTTCAAAAGACAATTCTGCTCACTACTGCGGAATGCGGAAACAGCTTCAGACAACTGTTTACGTTATGTGTAACTCAACAATTATTCCTAAAAAGAGCGATAAAACAGGTTCGGTCTGCGAAGAAAGGCAGGTGAGCCAAGCGAATATTGTAAAGTCTAAAATAACTTTCCGCAGGCCAGGAAATTCTGCTCTGTCTTCTTATAATCACTGATGAAATGGTCGTAGAATACATGGGAGAGTTTAGAAACACAGTGTATACAACATTTTATTCAGATAACTTACCAAATTAGACTAATTCGTGAGACCTAGATGTTCAAAGGAAAAATAGATGCATTTTACGTAAAGATGATGTGACAACTTGCCTTCATCTTCAGGGTGGGTCTGGATTGGTTTTTGTTTCATGTTTTTTGAACCGTGCATTGAGATATAATTATGCGACATAAACCAAAGAAATGTATAATTTTCAAATTAATACTTTGATTAAATTTTTCATTTTTTTAAATCTTCTACATTTTTCGAACCTAATGGGTTCATCCTCAGGAATACAGTTGTAAACGCAATTTTTTGTATGCTATGTTTACATGCATGGGTGTAAGAAGTCTAGCAGGTGGAAGAGGGCTGGGATAGTGAGCGATAACCAACACTGTCACAACACATATCAAACATTATCGCAACACTCTTCCACCTACTAGAATTTTACACCTATGCATGTAGACACACCACACAAAAACAGCGTTTACATCTGACTTCCGGTGGATGAACCCAAGAGGTTTGAAACACGTAGAAGGTGTCAAAAATGTAAAAATTGAATCAAAGTATTAATTTGTTAAGTGTGCGTTTCGATGGTTTGTGTTGTATAATTATTGGTTTTTGTATAAATTTAAAATACGATGCACACTTTGATACTGTCCATTCCGTTCAAACACAAGACAGCCTCCCAACGCACACGACACCAAACCAACCACGTGTAAAATCCATTACTGAGTGAAATAAATGGAGATTCCCGTAAGCCATCGATGAAATGTAGCAATCTACCTAGCAAGTGGAATTCTAAATACGTGCACGCAACTGTGTCACATTCTACAAAACAGGATTTGAATCTCTACTAGGGCATGAAGGCACATATATCATCAACCAAGGTCACAGCAAAATATGTTCTAAACCTATAGGAGTGTGTTAAACACATAATAACTACACTACGATTTATAATCACATGTGAAATCATCTGATGTATTCTGCATTATAAGCTGCAGTTATATTGTTGTGACATACATACGTAACGAGGAAAAAGACGTAGGAAGCTACTGGGTGACCTTAGAGAAAGGAGAGGATACTCTCAATCGAAGGAGGAAGCTCTAGGTCGCACTATGTGGACAGTTCACTTTGGAAGAGGCTTTGGATTTGTCGTAAGACACACTACTAAATGAATGACAAATGTGTATGTATGTGTGTGTGTGTGTGTATATATATATATATATACATATATACATACATACATTTATATGCACTAGCTTAATTATGTTTTAAATCATACATGTTTTAGATGTTGCTTCCTGAAGATGGCGGTCGACTACCGACAAGCGTAGGACGGCAGATTGTATATTTCTTATTTATACTTTGTACGTGAAAATTGTTTGTTTTAAGAATCACAGTAAATCCAGTCACACACAACAGTTGCTTATTCTCGCACTAATTCAACATGTTTCGGCCTGATAAGTCATCATCAGTTTGACCAAGAATAACACTGTGTGTATATTCCTATATTTTTGTTCAACATGACGAGGGCCTGTCAGGCCGAAACACGTTGTTCAATTCGCGCTGGAATAAACAGTTTTTGTGTTTGACTTGATTTGTTGTGATTCTTGTCATCCATAACAAAACGGCGATGAATCATCATAAGATTTGTTTTATATTCGTGGCTCCGTGCATCGTAATTCTAGGTTGAAGAAATCCAACAAGATGCAACAGTATGCAGATATTTATTTACTGCTAAATTACTCTACATGTTTCGGCCGTCCAACGCGCCCATCATCAGGAGTGCATAAACTGTAGTTGCAGCCTCTGATACAGATCGTACTACGTGGGGAGCAAGCTTCCTCAAATGTGACCAAATAAGGACTGATTTGAGACCGACGGCCCCAAATCAGTCCTGATGATGGGCGCGATGGACGCCCGAAACTTGTACAGTAATTTATCAGTAAATAAATATCTGCATACAGTTGCATCTCGTTGGATTTCTTCAACCTACCTTAAGATTGGTTTAATAACACAACCCGTTGCTTAAATTAATACAAACACAAATACTTCTACCGTCACTGTTCCCTCTACATTTGATTCACATCCTGCTGGGGTGTCACAGAGTTCTGTTCCAGTCCGTGTGTTTTTACCGCTAGGAATATCTCGAAAAATATTTCAAGACAGAAATGCGACTGACTAGTTTTTCCTGTCTTGCCATGGATTAGGAGTTCACATTTAATTGATTTTAAATGTTTGTGACACCGAGACTGTCTCTCTTTCGAAAATACAAAGGAAAATTTTGCTTTCAAATTTTGTTGTGTTTGAGGTATATAGCACGATAACGGAAATATATTGCTTATCCTTACTGAACGTATCTCAAAGACAGAAACTGTTTTTTTTTCTCGACGTCACATAGCAAGCTTTGGCGACCATTGCCTATACGGTCTTAGCCAGCTTCTCATTTCCCAACAACTACCAAATTCAGTCAAAATAATATGGAAAATGCCTTTCTTAACCAGTCATTACATTTCATTAGTAAGACAGCATCCGGCAAATGGCTGTCATTTTACGCAACCCTTACACATACATAGCAGCAGCCACACGACTGTATATTATGCATTATAACACAGCTTCCCTCGGAGGTAAATCGGCTGGGGCGTGAAGCTGCTCACTCACCCCACCTGGTGATGAAGTGCTACAAATCCACTCCCTCACAGGTTTCCACGGCGTGAGCGAGAACACCCACACCTCTTACGTTAACATCCTCACATACAGATTTACAAGGCCACAAATATATTAACAGAAAGTATCTCACCTTTGACCGGTACTGCAGAAGATATTCCCGGTAACCGCTTTTGAGGAGATTAACACGCAATAGGCCTGTTCGTCCTTCAGAAATACTTTCTACTGGCGTCGCACAACAAGTCTTTTGCTGGACGACAGCTAAAGCCGATTGTGCAGGCCGACTCAACAAAACTCACAGCTACGATACACTGCAAATTGACATCACACATACTGCCCGTCCAATTGCTACGTTACTGTGGCGACCTCCCCCTCTCCCCCGACCAGTCAACACAAATACGCAACGCCACGTTCGAGTAAGCAGCCATCCGGCGTGGTATTCGTACGGTCCTGGTTTCGAATCCCTGGCTCTGAGACCGACTGTCCAAGCTAAGCATTTTCTTTGATTTTGTGAGTTTCTCCAGGGGAAAGAAAGGATAATGCCTGAATAAAACATTCGGTCACATACAGCAGGAAAGCTACTGAACAGCGGAGCGATTGGCAGCACTCAAGGTGCACTGTGCTTATTGGACGGTGCATTTCCTTGTATTTGTTCTGCACAACAAGCTTGTAGTAAGTAAAGACTATCTCCTGAACATTTTAACACGAAATACGACGGCATTGTGATTCCTCGAATAGCAGGAAAGTTATTGAGCAGCTGTGCGACTGGCAGCACTTAAGGAGCACTGTGCTTATAGGACGGTACATTTCCTTGTATTTGTTCTGCAAAACAGGCTTGTAGTTGGTAAAGATTCTGTCTCCTGAACTTCTTAACAGGAAATACAACGGCTTAGTAATTCCTCGAATCATCGGTAACTATATTTACCAGTCGACACAGAACACATGGCCGGGTAGCTCAGTCGGTATAGCGACTGACTACGGGCTGGACGGTTCGGGATCGAATCCCGGTGGGGATGAGATTTTCCGCCTGTCCAGACCGGCCCTGGGGCCCACCCAACCTCCTTTACAAGGGGTACCGGGTCTTTCCCGGGGGTAGAGGCGGCCGGGGCGTGGGGCTGATCCCCCACCCCATCTAGTGCCGAGGTCCTAGAAAGAGTAGAGCTATACCTCTACCCACCCTAAGGGCCTGCGTGGCCCAGAACACGTACCCCACCGTACTTGAATTCTCAGCAACAGCTCAGATGTTGCACTGAAAGTATTAGTGTCTTACGGCTTATATTTTCAATACTGTGATCTATTAGCAGTATTATCTTTATTTTACTTGAATTTATTTATGTGAAGAAGCTACTACTGAAATAGACAAGTATTTATTTTACACACATTAAAAATGTTGAACGTAACCTACAATCTTCGCATCGTCGCCATATTTGTAAGTGTTAGCTTGCCAAATACATCTCAAGCCAATATTGTACAGATGCTTGTAATAAATATTAATACAAAATTTTACGCCCCTATCTGTGCTGCTTAGTTAATTTTCCACATCGAGCCAAAACGTAAAGAAATTCTTTTTATAGCTGCCAGCTGTTTTTAAGTTCGACAAAAACATTATTCTAACAAAGTTACATACTCTTCAACGCTCTATAATCATACAGCATTTCTGGACTCCTAATTTACGTAGCACTGGTGCCACTGTCACCTCACACGTTTGAGTAGGCGCCATGCTCTTAAAGATTGCAGAAAAATTAGACGCGGACATGGCTTGGCCTCCAGTAGCATAACATCCATATTATGCGTCATGAAAATTAGTCTTTCTTTTTGTGCAACAGCCCCCAGTGGGGCAGGGCCTCCTCATTCACGATGTTTCTAGATCGCACACAACGACGCACCACATTCAGTACGAATCCTCTGCACGAGTGATCAGCTCATCGCAGAGGCATCTACCTGACAACACCGAACTTTCACAAGAGAAACACATCGATGCCCCCGGTGGGACTCGAACCCACAATCTCAGCAGACGAGCGGCCGTAGACCCAAGCCTTAGACCGCGCGGTCACCGGGACCGGTAGTTAAATGGTTTAGGATTTCGGAATGGAGACACAAACCGTCACAGGGGCACTTTTTCCATTTAAGGAAGTGGAGTAGGTTAAGAAGAGACATATTTATTCAAAAATGTCGGCGAGAAATGTGGCAACATGCCAGTAACTTCCATGCCGATGGAACCTAACAGCCAGCGGTATTTTTCAAACACTGCTCCACACTGGCGACCTGGAAACACATTTGTCATGAAACCAGATTTTGCAGTGTATGTTCGTTACTTTCACTTCTATGATGAAGGCCAAGTTTTATATGGAAAGACTCTATCTTAAACGATATTAAATGATGATCAGCTTAAAATTTCGATATTTGTCTTAAATATAAAGTTGATATGGCTTTGGATAACTTCCCTCAGTAATGGCGTTGGGAAAACACTGGAACGAACATAATGACATCAGTTAACAGTCAGGATCGTCACAAGTTGAACATATGAGGAATTCACTGACATGAATCTAAATTATATATATTCCATCACTTCATAACTCACAGAGAAAATAGTCCTTGTACATTATAGAACTAAAATACTTTAATTCTGTTTAGGAAATTTATATGAAACAAAAAATTCTTTGGGGTGAAAAAAATTTTGAATGATATATTGCGAAGTTTCTTAACAGAAGGTGGTGTAGGACCATACAGTTATCACTGGGCTTCCAACATTTAAAGCACAATGCATTATGTATCGATGAAAAGCGCTATATTAAGACAGCAAAGATAGAGGACTGAATTATTATAGTTGCAGAATTTGAAACAACGCAAATAAAATATTTAAAATGTAAGACGTGAAATTCCGGTAAGTTTTAGCAACAGACATCACAGAACATTCCGCATTAAAAACAACAGTTGATGATATTCAGATAAATAAACGAAACAAACATTTTAGAGATTTGTTTTAAAAGGGGGCGATTTAAAAATTGATCCTAAAAGCTACGAACTGAGTGTGTATAGTAGATTCGTTTGGCTCAGCATTGGGTCTTCTAAATTTTCGGTTTCCATAAAACTTTGATAAGCTGAGAAAATACTAGCTTCCGTAGAAGAAGTGTGAGACACAATGTAACACTTAAAGAATAGTAAAGGGTATAGTGATCCCGTTACAGGCCCGGTGTGGCCCAAAGGGTGGGTAGAGGTATAGCTCAACCCTTCCATGACCGCGGCACTAGAAGGGGGTGAGTGGTCAGCAGCACGCCCCGGCCGCACTTTACCCCCGGGAAAGACCCGGTACCCATTTTACAGAAGATTGGGTGGGCCCCAGGGCCGGTCTGACTTAAAGAATAGTACTCTACGGATTTCAAGGAAGTATTTGTAAGGGAATTTCTCCAATAATCGAAAAAAGCTCCAAACGAGAAACTTAATTAAACGCTGAAATCCTACATGGAAACTATCGGAAAGTTTTGGGTGATATACATGTGTCCACAAAAGATGCATTACCATTTTCTGGCGAACCGAAATATATAGATGTGGCAGCGACTGTTGCCCACAAATATACTACGTTTAACAATATTTGAACCCATAGCAAACACTGCAGAAAGCAAGTAAACTTACCTAATTTATAAACCACAACCTATCTATGTAATGAAAACCAACTTGATGCACTATTTATCCTCAGTTTATTTCGTCAATCAACCTCTACATGTTTCGGGCATATTTGTAGCCCATCATCAGGAGGTATACTGTATACAGTATATATAAAGCAGTTGTGGGCGGGTTGAGATGGAACCTCAACCCGGCCAACAGACATTCAACTGAAAAGCACAACATATATAAATTTTTGTATATATATAGTATACGTCCTGATGATGGGCTACAAATATGCCCGAAACATGTAGAGGTTGATTGACGAAATAAACTGAGGATAAATAGTGCATGAAGTTGGTTTTCATTACACAGATGTATCGAGATGCACGGTCAACAAAACATAAAACCACGACCTATCTGTAAAATACAAATTATGCAGGAACACAGAAGCTGTAAGCTCGCACAGCAGTTTATGAATCGTGCTGGCAACGTTGTCAGGCGCACAGTACTGTCTTTTTCACATCAAGTAGTGTGAGAAAATTATGTTTTCCTTTTAAGTGAAATGTTTACCGTAACAATTTGTACAAAGAAATTTTTATTTTTTTGTAAGAACAATTACATTCTGTGAAATGATGACGCAATAAAATGTAAATACACTTAAAGAAGCCAGGCAAGCGGTTTGCATAATAGACTTTTAACAATATCCTTATCCTACAAAATATCTCCCGTAGGAAGTCTATATAATTACCTGTCTACATTCAATATGTACCGTGTGGTATAAAGAAAGTGTGTGCTGAAATTGATAGACAGTACAGTTTGGCATATTTTATAAAACTATTCGGAAATACTGTGGGTGGAATGAGGAAGACCGCGTCGAACTTTGGTCAGGATAGAAGGCTCCACATGCCTTATTCCATCAGTTTACCTCACGCATCATGTAACACTCAGAAAATTGACTCAACTCAAGTGAATAAATGACACACTTATGTTTATTGGACCGTGCATCATTGTAATAGTTGAAGAATAAAAGACCAACTTGATGTCACTTGATATTTTCTTTCACTTCTTATGTACTCAACATGTTTCGGACATTAATATATCCATCATCAGGAGCTTGCGACTGTGCTGTTGAATTACCACATGGGTCGTTTTGTTCTTGGTTTGTTGTGTGTTGGAGATTTGGTGCGGCTGGTTTTGAGTAGTGTCCGTGTTGCAGACTTCAACCTGCAACACGGACACCACTCAAACCCAGCCGCACCAAATCTCCAACACATCGAACCAAGAACAAAACGACCCATGTGGTAATTCAACAGCACAGTCGCAAGCTCCTAATGATGGATATATTAATGTCCGAAACATGTTGAGCACATAAGAAGTGAAATAAAATAGCAAGTGACATCAAGTTGGTCTTTTATTATTTTAATGATACACTGTATATTATGGTACGGAATAGACAATGCCGTCGCAGTACTGCAGTAGTCATCAGTCGGACAATGGGAGAGGCTGTGTGAAGCACCAGTAGATCAAAGAGCTAACGACAGAAAGAAGGAAGTTGAAAAAATAACTGATCAGATCCCAGTTTACCGGAACGTGACGAACTAACGAGCACAATGCCACCCAATTACAATTCTCAACAATGTTTATCGTCCCGCCCTCGTAAACGTTACAATACACAAAAATACTCACTAATGAGATGCTGGGCACTTCTACAGGTTTTTTTTAAAAATGCTTTTTCATTCTGAATTCCGTCTTTAGGCTATTTACCTTTTTACAGTACACAGATATTCACAGTTTTGGACTTAGCTGTGAGTAAAGCCTACTTTGCAGACATGCATCAACTGATTGTTTTGTAGCAGTACGACGTTTCTTGTAAATCTGACCGCCTTTCAACCGCTCGAGAAATTTTCCGTCTTTTATAGAGTAATAATTTTATAACTATGGATAAAAGACACAATTTATGAACAGATTGTCCATGGACTCCATGCCGAACCGAAGAAATCCACTCCACATTCTCACAATATTTTTTAAGGTCCATTTTAATATTATGTTCCCTTTATGCATCCAGGTATCCTCCCTTAGGTCTTCTGACTAAACTTTTGTACGCATTTATTATGTCCCCTATGCATGATACATCCGTTCCCCATGTCCAGCAACATGTTATTTTTGGGCTTAAAACTGAACTGTGGTCTCAACATGCGAATACTTAGAAGGGAAAATGTGGGAGGAAGAGAAGAATTTGAACAGAGACAAAATCTGGACACGAAGAATGAAAGAGGAAAGGAACGAGGAGAAAAAAGAAAATGAACACAGAGAAGAAGATGAGGAGGTAGAAGAGTAGGAAGAGATTACCTTGTTTCATTGTCATTCCACGCTTAAGGCAATACGAATCATTCCCAAATTTCGTCCCCAGTTAAGCTGTATGGTTCCAGCAGCCACCTGTTGCTATGGACATTGCACGCCTGTGTCCCTAGCAGTATCAAAAGGTCTGTGCAACAGTCCGTGACACTCTGTTGCTTGACAAATTGTCTGTAATTAATTACACCAAAATCTCGATAGGTTAGTTCCGGGTGACAGGGACCGAGGTTGTCTCGAAGTACAGACAAATTCGGAATGCACGGATTAGTACAACCAGACATGTCATTACGTTTATAGTATGACAAACACCGATCCAATTGGCCGGGCGGTCTGAGGTGTGAGTCTGGGGCTGCTCGCTTGATGGGATTATGATTTCGAATCCCGCCGGGGGCATGGCTGGTTTTCTCTTGTGAGTGATGTGTGTTGTCAGGTAGAGATTTCTGTGTCGGGCTGGTCACTCGTCCAGAGGAGTTCTACCTAATGTGGTGTGTCTGAGTGTGATCGTGTAAACTGGATAATGAGGAGACCCTGGCCCACTGGGGGCTGTCGTGACACAAAAAATGTGATACAGTTGTACTTATACTGTAAAACATTCGATTAGAATATCAAGGTACACAGTCGTCCTAAAGCAGAGTGACAATAGAATGTAAAATATGAAGTTACACTACAAAGAAATCAAAACTTTCCTTGTCATTCAAGACAAGGCTAGTTTGCCGTTGAGAATGTGAAATTTGCTGCGCTGCACAGACAGTACAGTAATGCGTGCAAACAGAGACATGCATTGCAGTTGAATTCTGCATCAAACGTAGAAACGACCTTGAGTACACAGGGTCGGAACGGACGAAACGGAATCTCGAACAATCGGAACTTCGTGAATCGAGATTGAACAGTAGGTCAACTCGCTGCCAGGAGTAGTAATAATGTGTATACTGCTGCTGTTCAGAAAGAAAGAACGAATTAACTAACGAAGTCCATTACAGTGCAGTCTCCAGTCATTGCCTTCCCCTTAGTTCTAAACTCTCTCCTCAGCTCCCGGGCATTATGCAAAATCAACACGTTATTTCCTCAACGTAAGAAACCACATTTCATACTTATACAGGATGTCCCAGGAGGAATGTGCCAGACTTCGGGAGAGTGTTCCTTATGTTAAAGTATACCGATATAACCCAAAACACCTATATCCAAAGTTGAACGGTTACGGTGATAATGGCCACAGAAGTTTGAAACTTTGACAGCTGTTACACACTTATTGATTACCAAATACATATTAAAACTGGCAGGAATATGTGGTTTCTGTAATGTTAATATCTGTACTTAACATGTAATTAACG